>Ga0134125_10000154_pt1 | contig 100535 bp, 82 predicted proteins | sample KB31751_FD_96464 | JGI IMG/M metagenome (GOLD analysis project Ga0134125, IMG submission 96464) | Terrestrial soil microbial communities with excess Nitrogen fertilizer from Kellogg Biological Station, Michigan, USA - KB3-175-1 | ecosystem: Environmental > Terrestrial > Soil > Unclassified ... | reverse complement strand
CCATTAGGAAGAGTAATTATTCCCACGTCGTTTGAAGCTGCAGTTATACCATTTATTGTGCGGGAAGAGCCAGATTTATGTGCTACAACTGTCCCTTCAGGCAACAGCCCTTTAAGTCGTTTTGTTGCGGTAAGTGTTCCCTCCATGGTTTTAACAAGAAATGCAGTTGAAGAAGCTGAAAGGCATTTCCCTTCATAGAACAATTTCAGCAAGTGTGTCATTTCTTTAGGTTCGCACCAGCTTTTATACTGTAAGGTATTATCAGTTTGCATTTGTTTTTCTGTTGCGGCTATGGCAATTCCATTTATTCCTAAGCTGTGAATAAAACCTTCCACTTCTTTTGGTCCTCCTGCTTTTTCCAATAAAATATCACACGCAATGTTATCGCTTCGGGTTATCATGTACTGGATCAGTTCATCAATGGTCACATCTGTAGCTTTTCCTTGATACTTCTCCCGTATGGGACTGTTGGTATTAGTATCTGCAAAATCTTCTTGGGTTAAATGCACTTTTTGTTCAAGAGAAAGTGTGCCTTTATCTACCATGTTTAATATTGCCAATGCAATTGGAAATTTGAAAACGCTTTGCATTGGCGCATGATAGTTCCCATTAAAAGAAAGGGTATCACCCATTTCTAAATTCTCAATAGAGACGCCAACAGCGCCATCTGCCTTTTGGGTGATTTGTGATACCTTTAATCGCAAGGAATTATCCTGTTGAGTAGTACATCCACAGAAAAATAAAAGACTTATGAGAGGAAGTTTTCTCATAAAGAATTTAATTTTTAACGTTGCTGAAAAAGTCAAATAGTAATCGCACCCCAACGCCTGTGCCACCTTTGGTTTTATAATCCCATGCAGAATCAATAAAAGCAGGGCCGGCAATATCCAAATGTATCCAGGGATAAGAAGTAAACTTCTCTAAAAATTTTCCGGCTGTTATAGCCCCGGCATAAGGTCCGCCAATGTTTTTCATGTCAGCAATTTCTGTTTTCAGCAGGTCGCCATATTCTTCCCACATAGGAAATTCCACGATGCGTTCGTTTACATGTTCGCCGCTATCTTTTAATGCATCGAAAGTTTTTTTATCTGCTGTACCCATAGCCACCGTTCCGTATTTACCGATAGCTGCGACAGCGGCACCTGTAAGAGTAGCAAGGTCAATCGTTAGTTCAGGGTTATAACGCTTTCCATAACTCAGTGCATCTGCAAGTATCAATCTTCCTTCGGCATCTGCGTTCAGCATTTCCACAGTCATACCGTTATGCATGGTGAGTATATCTCCGGGAACATAAGCATTCATGCCCGGGCGGTTATCTGTGGCAGGTACCAATCCAATTACATGAACAGGCAGACCGGCTTTAGCAATAGCATAAAGAGTACTTCCTACAACGGCGCCCCCGGCCATATCGCATTTCATCGAGTCCATAGAATTAGCTGTTGGCTTTAGGCTTAATCCTCCCGTATCATATACTACACCTTTTCCCACCAACATATAAGGCTTTTTATTTACCGCATTTTTAGGTTTATATTCCATAATGGTAAAAGTAGGAGGATCAATACTACCTAGGTTTACAGCCAACAATCCGCCCATTTTTAGCGCTGTAATTTTAGCTTTATTAAGTACCTCTACTTTAAATCCGGCTTCTTTCCCCATCTTCTCGAATTCTTTTGCAAGTTGAACTGCATTAAGGTGATTTACGGGTTCATTTACCAGTGTTCTTGCTTTTTGTGTGGCATCCGCTACAATTTGCAATTGTTGTATTTGTTTTTGGCTTACCTGTTTAGAATGTACAAGTATGGTTTTGAGAGAATGAGCAATTTTTTTTGCATCTTTTTTATAACGGAGAAACTGGTAATTTCCAAGCATCATACCTTCTGCAAAGGCAAGTACTTGTGCCGTAATTCCATCCAGGTCAACTATTGTTAACTGTTCTGTTTTAGCTGCATTGAAAGTGGCACATGCCTTATTTCCCGCTTTGCGAAATGCCTCAAGGGTATAATTTACGTTCTTTTTGTCTTCTTCAATATAAATCAATATTCTGCGCTCGTATTGATTGATATTGATAGTGTGTTCTTCCTTCTTGATTTGTTTATTTATAAAATCCAGTTCGGTTTTTGATAGGCCATATTTTGAAAAATCGCTTTTGGCATTACCAATTAATATGATATTATCTTTGGGAGAAATCGAGGAGGTTAATTTAATTGTTGTCATAAATGGGTTATTTATTGAATAATATGTTGAGTCGCAAAAATATAGAAACTTAGGCTATCAGGAGTTTTTGCTCGATTTGAAAAGAAAATCTTTTTCTTCCTTGGTGAGCGCATCATAACCGGAGGATGAAATTTTATCGAGGATTGCATCGATTTTTTTTTGTTTTTCGTCTGCAGCATTATTTTTAGTGCGTACGCCATTTCCGCCTTCCCTTTTTAAGTTAGGTTTAGCCTTAAATACGTTACTAATTTTACTGAAAAAATTGCTTATGCCTTTTGTATAGTCAATACCCTTGCGGTATTGGTACATATAAAGCATCCCGTAAAGTGCTCCACCAACATGCGAAATTTTACCTCCGCTATTCACACCAAAGTCAATCAACGAGGTAAGTACAAATGCACCTATGGCAAGGTATTTCAACTTAACTGGGCCAAAGAAAATGAGGCGTAATTCATAGTTGGGAACCAAAACCGCCGTGGCAATGATGACAGCCATAATGCCTGCTGAAGCTCCGAGCAACGTGCTTTGGTCCGTAAAAAGGTTGGAAAAAATAATGAATAATAATCCGCCTGCAATGCCACCCAGTAAATAGGTGTAAAGCAAGCGTTTTTGTCCCATAAAATCGGTGAAGATGATTCCAAACCAATAAAACCAAAGCATGTTGGAAACAAGGTGCATCAGTTGTATATGCAGGAACATATAGGTAATAAGCGTCCATGGACGATACAATAGTTTATGAAGGGAAGAGGGGAGGGCCAGGTAATCGGAAACATAGCCACCTAATCCGGGGATATTCACTAAAATATTAGCGATGATAAAAACAATAATATTTATTACTATGAGCCTGGTGAGCATATCTGCTCTCCTTCCCAGAAGTTTCTCTATTTCCGTTTTAAGTGACATACTAGTTTATATGCGTTTTCTTCGCCAGTAGAGTATTAAGAAGAAGCCGAATAACATACCTCCCAAATGAGCATAGTGAGCTACATCATCTCCGGGTTTATTAGATACGGCAAAAAATAACTCCATAAGGCCGTAGATGATTACAAAATACTTTGCTTTGACAGGGATAGCAAAATAGACATATAGAAGCGTGTTGGGGAATAACATACCAAAGGCCAGTAATATGCCAAATATGGCTCCCGATGCCCCAATGGTCACAAACGAATCTATAAGCTGATGGTATCTTTCCCATAAAAATTGTGCGGCATTGGCAGATGTTACATCTGAGCTGATATCCCCATAAGGCAAGTACTTTGATATGATAGTATTGAAATCAGATTGGTTGGGAGCATTACTAAAGATATGGATTACTTGTTCTATGTGGTGGAGATAAAAATATTGAACAACTTCTTGCGTGATGCCTGCTCCGATGCCGCAAACAAAATAAAACACCAAAAATCTTTTAGGTCCCCAGAAATTTTCAAGCGCATTGCCGAACATCCATAAGGCAAACATATTAAAAAGGATATGCATTATGCCTCCGTGCATAAACATATAGGTAACGAGCTGATAAGGCTTAAAAGCGCTCGAGGCGAAGTAATGTAATCCTAGAATATTGTTTAAATCAATATTATAAGTATTCGAAAGAACCCATGTAGCGACGAAAAAAAGTCCGTTTGCTATCAGGAGATTTTTTACTACCGGAGGAAACATACTAAATGCAGGCGGACGATAATCACTCATACAATGTTTTTTAATACCAAGATTTAATGTTGTCAGGGTTTAATTCGATAAATACTTTTTTGCCATCGGTTGCTATTTCGGGAGCGTGGGTATGGAATAGCCTTTCGAGAAGGGCTTCTCTTTCTTCCTGCGAAAGCATTTTGCTGTTTTTGGTTGCCATTCTGCGGGCAAATGTTTTGGCAAGAAATACATTTCCCGGAATTTTTATTTCAGCTTCGGTACTGTTTTTATAATTTTCAACAATGCCTTCGAGGAACGATTGCACCAAACCCGATTCTACTCCGGGCGGAATTCCATATACGATAAAGGTTTGTTTGCCGAAATCGCTTATGTCGAAGCCCAGATACTTTAGTTCGGGCATCAGGGTTGTGATAATGGCAGCATCTTCGGCCGAAGCCTGTATAGTTTGTGGAAAGAGCTCTTTTTGCGATGGCATGCTTTCCTTTTTCTGCAAAGCAGAAGACACTTCCTCGAAAAATATTTTTTCCCAGGCAAGTTGCTGGTTCACGATAAATAGTTTTTCACCCTTGGTAGCCAATATATACTCCTTCCCCCATTGTTCGTGCCAGTTAAAGTGGGTAGTTTCTTTCGAGGCAAATAACTCAGGGGCTGCTGCTATTTCTGGTTGAATAGTATGATGCTGTGATGCCGTGTGTAATTGGCTATGGGTATTTTCGGTGAAGCCTGCCTTTCTCAAATTAGCCTTGGCTTCCTCGGCAAAAGGATTGTAGTTTGGATTTAAGTTTATTTGCGGCTGGTATATTGTATCTGTCTTTTTCACAGGACTGATTTCAAATGCTCCCTCGCGGTCAAAATCCATTGGCGGAATAACATTATGTTGCCCTAGCGCCCTTTTTACAGCCGATTTCAAAATGGCATATATCATCGATTCATCCTCAAACTTTATTTCTGTTTTGGTAGGATGAATATTGACATCAATTTTATTGGGTGGGATTTCAAAAAATACAAAGTAGGATGGGTAGGCGTCTTTGGCCAGCAATTCCGTATAAGCTGATTGGAGGGCATGGTGCAGGTAATTATTTTTAATATACCTGCGGTTTACAAAAAAGTATTGTTCGCCCCTTGATTTTTTAGCATATTCCGGTTTTCCCACAAAGCCTGAAATAGAAACCAGGTTAGTGGTTTCGGTAACGGGTACAATTTTTTGGTCGTATGTATTTCCAAACAGGGCCATAATGCGTTGTTTCAAGTTTCCCGGCATAACATGAAAGAGCTGCTCATCGTTATTGAACAGAGTAAACTCTACATGGGGGTGAGCCAGGGCAATCCGGTGAAACTCCTCCATTATATGACGAAATTCTACCTGGTCTGACTTTAAAAATGTTTTTCGGGCAGGAACATTGAAGAATAAATTCTTTACGCTGATCGATGTTCCTACTTCACATTGACATACCTCCTGGCGTTGGGACTTGCTATGTTCTATTTCGATCAAGGTACCTGCTTCATTTTCAGCCATCCTAGTTTTAACTTCTACAGTAGCTATAGCAGCTATAGAAGCCAGTGCTTCGCCCCGGAAGCCTTTAGTGGTTACTGAAAAAATATCGTCGGCTGTACGTATTTTAGAAGTGGCATGTTTTTCAAAGCAAAGCCGGGCATCGGTATCCGACATGCCGCACCCGTTATCAATTACCCTGATAAGGACTTTACCGGCATCTTTTATAATCAATTTTATTTTGGTCGAGCCCGCATCTACAGCATTTTCCAGGAGTTCCTTAACAGCCGATGCCGGGCGCTGAATAACCTCGCCGGCAGCAATCTGGTTGATTACATGGTCGGGCAATAACTGTATCACATCTGGCATACGTAACTCACTTTGTGCAAAAATAAGGAATCCGCCTTATATTTGCCCCAATAATCATTGCAAGTGGCTTCTTTTATTGGTACACTACATAGTCTTGATAATGGTGTGCTGTTATTTATCAACGGCATGCACTCGTCTTATACAGACCAGGCGATGTTTTGCATCAGTGGCCGTTTTACATGGATTCCGCTTTACCTTGTATTAATGGTATTTATTATCCGCAAATACAAATGTGATAGTTGGATTATGATTCTATTTGCTGTATTGGCAATTGTATTGAGCGATCAGTTAGCCAACCTGGTAAAAAGCGAGGTTATGCGTCTCCGCCCAAGCCATACACCGGCCCTTATGGATTTGTTACATTATTATAAAGATTCTGCTGGAGAATCATATATGGGCGGCTTATATGGTTTTGTATCCAATCATGCAGCTAATTCCGCAGCACTTACTATTTATATAGCGCTATTATTACGTAATAAATACATTACCGCTGGAATGATACTATGGACGTGCCTGCTATGCTATAGCCGGGTATATTTGGGTGTGCATTTCCCCTCCGATATATTGGGAGGTATGATAGTAGGAGCCATTGCAGGTTTTGTTTGTTACAAAGGGTCTCTGCTTTTGAATCAGAGAGTTGCCTCAAAAACTTAATTTATTTTTGAAAACAACAGGTTGTGAATATTCATAACCTGCGGAAGTAATGCCAGTACATCGTCATTAATCAAAATGAAATCTGCTAATTTCATTTTTTCTTCATCGCTCCATTGGTTTTTTATGCGGTCCTTAATGGATGCCTCGGTAGTGCTGTCTCTTTCCATCACGCGTTGAATACGGAGCAATTTAGGAGCAGTAACCAGCACCGTGTAATCGAGCTGTTTGTAGAGCCCTGTTTCAAAAAGTATAGCTGCTTCATAAATTAAGTAGGGAGCCGTTTGCTCCTGTGTCCATTCAGCATATTTTCTTCTAACAGCAGGATGAATAATGGCATTCAATTGCGCCAATTTTTCAGGACTATTAAAAACGATTCCACCGATTTTTTTCCGGTCGGGCTTACCGTTTGTAAGTACGTTTTCCCCGAAAGTGCTTATTACTTGTTCAATTACAAAAGTATCTTCTTCAAGTAGTTGTCTGCCTGCATTGTCGGCGTTGAAAACAGGTATTTCAAGACATTTGAATAAATGGCAAACAGTAGATTTTCCACTTCCTATGCCGCCTGTTATACCTACTTTCAGCATTAGCTTTTATCGGGGGTTGGAGGGTTGACAGGGGATATGAATAAGGAATCAGGAGAAATGTCAACCATCTTTACTTCGTCGCCCAATTGTTCTTCAATTTTTTCAGAATGGATATGGTTGCTAAGGTTATAATAGTATTGATTACCACGATGTCTGAACTGGTTGGCATCAATCCGCACAAACTTGTCAAACACACCAAATTTATAGCCCAGTATACGGTATCCGCTGGTAGTAATCTTTAGCCGCATAGTATCAGTTATATTCAGTTTGTCTGCTGGCTGAGGCAAATGTTGGTATTGTATATAGAAAACGACTGATTCAGTATACTTTTTCGAAAGCATATTCATAAACCATAGGGCAAATGAAATAATAAAGCATATAGAAAAAACAATAACCCGGTGATTGGATTTAGGTCCTTCACCGGGTTGCTGTTTGCGTCGCAATATTTTAAGCAGCGATACCTTCATCGCCCATGGTTTTATTTAGTATCCTCTTTTTTCTCTTTGTTAAGCGCCGCAGAGTTTTCCATGGAAATGGCGCTTTTTTCAATCTTCATTCTAACCCCGCCTTCTATTTCCAGCGTAAATGTGGTATCTTGTATTTCGGCAATTTTACCATGTATGCCTGCAATAGTAACCACTTTATCTCCTTTCTTAATTTCCTGGCGGAATTTATTTTGGTCTTTTTGCTTTTTCATTTGAGGGCGTATCATAAAAAAGTAGAAAACAACAATAATTAATAAGATTGGAAGGAATGACATAATAGGACTTTGTCCGGGTTGGGGTGGCCCCATTAAAATAATTGAATTTAAAAGCATGATGGTTTAGTTGTTTGTGGGTTGAATGTTTGCGTTGATAGTTAAAAATTTATAGGGCGGTTGAGAATTGCTGACAATGGTAATTGCTTTGGTAACTTTTCCGGTTTTATTGCTGCTGTCAAAAGTAACACTTATTGTTCCTGTATCACCCGGATGTTTTACATCATGTGGAAAAATTGGCGTTGTGCATCCGCAACTGGCTGTTGCGCCGGTAATAACTAAATCTGCATTTCCAGTATTTTTAAAGATAAAAACATGAGCTACCTTGGCACCTTCGGTAATATTGCCAAAATCGAAATTGGTATCGGTAAAAACTATTTTAGGAAGTTTTCCATCGGATGTACTGTTAGCTGAAGCCGGAATATTGATTAGGTCAGGTGATATTTTATTCGTATCGTTACCTGTCGAATTATTTTGGTGGCACGAAAATAATGCGGTAAGCAAGCATAAAGAAATAAAAATTAAGCCTATCTTCTTCATTGATTTTCAAGTTTATGAAGTCTACTTATTGATGCTTCACCGGTGAACTTGAGTTTGCAAAGGTATAAAAAGTAACCTTCTTATTTTAAAAACGTAGGAATAATGCCCTCTTGCTCATTCTAAAACAGATACATTGGTGCAAAAAACTATCTTTGTCTGTATATTTATTCTTTTTACGTATTCTTAATATATACCAAACCTATACTTTATTTTATGCCTGGCATAGCAGTGTTTCCTGGTTCATTTGACCCCATTACAAAAGGGCATGAATCTATTGTGCAAAGGTCATTGCCCTTATTCGATACAATTATTATAGGGATAGGTAGCAATTCCACAAAATCCGCCATGTTTCCGTTGGAGAAACGAAGGCAATTGCTGGAACAAACATTTACAGGTAACGCGAAAATTAAAATTGTAGACTATGCTTCACTTACGGTTGATCTGTGTCGCCAATATGGCGCCCATTATATTATCCGCGGCTTGCGTTCTGTTACCGATTTTGAATACGAAAGCAATATTGCCAGGATGAACCGGACGATGGCGCCCGAAATAGAAACTATATTTATGATTTCACTTCCCGAGTTTTCAGCCATTCATTCTACCATTGTTCGTGAAATAATAAAGCACGGCGGCGATGTGAGCCAATTTATTCCACAAGGTATTGCCATAAAATAACCATGATATTTTTTAGGAAACATAAATCAACCGCCCTTTTTCAGGGGCTTGTTAAGGTTATTATTGCTTTTTTTCCTCTCTGGCTGCAGGCACAACAGCCAGCTGTTATTCAGGGGTATGCACCATATTATAAAGGAAAGGTGGTGCGCATATCTACCTATAAGGATTTTATAACCATGACACCTGTGGAACTTGCATCAACCCAGATAAATGATAGCGGAAAATTTACATTCGGGTTAGATAGCCTGAAGCATTGTACGTATATTTATCTGAATATTGAAAACTATAAGGGAGACATGTACGTGAATCCGGGAAATAGTTACCAAATCAAATTTCCGGCGCCTGATACCGGCCGCTACCAAAACCCTTATATAGAACATAATGTTGAACTTATATTTTACATCCGCGATACTACGGAGGTAAATAGCCTCATTATGGATTTTAATGACCAGTTTGATAAATTTTGGGCACGTAACTACCGCTATTTTGTTAGCCATCACGCAACTCATAGCCTTGATAGTTTTTATAACGCCATGCAGGTAAGGTATAAAGATATAAATAACCAGGACTTTAAAGGCTATATGATATATACCATTGCGGAAATAGAAAATAACATTTTAGAGAGCCCGAAGACACTAGGCGAAAAGTACATTAAGGGCAAACCAATACTGTACGATAACTATCAATATATGCAGTTTTTCAATGACTATTTTAAAGGCTACATGAAAGACTTTACATTTACTATGGGGGGTGGTGACATTAATAAATTTATTGCTTCGCCTGATTACCCTGACCTAATGGAGGTGCTGAAAATAAATCATCTGTTGCGTAATGATTCCCTTTGTGAACTTGTATTGTTAAAAGGCTTGTATGAGTTTTATTATAGTGGTAATTACCCCCAGGAAAATATTAGAATGCTAATTAAAAGCATTGCTATGGAAACTAAAATTGAAGAGGACAGAGTAATTGCAAATGATATACTGGCTTCATTTTCGGGCATTGTAAGGGGAGGGCAGGCTCCTGATTTTGCATTAAAGAGTTCACAGGGCGATGTAAGCAGTATACTCGATTTCAGAGGTAAATATATTTATTTGGCCTTTTTTAAAACTACCAGCACGGCCTCTGTTAGTCAAATGCAGGTAGTTCCCGCTTTTAATAAGGCATACAAGAAGAAAATTAATTTTGTGTTTATCTGCGAAGATGAAAATTACGATGACCTCGTAAAGTTTGTTAACACAAATAAAGCTTTTAACTGGACATTTCTGTGGGATGAGAAACATAAAGTAATGCAGGAATACGGGGTGGAAGGATTGCCTCAATATTTCCTTATTAACCCTGTAGGGCACTTTTTCCGGTCTCCTGCGGATGATCCCAGTCATGGAATACAGACCACCTTTGATGAAATTACAAAACCAAAAAAATAAACTGGTATGAAAAAATATATTACCTGCTTTCTGTTGTTAGTTCCTGTTTGCTTTCTATATTCACAGAAACACAATATTACCCTCGATGATATTTGGACTCAATATAAATTTCATCCAAAAGGTATAGATGAATTACGATCTGCATCAGATGGAGAAAGATATACTTCGTTAATGGATGATGGAGCTACACAAGCCGTTATTGCTTATAGTTATGCTACCGGTAAAGTGGCAGATACATTGCTAACAAGCAGCCAACTTGCTAAGGCCGGGAATGCTATTAAAATAGATGATTACGAATTAGGTAAAGATGAAAGGAATATTCTTATAACAACTGCTACGGAGCAAATCTACAGGCATTCTTCCATGTCAAAATGCTATGTATGGGATAGGGAAAAGAAAACGATTACTCCCGTGATGGGCAACGACAAGGTTTTATATCCTTCGTTTTCACCTGATGGCAATTCGGTTGCATTTGTTTTCAAGGGAAATCTTTATGTGAAAAATTTAATTAATGGGAAATTGACAGAGGTTACCAATGATGGTTCTGCTGATATTTATAATGGAGTAAGCGATTGGGTTTACGAAGAAGAGTTTGTAGTAACCCGTGCTTATTTTTGGTCGCCTGATAGTAAGTCAATCGCCTACTACCATTTTAACGATTCTTTGGTACGTGTCTTTTCCATGAATGAATATCGTGATTCACTTTATCCGACGGTTTATAGTTTCCGTTACCCCAAGGCTGGTACTCCTAATCCTTCTGTTGAAATAAAAATATATCATGTCTATGAAGGTACAACAGTCCATGTTATTCCGCCACATTCTTTTGAATATGTGCCGAGAATTAAATGGACGGAATCTTCTTCCCAACTATCGGTGCAGTTTATGAATCGCCACCAGGATAGCTTGGTGCTTACACTGGCTGATGCTGCAACAGGTAAAACCACACCTGTTTTTACGAAGATAAGCAATGCCTATATTGAAATAAATGATGCGCTTACATTCATTAATAACAATAAAGAATTTATTTGGCAAAGTGATGAGGACGGATACATGCATCTGTACCGCTATACCATAGATGGAAAGCTCATCAACCAAATAACCAAAGGCGAGTGGGATGTAACCGGTTTTAACGGAATAGATGAAAAAACACATACGGTTTATTTCACTTCTGCCCAAACTTCACCAATAGACAGGGATCTGGATTGTATTAAATGGGAAGGAAAAGATATGAAAAAACTATCCACCCAAATAGGCTTCAATAGTGCTGAATTCAGTAGCAATTTTCATTATTACATCAATATATTCTCTAATACTGAAACACCAAACCTAATTACACTGCATAGTGTGGATGGCAAACAATTGCGTGTGCTAGAGGATAACCAGGTATTGAAAGATACTTTAAAACATTATAATTTAGGAAAGGAGAAATTTTTTTCGTTTACCACTTCGCAAGGTGTTAACCTGAATGGCTGGATGATAACCCCACCTGATTTTGATTCTACTAAAAAATACCCGGTGCTGATGTATGTGTACGGTGGCCCCGGTATAAATACGGTAAACAATAGCTGGGATGGATTGAACGGAATGTGGTACCAGATGCTTGCTGAAAAGGGATATATCGTAGCTTCAATAGATAATAGGGGCACAGGAGCAAGAGGGGCCGAATTTCAAAAATGCACCTATAAGCACTTAGGTAAATTGGAAACGCAGGACCAACTTGAAGGCGCTAAGTATTTTCAATCGCGGAGTTATGTAGATGCAACTCGTGTGGGTATTTGGGGATGGAGCTATGGTGGATACATGGCTGCCAATTGTATAACTCAGGGTGCCGACTATTTTAAAATGGCTATTTCAGTGGCCCCGGTTACCAACTGGGAATATTACGACAGCATTTATACCGAACGATATATGCGTACCCCCGGTGAAAATAAGGACGGATATGAAGAAGGATCACCCATTAATTATGTAAATAAAGTTAAAGGGCATTATATGTTGGTAGCCGGAACAGGGGACGATAATGTGCATTTTCAAAATACAGTAGAATTTGTACATGCGCTCGAAAAAGCAGAGAAGCCATTTTCGTTGATGATTTACCCGGATAAAAACCACGGTATATATGGGGGTAATACGAGGCACTACCTGTTTACACAGCTTACTAATTATATACTTGGAAACTTATAGAAATGTCATGCTGAACTCGTTTCAAAAATAGCAGGTAAATGAAGATTAAGCAAATTCTTCCCTCTTCATATTCAACCAGCCTAAAGCCGCGCCCGAAAGCAGGTTTTGCTGTACTTCTTTGCTGTAGTTCATCTTACGAATAAGGTCACCGGGCCAGGTTTCACCCAACGGAAAAGGGTAATCGGAACCTAATGCTATACGATCGGCTCCAAACATTTTTACAATATAATCGAGCATAGCATTATCGTGCACCAGGGAATCTAAATAGAATTTTCCAATATAGTCACGAGGATTTATTTTATTGTCGATTGCTACCAAATCAGGGCGCTGCAGGAAACCATGCTCTATCCTGCCAATAGTCGCAGGAAAAGAACCTCCACCATGTGCAAAAGCTACCCGCAGATTAGGCAGGCGTTCAAATATTCCTCCAAAAATCATGGAGCATATGGCCAACGATGTTTCAGCAGGCATACCAACTAACCACGGAAGCCAATATTTCTGCATTTTTTCTTCCCCCATCATTTCCCATGGATGAACAAAAACGGCCATGTTGAGTTTAGCGCAGGCTTCAAAAACAGGAAAAAGTTCAGGTGCATCCAGGTTCCATTCGTTTACATGTGAACCTATTTCGATGCCAATCAACCCAATCTCTTTGCAACGCTCTACTTCTTCAATCGCCATTGCAGGATCTTGCATAGGAACTGTTCCCAGTCCAATAAAGTGCTTGGGATATTTTTGAACTATTTGTGCTATATGGTCATTCAGAAATTGGGATACTTCAAGGCAGTGTCGGGGATTAACACGATAAGAAAATAATACGGGTATGGTAGATAACACTTGTACATTCACTTTATGGTCCTTGCACTCGTGCATGCGCTTTTCAGGGCTCCAGCAGTTATCGCTTATTTCCCTGAAAAATTTGTCACCCTTCATCATCCTTGCGCAACATGGTTTATGATGGTCGAGTCGTATAAAAGCATCATACCCGAATTTTTTTGAAAAGTCAGGTAAATGTTCTGGAATAATGTGGGTGTGTATATCTATCGTCAACATCTATTACGTAGCCGCTTCTAAAACAAAACGCTTGTCTGCTTCCATAACATGGCCGCATTTTTTGCAAGTGCGTAATTCCAATGAATTATAAAACTTTTTGAAAACAGGAATAAAGTCCTTTTCAATATTGGTAAGAAAGAAGTGTTCTTCGTATAACTTATTATTACAGTTTTCGCAGAACCACATCAGGCCATCATCTTCATCCGGGTGACGTTTGCGTTCCATAACAAGCCCTATAGTATCTGCCGGACGGACAGGGGAGTGAGGTGTTTGCGGCGGTAACAGGAAAATTTCTCCTTCGTTTAATGGAATATCTACGGCTTTGCCATCTTCCTGTATGCGGATGGTGATATTACCTTCTAATTGATAGAAGAACTCTTCGCTCATGTTGAAATGGTAATCTTTCCGGGCATTGGGTCCGCCAACCACCATCACCGTAAATTCAGTATCTTCATAAACTACCTTATTGCCAACTGGAGGTTTCAGCAAATGGCGATTTTCGTCTATCCACTTTTTAAAATTGATGGGTCGTCTAATCATGGCTGTTTGTAATGGGTTAACAAGTGGCAAGTTACAAAAAATATATGAAATGGAGATAGCTTATACTTCCACCATCTTCCGTGCAATAACCTTCTCTACTGCGCTAACAATATCAGAAGTGTCAAGCCCATATTTTTTCATCAATTCATCAGGGGTACCGCTTTCACCAAAGGTATCTTTAACTGCTACAAATTCCATAGGCGCAGGGTAATGGCTGGCCAGCACGTGCGCAATACTTTCCCCCATTCCACCAAACATATTGTGTTCTTCAGCCGAAACAACACATTTGGTTTTCTTTACTGATTTTAAGATAGCAGCAGCATCCAGTGGTTTGATGGTGTGTATATTTATTACTTCTACCGAAATGCCTTTTTCACGCAAGGCGGATTCTGCTTCCAAGGCTTTCCAAACCAGGTGCCCCGTAGCGAAAATAGTTACATCGTTTCCTTCGGTAAGCGTTATGGCTTTTCCTATTTCAAAGGTTTGATCAGCAGGAGTAAATACAGGTACTGCAGGTCGTCCAAAACGCAGGTAAACAGGTCCGGTCATAGCAGCAATGGCCTTGGTAGCAGCTTTGGTCTGGTTAAAGTCGCAGGTGTTTATAACCGTCATTCCCGGCAACATTTTCATTAAGCCTATGTCTTCCAGTATTTGGTGTGTGGCTCCATCTTCGCCCAGGGTAAGTCCCGCATGCGACGCACATATTTTTACATTCTTGCTTGAATAAACAATAGACTGGCGTATTTGATCATACACCCTGCCGGTAGAGAAGTTGGCAAAAGTGCCTGTAAACGGAATGTATCCGCCAATTGTTAAACCGGCCGCAATACCCATCATATTGGCTTCTGCAATACCCACCTGGAAAAAGCGTTCAGGATGCTTTTTGGCAAAAGCATCCATTTTCAATGACCCGGTAAGGTCGGCACAAAGTGCAACTACCTTTTCGTTTTTTTCTCCGAGTTCCGATAATCCTGCTCCAAATCCTGAGCGGGTATCTTTTTTCTCCGTATACGAATACTTATTCATGATGAAATTTATTTATTCAAGATTTACAATAGTGGAAAGACCTGATTCAATTTTAAAACTGTTGTCAATGGTGAAAATGGTTTGCTTCACATTCAGCGGGCGATATACTATATGATAATTTCCCGGTTGGAGAGCGATGGTTTGTTGCAGGGTATTATTATCAAGGTTGCAAACCCATATCATTTTGCCTCCGTCATACAGGTAAATGCTGGTAGGCCCGGCAAATGGCTTGTTAATAGTAACTTGTCCAGCAGGGGGTATCGTAACTGTTGTGGTGGCGCTTTGCGATACTTTTATCCCGCGCTGGTATATCCTCGGCAGGGTGAGGATCTCCACATCATACTTGCCTGTTATATATTTTTCTGTTGATTCTACGTATTGAACATTGAGGGTTTTATCGTCATCATGCCTTCGGATGAGAACACCTAAACTTCTGTAAGCATTCTCCCCATCTACTGCGAAATGGAGGTACCCTTGCGGTGCATCTAATGCGATGATATTATGTTTCCCGGATGTGAGCGTGATGTTTGTCTTTTCCACTTCGGGGATAGTATGAACAACCAGGTGATAGGTGGTATTAGGATCAAGGTAAATCGTATCAGGATTGCCATAATCATTAATGGTGTGCATAAAATTATAAATCATCTTGCCGGTATACTGGTCATAAAACGTCATAGCTACATCTGTTTCAGTGGGCTTCCCGTCGGCATCTATCAGGTTCACCTGGGCGGTAGTATTATTTAAAGCTTGTGAAATAACGATCTTTAAAATGTTTTGAAAATTTTCTTCCTTTTTAACATCGAAGAATTTTCCCACACAACCATAAGCCCCGCTAAAATCTTCATTACCGATACCTATGATAAAAGGGCGAAGATTGATTCCTTTTGCACGCAAATCTTTTGCCGCTTCGCAAGGATCGCCTCCGCATTCTTCAATGCCGTCGGTGATAAGAATAATCACATCATGGCAATGGTCGCAGGGAGTAAAATCGTCTGCACATTTATCAAGGGTATAAGCTATGGGCGTAGTGCCCCGTGGCACAATGCTTTTAATAGCATATTCAATATTTAAGGCATTATTAAATCCGAAAGGAACCAACAAGCGGGTATCCTTGCAATTCCGTTCCGGGTAAAGTGAATAATCGGCACCCAAGGTACGTAGCCCCAGTTGCAGGTTGGGTACATTGCGGATGCTGTCAATAATAGATGTAAGTATTCTCTTGGCTACGTCAATTTTTACATTTTTCTGCCAGGTATCCGACATGCTGAAAGAGGCATCAAATATAAAAAGTACCCGGGTGGTTAAATGTTGTTTAGGTTGCGACTGGGTCTGAGCAGTGGAAGTAGTAGGCACAAGCAAATACCTAACAGCTAAAAGAAAAAATATGGATTTTTTTAAGCTGTTTTTCACTTGCAATCTTTGTCAGTTTTTAACAACACATTTGCAATATTAATAGTCTCCCAGTGTTTCTTCCAGTTGAGTAAGAGCCTTGGCTAATTCCTCGGCATTAGGGGCTGTTCCATGCCATTTAGAAAGGTTTTCCATATAATCTACACCTTTGCCCATAATAGTATTCATCAATATCATTACCGGTTTGCCTTTGCCTGTGTGTGTTTGAGCTTCTTTTAAGGTGGCAATTACATTTTCAATATTATGGCCATCGCTTTCAAGTACATCCCATCCGAAAGAAATCCATTTGGCTTTCAAATCGCCCAGTGCAAGAACATCATCTGTTCTGCCATCAATCTGTATTCCGTTAACGTCAATAGAAGAAATAATATTGTCAACTTTATGAGCGGCGGCAAACATGGCTGCTTCCCATATCTGGCCTTCCTCCATTTCTCCGTCACCGTGCAGGGTATAAACAAAATGGCTATCCTTATTGAGTTTTTTTGCCAGGGCTGCTCCGATAGCTACGGAAAGCCCTTGCCCCAGGGAGCCTGAAGCAACGCGTATACCAGGTAAATGTTCTGCTGTAGCCGGATGACCTTGTAGTCGGGAGTTAAGTTTGCGGAAGGTTGCTAGTTCGCTTACGGGGAAAAATCCTCTATGAGCTAACACACTATACCATACAGGCGAAATATGTCCATTTGAAAGGAAGAAAATATCTTCGTTTTTGCCATCCATGGTAAAGTTTGACGGATCGACTTTCATAATTTCATAATAAAGTGCTACAAAAAATTCAGCACAGCCCAGTGAGCCACCCGGGTGTCCGGAATTAACAGCTGAAGTCATACGCACAATGTCTCTGCGAACCTGCGAGCAAATTTTTTTAAGTTCAGGAATGGAAGGCATCTCAAATAGGATTGGTGGATGCTCAAAAGTAGGGCATTTTGGCGCTCTGTGAGCCTCGTTGTTAATAAGAAAGCATGAATGTTGAAAACTAATATCCGGCAGCCAAAACTACATCCTCTTTCCCAATAAAAAAACAGCCGGATGGTCGTTAAAAGATTGCTTCGAACCTTTCCAATCTTTAATACTTTGTGTTTTTATTACCTCGGTAGATAAGGTAATATCAGATGCAATACATAATAGGGTTTCATCGCGACAGGTGTTTAAAATATCTTTTAAGATGGCGTCATTACGGTAAGGAGTTTCAATAAATAATTGGGTCTGGTTTTTTTGCCATACCAATGTTTCCAATTGTTTTAACGATTTAATTCTGTCCGGCTCTTTTTTAGGAAGATACCCATTGAATGCAAAATTTTGCCCGTTTAATCCGGATGAAATAAGCGCCAATAGGATAGAGGACGGCCCCACTAAAGGCACAACACGTATGGTATTGCGATGCGCAAATTGTATTATCTCTGCTCCTGGGTCGGCTATAGACGGACATCCTGCCTCACTTATCAGTCCTGCATTTTTGCCATTCATCAAATTCTTCGTGATGAAGTCTATATCCGCATTTTTAGAATGTTCATTGTAAACGTGAAAGGTAAGTGAATCAATAGTTTTTTCGATTTTTACTTTAATTAAAAAACGCCTTGCACTGCGTATGTCTTCTACAATAAATTCATCAAGTGAGCGAATGATTTCCAAATTATAGGCCGGCAGGCTGCTTTCTATGCTTGTATCGCCCAGCAATGAGGGTATAAGATACAGTATACCTTTAGATTGGCTCATTCTTTTCTTGTAGTTTTAGTTTATTTATAATGGCATTACAGGCTTCATCAAGTAGATAGAATACCTTTTCAAAATCACGCTCTCCGCCCGACCAGGGGTCGGGGACCGATAAATTAGCGTCAGGTTGTAATTCATTTAATAGTAGTTGCACCTTTTTAATTTGTTCTTTGTTGTTTGCCAGTCGAACAATATCAGAAAAGTTTTCGATGTCCATAGCATATATCAGGTCGAACATCCAAAAGTCATCGGGGCTAAATTGCCTTCCCCTGTGTGAAGATAAATCAATTCCATGTTTTTTGCCACTTTCTATGGTTCTGTAGTCTGCTTTTCCGCCAATATGGTAATTGGAAGTTCCGGCTGAATCCACCTCCACCCAAGTAATGTTCTGCTCGGCCAATTTTTTCTCCAAGATGGCTTTTGCCATAGGCGAACGGCAAATATTACCCAGACATACCATCAATATTCGTTTTTTCATAACTCTGCAAAAGTATAGAATCGTATTTAGTGGTGATATGGTTCGCCTTTTAAAATAGTCATTGCGCGATAGAGTTGTTCTAAAAAGAACAGCTTAGCCATTTGATGGTTAAAAGTCATTTTTGATAAGGAGAGGCTTTGTTGTGCCCGCTTCCTAATTTCCGGTGCAAAGCCATAAGGCCCACCAATAATAAAAACCATTTTTTTGCCTGACATGTTCAGATATTTTTCCATCTGTTTGGCAAATTCAACAGAGGAATATTCCTTCCCTTTTTCATCCAGCAGGATTACCAGATCACCGGGGCTTAGTTTCTTTTCTATTTCTTTAGCTTCCGCTTGCATAGCGGCTTCTTTGCTATTCGATTTGTTTTTTTGCGATGGAATAGTCACCATATCAAATGAAGCATAGTGTTGCAAGCGTTTAGCGTATAACTCAAACCCGTTTGCAAGGTATTTATCCTCATTATCTCCGATGGTAATTAGCGATATCTTCATAAAGTGCAAAACTATAACTTTGCAGCCTGTATAAACCTCTATTATAATTTGAAAGCAACCAAAAACAATGCCGGATTTTTCCACTCCCAACAATTCCGGAAAGAATTAGATGCTCTTATTGATAGTGCATTAAAGGAAGATGTAGGGGAGAGGGATCATACTTCTTTTGCCTGTATTCCTGCAGGGGCTAAGGCTGAAGGAAGGTTGCTCATCAAAACGGATGGAGTAATTGCCGGCATTGAGGCAGCACGCCATGTCTTCCACAAACTGGATAAAAAAATTACCCTGGATACTTTTTTTGAAGATGGGGATGTAGTAAAACAAGGCGAAATTGCTTTTATAATAGATGGGGATGCGCGTATGTTGCATACAGGAGAGCGCTTGGTGCTGAATATAATGCAACGCATGAGCGGAATTGCCACCATTGCACATCATCTTACCGAATTATGTAAAGGCACAAAGGCACAAGTGTTGGATACCCGCAAAACTACTCCCGGAATAAGATTGCTGGAAAAATGGGCGGTAACTATTGGCGGGGCAGTGAATCATCGGTGGGGATTGTACGATATGATATTGATAAAAGATAACCATATTCATTGTTCAGGCGGAATAAAACCTGCTATTAAGAATGCAAAGGAGTATTTGAAGAAGAATAAGCTGAAACTCGATATCGAAATTGAAGTAACCAACCTGGATGAGTTGAAAGAGGTATTAGACATGGGCGGAATTCAACGAATATTATTAGATAATTTTACTCCCGCCGGCATTGCTAAAGCGGTGAAGATTGTTGATGGTAAATATAAAACCGAAGCCTCAGGTGGAATAACGGAAGCCAATATTCGTAAATATGCACTAACGGGCGTAAACTTTATTTCTGTTGGCGCACTTACCCATAGCGTAAAAAGCTTGGACCTGAGTCTGAAGATTTATCCATTGGAATAATAGAAAGCTTCTATGGTATTCAAGCAACCCGATACAAAAGAGTTTGAACAAATAAAACAGTTGGTGGAGGAGTTGTGGCTGGACAATGAGAATATGCAACCCGGGCAGTTCCGGGTATTATCGGATAATGGAAAGGTAATTGCGTTTGGAAGATTGCGGAAGCATTCCGATGCTACAGAAATATGTTCCGTAGGGGTTGCAACAGATTTCCAGAAAAGGGGATTTGGCAAAAAAATAGTGGAACATCTTTTGCAGCAGGCTAACGGGGAGATTTATCTGGTGACTGTTGTTCCCGATTTTTTCGCCAAAATAGGATTTAAGAAAGTTGATAAATATCCCGATTCACTAAAGCATAAGGTGGAAATATGCTCCACAGAGTATCATGTGCAAGACCCATACTTTGTTATGAAATGGGAAAAGAAAAAGATTTAGTTTACCTTTGAATTTCTATGAAAAGAGTTTTTTTGCTACTGCTGCTTTCCGTTGCTGCACTTTCTTTTAAGAGCGAGAAGAAGACTTCATATACGTTTCAGATTGCACGTATGAAATATAAGGGAGGAGGGAACTGGTATGTGAGTCCCACTTCGTTGCCTAATTTGATAAGTTTCTGCAATAAGAGTTTGGGCATGAATATTAATCCGCAGGAGGCAGTGGTTGAGCCGGGCAGCCCTGAAATATTTAACTACCCTATAGTGCATGTTACTGGAAATGGTAACATTACTTTCTCTTCTGATGAAGCGGAAAACCTTCGCAATTATCTGATTGGCGGCGGCTTCCTCGAAGTGAATGACAGCTATGGAATGGATTCCGCCTTTAAAAAAGAAATTAAAAAAGTGTTCCCGGAATTGACATTGGTTGAACTTCCCTTTAACCACCCCATCTATCACCAGAAATATGATTTCCCGAATGGCTTACCCAAAATACATGAACACGATGGCAAGCGCCCCATTGGTTGGGGTTTGATATACAATGGACGCCTGGTATGTTTCTATAACTACGATGCCGATTTAGGCGATGGCTGGGAAGACCATGATGTGTATAACGATCCACCCGAAAACCACGAAAAAGCCCTTGAGATGGGTGCTAACATAGTACAGTATGTGTTGATGGGGCAGATGAACGGAAACAAAAAATCCTAGAATTTCTTTCCCAAATTATTTGTCACCTCCCACACCACAATCCCTACACTTACAGCCAAATTTAAGGAGTGCTTGGTACCATATTGTGGGATTTCAATACAGGCATCGCAAACATCTATCGCAACTTGTTCTACTCCGCTGACTTCATTGCCAAACACTAAAGCTATTTTGCCCTGTGCAGGTACAAACTTATCGAGCATGGTGCTTTCATCAGCTTGTTCTACGGCATACACAGTATAGCCCTCATTTTTTAGCGTATTTACCGCTTCGAGTGTAGTTGTAAAATGTTTCCAGTCTACTGTTTCGGTTGCGCCTAATGCTGTCTTCTGTATTTCCCTGTGGGGTGGTTGGGCGGTTACTCCGCATAGGTATATACCTTCCAGTAGAAAAGCATCTGCCGTACGGAACACCGAACCTATGTTATTCATGCTGCGCACATTATCCAGCACTATAACTACAGAGAGTTTGGTAGCCTTTTTAAACTCTTCCGCAGTCTTGCGGTTGAGATCATCCATAGATAGTTTGCGCATGATAGTCGGGAATAAAATCCAAAGATAATTCTTACTTTTGAAGTAATATTGAATGAGTATAAATTAGGTTTGAGATTGCTTCGTTCCTCGCAATGACGAAATATCATTTTGTCAGTCACATGCTTCGACCGTCACTGCGAGGAACGAAGCAGTCTCTATTAAAAGGATATTTTGAATATATAACGGAATATGAAAATAATAGAATGCCCCCGCGATGCCATGCAGGGAATAGATGAGTTTATTCCGACGGACAAAAAGATAAAGTATATCAATGCCCTGTTGAAGGTGGGTTATGACACCATTGATGCAGGCAGTTTTGTATCGCCAAAGGCCATTCCTCAAATGCGTGATACGGCTGAAGTGCTAAAGAAACTTGATTTATCAACTACCAAGAGCAAGCTGCTTGCCATTATTGCCAACCTGCGCGGAGCACAGAATGCGGTACAATTTGATGAGATAAGTTATTTGGGATTTCCATTCTCTATTTCTGAAACATTCCAGAAACGGAATACTAATTCTACCATTGCCGAATCGCTGGTTAGGGTAGAGGAGATACAACAATTATGTGTTAAGCATAATAAACAATTGGTAGTATATCTATCCATGGGCTTCGGTAATCCGTATGGAGATGAATGGAGTAGTGATATTGCTATCCACTGGTCATACAAATTGCACGAAATGGGCATTCGTATCATTGCCCTTTCCGATACCATTGGAGTTTCCAATCCTGAAAATATTACCACTTTGTTTTCCGCATTGATTTCTGCATTAAAGGATGTAGAGTTTGGAGCACACTTGCATACCACTCCTGATAAATGGGAGGAAAAAGTAAAAGCTGCTTACGATAGTGGTTGCAGGCGCTTTGATGCCGCTATTAAAGGCTTTGGCGGGTGCCCTATGGCAAGTGATAAACTTACTGGCAATATGCCGACTGAAAACCTGTTGAGCTATTTAAAGAAGCAGAATATCCCCGTCTCAATTAATATGGATGCCTTTATGGAAGCTATGATAATTGCAACGGAAGTATTTCCAGTGCACTAAATTTATTTTCACATTTTTTTTGCTTCACATTGCTTCACGGTTTTTTCGATTTAAATATAACTGAAATAAATATATTTATTTCAGTACAAGCTAAAAACCAATTGTTTGCGGTCATTTCGCACTCTTAATCGAGATAGTTGGAAGTTAGCTATAAATTTTTTGTGTGGCAAATGCCAGGCAAAAAAGTCATTGACTTTTGAAAAGATAATAAAATTTAACAGGGATGTTATTTATTCTCTTCCACCCATTGCTTTGCTTTGGCAATCGCAACAGATATGCCTTGCACATTGGTTCCACCAGCTGATGCATAGAAAGCTTGTCCTCCGCCACCGCCTTCAATTTCTTTGCTGAATTCGCGTATAAGGGTAGAGGCGTTCCAATTTTTTTCTTTTACCAGGTTGTCTGAAATAGATAGGAACAGGTTAGCCTTTCCATTTAATTCAGCGCCAAGTATCATAAACAAATTAGGGATTTCATTTTTGAGTGAAAAGCAAATGTCTTTAGCAATATCGGCAGAAGGCAGCTCCATTTTTTCTCCAATAAACGTAATGTCTCCAATAGGCTGTTGTTTGTTTAACAAGGAAGCTTTAATCTGTTGCCCCTGTGCCCTTGAAAGCTTTTCGAGTTGTTTGTTTAGCTCACTGGTTTGTTGTTGCATATCCTGGATAGCTTTTACAACATTTTTTGGGTTTTTAAGCGCTATAGAAGCCTGGTGCAAGGTTTCCATTTGTTCATGTATATAGGTATCGGCACCTAATGCGGTAACAGCCTCTATTCTTCGTATGCCCGCTGATAATGCACTTTCCGACAGTATTTTGAAATAACCTATTTGCCCAGTGGCCTTCACATGTGTTCCTCCGCAAAGTTCAATAGAGTAATTTTTATCAATGGTTACTACCCTCACTGTATCACCGTATTTTTCGCCAAACAGGGCCATGGCCCCCAGTTTTTTTGCTTCCTCAATAGGTAGAACTTGGGTAGTACACGGAATATTCTCACGTATTTTTTGGTTTACCAGGCTTTCAATATCGCGCAGTTCTTCATCACTCAATTTTGAAAAGTGTGAAAAGTCAAAACGTAAATAATCAGGGCTAACCAACGAACCTCTTTGTTCTACATGTAATCCCAGCACCTTTCGTAATGCAGCATGTAGCAAGTGTGTGGCAGAGTGGTTATCGGCTGTATGTACCCTGCGCATAGGGTCGACAATAGCTGTAAAAGTATCGCTAATGTTTTCGGGTAAATTATCTGAAAAATGAACTATGAGGTTATTTTCCTTCTGGGTATTGGTTATTTTAACTCGCTTTCCATTGGCTTCCAGGTAACCGGTATCGCCTACTTGTCCACCACTCTCTGCATAAAAAGGGGTTTTGTCTAGTATGATCTGGTACTGGTCTTTTCCTTTATTAGTGGTCTTTCTATATTTTACAATGTGTGCTTTTTCTTGCAGGCTTTCATACCCCGTAAAAACGGTTTGAGTAGCAGGATTCACTTCAACCCAGTCTTCTTTATCTACCGCAGTGGCTTTACGCGAACGGTTTTTTTGTTGTTCGAGGGCGCGGTTAAAGCCTTCTTCGTCAATTTCTAAGCCATATCCTTTTGCAATTAGGGCTGTTAGATCAACGGGGAAGCCGAATGTATCGTGCAATTCAAATACATGTTCCCCATCCAACACTTTTTTCTTTTGAGCTATTAACTCATTACACGATGCTTCTATTCTTTTCAAGCCTTGTTCCAGCGTGCGCATAAAGGCCTGTTCTTCTTCCTGGATAACTTTTTTAATGAGCTTATTTTGTTTCACCAACTCGGGGAACACATCTCCCATTTGCTTGGTTAGGATATCTACTAGTTCATATAAGAAAGGTTCTTTAAAATTTAATGACTGATACCCATAACGCACTGCTCGGCGCAAAATACGCCGTATTACATAGCCTGCCCCTGTGTTAGATGGTATTTGTCCGTCGGCAATGGTAAACGATATAGCCCGGATGTGGTCGGCAATTACCCGCATGGCAATATTTGTTTTTTCCTGTTCAGCCGAATTGCTCTCCGATATATATTTTTTGCCTGAACTTTTTTCCAGTTCTACAATTAGGGGTTGAAAGATATCGGTATCGTAAGTAGATTGTTTTCCCTGCAAAACCATTGACAACCGTTCAAAGCCCATACCCGTATCTACATGGCGGGCAGGTAACTTTTCCAGTTTGCCATCGGCTTTGCGGTTGAATTCCATAAATACCAGGTTCCATATTTCAATCACTCTCGGATTACCCGTGTTTACGAGCGTTTTGCCATCCACTTTTTTACGTTCCTCGTCGGAGCGCATATCCACATGCACTTCGGAGCAAGGTCCGCAAGGTCCGGTTTCTCCCATTTCCCAGAAATTATCTTTTTTATTTCCGTTTAAGATTCTTTCTTCGGAAAGATACGCCGACCAATATTTTTTTGCCTCTTCGTCAAAAGCCAGGTTATCAGATATATCTCCTTCAAAAACAGTGACATATAACCGGCTTTTATCAATTTTATATACTTCGGTAAGCAGTTCCCATGCCCAACTGATAGCATCCTTTTTAAAATAATTGCCAAAAGACCAGTTGCCCAGCATTTCGAACATAGTATGGTGATAAGTATCAACCCCTACTTCTTCCAGGTCGTTATGTTTTCCTGAAACACGCAGGCATTTTTGAGTATCTGCAATCCGTGGGCTTTGAGGGGCTCCATGACCTAGAAAAATATCTTTAAACTGGTTCATTCCGGCATTGGTGAACATCAGTGTGGGGTCATCTTTCAAAACAATAGGAGCAGAGGGCACAATCAGATGCTCTTTGGATTTAAAAAAGTTGAGAAAAAGGGTACGGATTTTAGCCGATTTCATAGTAGTTGCGATTTCCAGATATTTTTTTTATATTTGCACACCTTGTAAAAGGGTTGCCCAAAAATAAGGCAATTTTACAGACCGATGGCTAAAATAAAGTACATATTTAATCACAAGACCCTCAGTTATGAGAAGGTTCATCACCGCTTCCGTGATAAAATGCGGAAGGTATTGTCGTATGTGCTCACCAGTGTTTTCTTTTCGTTTATTGTGCTGGTAATTGGGTTTAGTGTGATTGATTCGCCCAAGGAAAAAAGATTAAAAAGAGAAATTGCTCAATTGAATTTGCAATATGACTTTCTCAACCAACGTATGACCGAAGTAAATGCGGTGATGCAGGATATGACTTCGCGTGATAATAATATATACCGTGTTATTCTGGATGCTGACCCTATACCGGCCAACATTCGCAATGCAGGGTATGGTGGCGCTGACCGGTATAAAGATCTGCAGGGATATACTTCTTCTGACCTAATGACGGCGGCAACCCGCAAGATGGATCAACTGGTGCGGCAAATATATGTTCAATCTAGGTCATATGATGAACTGGAGAAATTAGCCAAGAGCAAAGAAAAAATGCTAGCTTGTATGCCTGCTATTCAGCCGATTGATAATAAGCAACTCAAGGGCATTGTTTCGGGCTTTGGAATGCGTATACACCCTATTTATAAAACCATGCACATGCATACCGGGATAGATTTTGCAGCGCCCATTGGAACGCCCGTTTATGCTACCGGAGATGGTGTGATTGAAAAAGCAGATAACTTGGAAGAGGGATATGGAAACCACGTGGTTATAAATCATAGTTTTGGCTATGAAACCCTGTATGGTCACCTAAGCAGGATTGCCTGCATCGTTGGTGAAAAAGTAAAACGCGGACAAATTATAGGGTACGTTGGGTCAACAGGTCTGTCTACCGGCGATCATCTGCACTATGAAGTAATTAAGAATGGGGTAAAAGTAAATCCTATCAGTTATTTCTTCAATGACCTGAACCCGGAAGAATTTAAGCAAATCATCAGCATCGCTTCTCAACCTGCCCAATCCCTTGACTAACGGGGATTATAAGGGTATCTTCCTCATCTTAGTAGAAAAAATATCTGATTTTTTTTTATTTCAACGTTTGGTGTTTTCAATAATTATTACATTTGCAGCCCCAATTTGGGAGCTTAGCTCAGCTGGTTCAGAGCATCTGCCTTACAAGCAGAGGGTCATCGGTTCGAACCCGGTAGCTCCCACAAATGAAAATAAAAGACTTATGGGTTAATTCTCATAAGTCTTTTTTTATTGGTGCAAACGCACTATTTTTTGCCCAAGTTCATTTTACCCAATAGCTTTATCTTAATTGGAAGCTATATAAAGGATCGAAGATAATTTACTAAATGGTGCAAAAAAGACAGATGATTTTATTTTAAAAGTGTCACGCCGCCTGTATAAGAGTGGAGGTTGTTTTTTGAATCACTTACGGATATATGGTAAACGTAAGTATCTTCCTGGCATAACAAACCCTTAAATCTTCCATCCCAACCATCCATAATGTTATGGCTGTGGAATAGTAGCATTCCCCAACGGTCGAAGATATACATCTCAAAAGTTTTTATATCGTTTCCTTTAGGAATAAAAATTTCATTTTTCCGGTCCCCATTTGGGGTGAAGGCTGAGGGTATGTATAAGGCAAAAATGGGATCAATAACCAGGCAACTTGTTATGGTATCAAGGCATCCATGATTATCCATAACAATCAGGGTAGGGCGGAAGGTACCCGTATCCCGGTATGTATGAATCGGATTTTGAAGATTACTTATCGTATCACCAGGTTCTCCAAAATTCCACAAACGATAAGCAATACCATAGGAGTCGGTAGAGATGTCATTAAATTGAATAGTAGGTTGAAGAATAGTAGTTGTTTGAGGAGAGAATGAAAAGTCAGCTGAAGGAGAGGGATAGGCTGATATATAGTTTTTACTGGATAACATGGCACTGCATCCGCTATCAGTCACAACATTAAGGCTTACTGTGTAATTACCCGGTTTATTATAACAGTAGATGGGGTTTTGAATATTTAAGGTGTCTCCGTTACCAAAGTTCCATCTCCATTGCGAGATGCGGTCAGCTGATCTGGTTCTATCAAAAAATTGTATACACAAGGGAGTGCAACCTGCGGTAACAGAAGCCTGGAATTCTGTAACAGGCAGTTGATTCACATGAACAGTTTTTACTCCGGTTGCTAATCCACATCCTGCTGATACAGTTACCGTGTATGCAGTAGTTACAGTTGGTGTAACAGATATGGTTGAGCCGGTAATTGCGCCAGGTTGCCATATAAAAGGGCCGGTGGCATTATTAATGGAGGCTGTTAAGGTTGTTGATTCACCCTCACAGATAGATGTCGGGGCAGCGGTTACATCAATAGTTGGTTCTTTCCTTAAATAAATAGTAACGGAGGCGCTAGATGAACAACCAAGTGGATCGGTGCCTGTTACTGTATAAGTAGTAGTTACAGTTGGCGTTGCTGTAGGGCTATTGCAAGTTGTACAACTTAATCCGGTAGTTGGAGTCCATTTATAAGTCATTGCACCAGATGCGGTTACTACAACACCCCCTCCTAAACATATAGTATCGCTTATCGGGCTTATGGAAATAATAGGTAATGGTTTTACTTTTATAGTGCTGGTGGCAGTTCCTTTGCACCCGGCAGAATCAATACCTGTTACGGTATAAGTTGTTGTAACAGTTGGCGACGCAATTGGATTTGGGCAATTGCTGCAACTTAAAGCAGATGCCGGACTCCAACTATATTTATTGGCTCCAGATGCTTTGATCGTTATAGTTGACCCTATACATATGCTGTCTAACGTGGGAGTTACATTAATACTAAGAACGGAGCCTTTAAAGATAAGTGTTATGTTAGCCTGGCATTTGCACCCTGAACTATCTGTAACTACGCATGTATACGTTCCTGCAACTAGGCCTGAGTCTGTCTGGTTAGTAGCACCATTACTCCATTTATAAGTATAGGGTGCATTTCCTCCGATAACATGTACTGTAGCATTCCCTTTTTTTCCGCAATTAGGATTAGTATCTGATGTAGCTGCTTTATAGCCGGGTGTACCCGAAATATTTGCTACGGCTGTGTCGCTATGCGGTGGACATGCTGCATCAGTTACTATCACAGTATATGTGCCTCCACATAATCCGGAGTCTACTTGATTAGTTGTGCCATTACTCCAATGATAAGTAAATGGTGCTGTGCCACAATTAATGTTTGCAGTTGCGGTTCCATCACAAGCCCTGCAGGAAGAGGGCGGACTTGTAATCACAGAAAGTAACTTTGGAAGCGCTGGAACAGTTACTGCAGAAACAAATGCATTTCCTCCGACGTAGAGTAAGTTGTTTTTGCCTAATACAAGGCAATATACAGAATCGGGCATAACAATACTACTTTGTAAAGCAAGAGAGGAATTATAGCATTTAACAGAATCATGGCAACCCAAAAATATATCGTCGCATGCGTTTACATCAAGACCGCTCCAAAATCCTGTAGTGTCGGATATGGCAATACTGTCATGTAATACACCGGTATTTTTATTATATTGCTTAAGCGAAACTCCGCTATATAAATAAAGCCAGTTTGGGCTTGCTGCCATTCCATTAAAACCATTAGAAGGATCAGGAAAAGAATTGATAACATACCTCGCAACTGACCCTTCCCACCAGCCGAAAAAGTCAGGCATAACATAAGTGGCTGGTCTAAGAGCAGGTATAGGAAGTTGAAAGAAAACATTATTATAATGAGTCTTATCGTTAGTCGATCTTGAAAGGGCCATATAGCAAGTGAGGCCTGAAGGGTCAATACATAGAAGTGAAATATCATGATAGGAGCTGAATGTATTTACAACCGGTATGGGAGTTATCTTGCTAAGTGTAGTATCAAGCATGCATGCCTGGTTTGTGTCGCCTGTTCCGCCGCCGCCCACTACAATATTATCTGAACAGGAATTATATGCGATTCGCCACATTTCATTCATTCTTCCGCTCCCATTGCAAGTTGCAAGCAAGTTCCCAAGCGTATTAACTTTTAGTACCTGGGGGCCTCCCAGACAAAAGCCTCTTATTAAATAGGATGTGCCTGTTTTTTTGTCTACTGTAAAGCCACCGTAAAGCTCAACCAGGGAAGTGAATGGAACCGCTGTGTACATCCACTGTACAACTCCTGCGCTATTCAGTTTTACTAATTGACATGGCATCGTTCCGCCATAAGCGTAAACATTACCATGATTGTCGTAACATACATCGTAAACCCTATCGCAACCTTTTGTAAAGTTGGGGTTAGTTACCCAAGGATCTATAATTAAAGTTTTACTTTTATCGTAATTACCATTTATTTTGTATGACTCTGTTAACCCGTGTATAGTGTAGCAAACCGGTACATTTCCTAATTCTTCATTATAACTACCAACTGGCGCATGCTCCGTAATCTCCCCTATTTCACTATTTAAAATAACATCTCCCGCATTATTTATCTTTAACCTGCCTCCACCTGAATAGCTCAATTTTAGCTTAGATAGGTCTCCTTTCGGATGAACTATAATTGAATACTCAATTCCCGGTTTCCCTTTCGGGAAATAATATTCAACATCAATACCGGGATAAATATTGCGATAAATTATTTTTTTAAAAACCTCCGTTTTAATGGTTGTATTATTGCCGGAGGAGTAGGTATAGTAATAACTCTGTTTATCCACACACTCTATTTCAACAGAGGGATTAACTCCTTCCCACGTGCTGCTTACATAATGAGTAGTGGGCGGAATCACCTCTTCTTTATCCGGGTCATTTGACGGACTATCTTTATCTGCTTTGGGATATTCCACATAACGATACTTTATTCCTTTCTCCGTAAAATAAGCCCAAATTTTTCCTAATTGAACGCCATACAATACCTTTTCTTTTCCGGGAAATATACCGTCAAATTGCCCTTTATTTTCAATAAAAACCTGATGATCGAAAGGATTAGTGGACCATTTAATTTTAGGATCTTTAACTTCAATATTTTCTACTTCTTTATTGGAAACACCGGCTTGTCCTTTTATTAATTGAAAATTAAATAAAAGAAAATATACACTTAAAAAAACTGGAGGTATAGACGTTATCTTCATACAGGGGCATTTCAAAATGTGTGTTGAAGATGCAAAGCTACCCCTTAAAACCCCTTTATGTTCTTATTATTCAGGCTATTTATCCTATGGTTGCATGAGGCTATTAAGTGCCCGAAAAAAAGGATTAACTGCAGTTGGTTTTTAATTAACCGGCTAATGCCGTGAGTACAAGCGGGCTTTTTAGCCGGGAGACCTCTAAAACAGAACCATCTACCATTATAATTAATCTCTCTCCTTTTTTGAATGTATTAATGTGCGAACGGTTTATTAAATTCTTCTTATGGATGCGCAAAAATATTTCTTCCGAGACTGTTTTTTCATAGTCAGCAAGCGGTTTCGTAGACGTGATTTTTTTTCCATTCATAAGATGAATTATGGAATAATTGCGGTCTGCCTCAAACCGTATAATATCTTCTATATCTACCAGCATTATTTCTGAGCGGTTGTGAATGGCGATTTTGTGGATAGTAAGCGCTTCTTTAAAAAAAAATAATTGGTTTTGCAGTTTTTGAAGATGTGCAGACTGACTTAATTTTTTCTGACAGTTTTTCACAGAAACGACTAATTCTGAAGGTTTAATAGGCTTGAGTAAATAATCAACGGCGTTACGTTTAAATGCCTTAATAGCATATTCGCTATGGGCAGTAACAAATATTATTTCGAAATAAATGGTGCCTATTTTGTCTAATAGTGAAAATCCATCCACATAGGGCATTGAAATATCAAGAAAAACCAAATCGGGTGTTAAGTTGTCGATTTTCCTGATGGCTTCATCTGCCGAATGGGCTACATCCAACACTTGTACTTCGGGGCAATGTTCTTTCAGCAGCAACCGGAGTGTCTCGGTTCCCTTTATTTCATCATCAACTATTAATGCCTTAATCATATAAAACAGTATTTAAAATTAATGGAAGATATACCTCTACTCGGGTACCTGCGGGTACTTCACCTTCATCAAACTTATCTATAATACGTACTTTCATATCCCAGTGGTACATCTTATTCATCGACTCCATTCTTTCCGCAACAATTGACATTCCGAGGGGCTTATGCAGTGATTTATTCCGTAATTCTTTCGCAGCCTTTCGTCCTATTCCGTTATCGTCGATAACACACATAATGTGCCCATCTATTTTTTCAAACATAATAGTTACTTGTCCAATTCCGTCTTGCAAATGCATCAGGCCATGCCATATAGCGTTTTCCACATAAGGCTGTATAAGCAAGGGAGGGAGTAGTGTTTTATTCTTATCAAGATGACTGTCTATTTTAATTTGGTAATTAAATTTGGAAGGAAACCGCATTGTTTCAAAATCAAGATAGTTAAATAATCCTTCAACCTCATCGGCCAGGGTAATTTTATCTTTTCGCGAATTTTCGAGTACTCCTCGCATTAAGCTTGCAAATTGGGCAAGATAATTTACCGACGATTTTGTATCATTTTTCAACACAAAGCTTTGTATGGAGTTAATGGTGTTGTATAAAAAATGGGGGTTCATTTGGGTGCGTAGCGCTTTTAACTCCAGCCACGATTTCTGTTGTTCCACCATCAACTTCTCTTTTTCGGTCCCTCTCATTCGCTGGAATATTAATATAACCAGCAAAATAAGTATTACAGCAAAAGATGCAATAAGGATAGTAATTATTTTTTGTGTCTTATATTCTGCTGTGTGTTTAATTTCCTCTGCATTCCGTATAGCATCCTTTTTATCCTGTTCCAACTTTTCTTTTGCTTGTTTTTGTTCAAACTCATAATTCATCGATGTCTGAATTATTTTTTTGGTATTAGCTTCATTTGTCAGGCTATCGTAATATATATAATGTTTTTCATAATTTTCCAGTGCTGCTTTATAGTTGCCCATAGTACTATCGAGTTGTGCGATTACCTCATACGTATCGGCAATTATTTGTTTTTCGCCACCACTTTTAGATAGATAAAGCGCCGAATCAAGATTTCTTTTGGCAACACTAAAATTATTTATTTCCAAATAAAATCTTCCTATGGCTTCATAGCAGTCTGCTTCTCCCGCTGTATAACCAATCTTTTTGAATAATGCCAAGGCTTGTTCGGTATTTTCAAGTACCGTGTTCCGGTTCCCCAATGAACTTTCGGTCAAGCTCATATCTAGAAGGCATGTACCCATGCCACCTACATCATTAATTTCCCGAAATAGAGTCAGCGCTTTATTATAAGTATCCAAGGCCTGGGCATACTTGTGCTGACTTGCGTACACAGCGCCCATATTGCTCAGCGTATAAGCGGTAGCAGCTTTATCTCCTATCTTTTCACTTAAATCCAATCCTTTAGACATATATTCAAGTGCTTTCGGATAGTTTTTCTGGGAAGAATAAATGCCTCCAATGGGAGGCAATGTAGTTGCACACCCTTCTTTATCGCCTAATTCGCTAAAGTACGTGTATGCTTCAAGCTCGTACTTCAAAGCATCAGCATAATTTCCCTGGTAGTAATAGATATCTCCGATATTTCCCATGTTATTAGCGCAACCAAGTTTATCATTTAATTCTTTATATATAGCTAGTGCCTGAAACATATAATCCAGTGCTTTAAAATAATCGCCTTCATGTTCATATATATATCCCAGCCGGGTATAGCTATGCGCAATTCCATTTTTATTTTTCGCTTTCTGGTAAATGGGTAATGCTGTTGTTTGTTCTGTGCTGGCTTTTATAAAATCATTTTGTTTAATAGATATATATGCCAAATTTGTAAGTGCATCGGCGATACCTATATCATATGAAAGTTTTTCTGCCAGGGCTTGTGATTTTGCATTATATGCTAATGCGCTGTCATAAATTCCTGCCTCACAATATTTGTTTGCCAGCTGGTTTAAGGTATTTACCAGTGAAGCATCTTTCTTGTCAGCATTTTTCAGGACAGTTTTCAGCGAATCTATTTTAGACGATTGACCCGGTGCTATAACATAGGAAAACAAAAAAAGTAGAAATACAATACATGTTTTCATTTCCTGCCCGTTCTGTTGATTAATTTTATACAAACATAGATATCTGTATGGATATTATCTATGACACAACCCTTATTTTAAGCCTGATTTTGCATTTAATCATTAAATCTACACCGTTTGTGTAGATAATGAACCGTTAAATAAATATCTCCGGATTTTTAAATTTTATTTTTTTTAATACTCTTTCAATTAAGATAATTAAGAAAATAAATTTCCTTATTTTGCATTAATTTAAGAAAGATACTTCATATGCCTGCAAAAGTTAGGGCACTCATTACATTTTTACTGGGTAGTTTAATCGCTACCATAAGCGTTTATTCCTATCGTAGTGCCTATAATTATAGAAAAGCGACAGAATGGGTAAATCATACACAACAGGTTATTGCAGAAGCTAATAATATTCTGGCCGGTATACAGAATTTAGTAATAACTGAACGCGGCTATGTAATAACGGCAGATTCAAGCTATTTGAAACCCCACCAGTCCGAGTTACAAAATATTCAGAATGAATATTTTGTAATCAGAAACCTGGTAAAAGATAATCCGGGTCAAGAAGCCCTTCTCGATTCAATCAATACCCTTATTGCTGCAAAGGAACGATTTATTGAGGGAATGATAAATACCCGTGCAAAAATGGGTTTTGTAGCAAGTCAAAGCCTTCTTTTCACAGGGAAAGGAGAAGCACTTATGAACCAGATAAACACACTTGATGAGAGATTTACTTTGAACGAAAGACTGCTTCTTGCTCAAAGGCTCGACAAAGCAAAAAAGAGCTATACCTGGGCTGTTGCTTTTATAATAATAGGCGTCGTACTAACCTTGCTCATTATACTGATTGCCTATTATCTCCTCAAGAGAGATTATGAATATCGCTTAAAAAGCGAAAAGAAAGTTAGGGAAAGTGAATTACTCATGAGAAAATTCCTTAACAGTATTCCGCTTGGTATTCTCATATTGGGGAAAACAGGACGGCTTTACTTTTCCAATGATAAGGCCGCCGAAATTTTGGGGAAAGGCCTAATGCTCAATGCTACACCCGAAAATCTATCTGAAGTCTATTCCATTGTTAAAGCTGGAACCAATGAAAGATATCCCCCTGAAAAGCTCCCTTTAGTAAGAGCAATTAATGGTGAAAAGAACGTACTGGTGGAAGATATGGAGGTACTAAAGAACCCAAGGAATACACCATTGAGAGTAAACGCTACTTCAGTTGTTAATGAAGAAGGAGAGGTAGAATATGCTATATCTTTATTTGAAGATATAACAGACCTGCAAGAGGCTAATAGGAAAATAAAAGAAAGTGAGGAGAAGTTTTATAAAGCTTTTGCTATAAGTCCCGTGGCTTTTGCCATAACGGATACAGAAACGGGTAAATATATAGAAGTGAATGACAGCTTTGCCCGAATTACAGGATACTCAAGAGAAGAGATAATTGGAAAAAGCTCGGTGGAGGTAGGAATAATTGTAGATGTAGCGTCACGTGAAAGAATATTACAAAACGTACGACAACATGGAACAATAAAAAATGCCGAACTGATCATCCGTAATAAAGAGGGTAAGATGATAGATATGCTAACTTCGGCTGAAACGCTTATATTAAAAGGTAGAAAATGTACACTTTCCATAAATTATGACATTACTACATTAAAAGAATCGGAACGCAAACTTATTGAAGCCAATAAGCTGGCAGAAGAATCTGTGCAGCTTAAGGAAGCGTTTTTGGCCAATATGAGCCATGAGATTCGTACACCTATGAATGCGATTGTAGGCTTTACAGAATTGCTGCTAAAAAAGAACCTCGATGAAGAGGAGCGAGATTATGTAGAGACAATTAAAAGCTCGGGCGATAATTTACTACGAATTATTAATGATGTCCTGGATATTTCAAAAATAGAATCAGGTGTGATGGTGTTTGAGAAAAGCCCAATAAGCATCAGGGAGCTGTTTCATTCATTAAGAAGTATGATGATGCCTAAGGCAGTTGAAAAAAAACTGGAGCTATCATTCGAATGCCCGTCAGATATGCCAGATACTATAATTGGCGACCCAACCAGGCTCACGCAAATTATTATTAACCTGGTCGGTAATGCTCTTAAATTTACTGAAAAGGGTAGTGTTACCGTAGTAGCAAAAGTATTGAACACAGAAGCAAGCAGCTATATTATTGAATTTTTAATAAAGGATACTGGGGTGGGAATACCGGAGGATAAACTAAAATATATTTTTGAGCGTTTCCGCCAGGCCGAACCGTTTACTACGCGACATTATGGTGGAACCGGGTTAGGTCTTAGTATTGCTAAGCAATTGGTTGAAATGCAAGGCGGAGAGATTAATGTGAAAAGTATAGAGGGCATTGGTTCGGAGTTTATTTTTTCACTGCCATTTAAAAAAGCGGATGATGACGAAAAGAAGGGTGATAAAACAATTACCAAAATAAATCCGGAAGAGTTAAGCAAACTTAGTATTTTAATGGTTGAGGATAATCTTATCAATATAAAGTTTATTCAAAGCTTGTTCAAAGACTATAAAATTCATACTGATGTTGCCCGAAACGGAAAGGAGGCTATTGAGAAATTTGTACAGAGAAATTACGATATGGTGTTAATGGATATTGAAATGCCCGAAATGAACGGGTATGAAACAACATCCATTATCAGGAAAAAATTTAAAAGCGAAATACCCATTATTGCCATGACCGCTAACGCCATGGCGGGGGAAAAAGAAAAGTGTTTAAAAATGGGAATGGATGATTATATTTCTAAGCCTATAAAGGCCGATTCCTTATTTGCGAAGATGTATAATGCGGCTTTTAAGAAGAGGGAACATAATAACAAAACTAAAAAAGTGGTCGACCTTATTTTTTTAGTTACATCTATGAATGGCCGTAAAGACGTCATTCGGGAAACGATAGATATTTTTATTGAACAAATTCCGCAAGATATGGGCTTGTTGAAACATGCCGTCGCTACAGAAAATTATATGGCCATAAAACAATGCGCCCACAAAATAAAATCTGCCGTTTCTTTGATGGGTATAACCGAATTACAAAAGATACTTAATGAAATAGAGCAATTGGCTGCTTCCGGCAGCAATTTTGAAAAAATAAAAGAACTTTTTTCTGATGTTATTACACTAGATGAACAGGTAATGAAGGAAATGCAGGAAGAAAGGTCAAATTTTGTATAGCGGTGCAATAAAATCTGGCGGTTATTTTTTATGAAGGTGCTTATAATAATCGCCTAATATTTTCTCCGTCATAGGAAGATAGTATTCCCAGAAAAAGCTTTCTCTTTCAGCATTCTGTTTATTATATAAGAACCATCGCAAGCTTACAATTCCCCTGTAATCGGAAAGGGCAGGGTCGATGGGGTCATCGGCAAAATCGCCTGTAAAGTAATAGAATTTATAATTGTCGCTGTCATGCGCAATAACTGCAGGCGATGTTGATGGTATATCGTTCTTAGCCAGAATGGAATCACCCCGGGCTGTTGGCTTAACTGATATTTCTGATACAATTTCATTGCTTTTATCACTAAACATAATATCGAACCAATATGGGTATTTCATCTTGGAAACAACACCATAATATTTTTTCCACTTGTCCTGTGTTTCAATTATAGGTACAAGTTCTTTCAGGTCCGTAGTGTGGGATAGGACTTCTACACGAGTATCCTCGTTAACATAAGCAATGCCCGAACCTTTAAAGTTCCATTGGGTTTTATGCTCTTGCACATAGCCACGCACAAGCCACCGGGGTATTTCATCTGTTTTTGTTGTATCTAATTGGTCAAAGTAGCGGGCTACCCAACCCGTCCAATGCAGTCCAAACATTTCTTGAAAATCTCTTCTCACTCCACCGCCTGTGGGCGATTCTATATCATTAAATTCAGTAAGAATAAGCTTATGCTTATCTTTCATATTCTTTAGGAAGTATAAATCTTTTTGGGTCATACCTCCATATATAATATGTGACCGCTCTTTTTGATCTCGATGCAGGTACCATTCATTATAGTAAATTCCATAGGTATCTGTAAAGTAAGTCATGTCTGCTATGTCTGATAGGCTATCCAGTTGAGAATAGGAGAGTGATTCAAGCCCATGTATTTCATATTTTTCGCTGTCCTTCGGAAAGAAACCATAATAGTCTTTAGATACGCTATATAATTTTTTATTGGGCTTACAAAAGCGCTTGTTAATTAAAATCCAAGTAAATGAACAATGCTCTGTACATTTAGTATTCAACACAGTTTTATCTACTATTACTACATTCATCACCTTTTTTGGGGTGAGCATCCAAGCAATCCACATCCATAAGGGGGTAAATAAAAGGGCGATCACAATAATATATCCTCTTCCGCGCATAACAGGTAAACTTAAAATAATATATCAAGGCCAACAAAGAAGCTATAATCAAGACCTGTGAGGTCGCTGCTTCCCCTTGTAAAATCAGATCGCACCAGGCCGGCTCCTATACTGAAAAGCCATTCGCTGTCAAACAGCTTTTGGTAGCTCAATTTTGCCTCATCACTTTTAAGCTTAGGATTGCTCACCAGGTCGACCAATGACCTATCATCGGGTGATATACCAGTGCCTAATATCAAACTGAAATAATTGTCAGCACTGCCCATGTAATAACGTGTAGTTAATAAGTACGATTCTGAGTAACTATGAAAGCTTCCCGGAACAATATATGTGCGTAAAGAGAACCATAGATTTTTATAATATTTTCCAATTGCACCGGTGTAAATTAAGGTAGCTGGAGAGCCAAAATAAAGATACCTGAATCCAATATCGGCTTCGAAGCTTTTGGGAAGGCTACTATATAACGAAGCTCCAAACATATAATTGGGAAATAAGCTTGTGTAGGAAGAGTATCCTGCATCTACAAAAGCATAAAACCGTTTTGAAATGTTAGGGTATGCATCTACCTCGTATTGCACACCATTGGCATTTGAAAAACGATTGGCATAGTTTATACGTGCTACAACGGTTCCCATTTTAGTGTGGTCGGAATAGAAGAGAGAGGCTAAGGTCCAAGGATTGGTGTATTGTATATTGTAAACATCCAGGTAATAGATAAGTCCAATATCATTAACGGCCATTTTTCTTTTCAAGGATAATTGGTAATCTATGGCCTGGGCGTCATTTGAATTATGCGCTAAAAGAGTATCTATTAGAACGTAGGCCGCTTTATAATTTCCGGTGTCGGCAACAGCTTTGGCTTTTTTATAGAGCAAACCGCGTGAGTTAGGATGATATAATAGTCCAGTATCTGCCTCTTTTATGGCTGCTTTGCTATTGCCCGACCAATAATCTAAATCTACCAGGGCGCAACGAGTATCTTCATCGGTGGGTTTGGCTGCAAGCACCTGGTTGAATTCTATACGAGCCGAATCATATTGATGGTTCCAGGTATAAATACGGCCTAAAAAAGTGCGTACATCAGAATATCCGGGCGATTTTTTTAAAATTCTTTTAGCCAGTGCAATTGCCTCCGGCCGTCTGCCATTGAATGCCATTTTGCGGGCAGTATCAAAAGCAATGTCAACATTAATAGTATCGCGCGATGTGTTTTGGCCGTGAACCTGAACAAAACCGAATACCAGGAAAACAGCAAGAAATAGATTACGTATATGATAATACATTAAAGGGGATATTATTAACTAGAAAGCATTATTTTATTTTTCTCTTCCCTGGCTTCTTTTAATACCTCTTCATAATAAGCATGCAAAGATGTATACATATCATTAATCTCTTCAATTCCAGAACCCTCCATACTTTTTGCTTCAATTTTTTTAGATAGGGTAAGCATAGTTTCTACCCCCATAAGCGATAATGTAGATTTCATTCTGTGGGCATATTGCCGGATATTTTCGTAATCTATCCTGTCTATGGCCGCAAATAGCTCTTTCATATCTTCCGGGAGTTGTTCACAGAATATGTCAATAATCTCTATTATCTCCGTTTTTTTATTTCCCATGTTTTCAAAAAGGAAAGCGAGATTTATCAGTTTTTTTGGAGCTGTATTTTGAGGTGTTTCTATTTGTGGCGCTTTATCCGGCATGCCGAATTTTGCAATGGAAATTGCGTTTATTTTTTCGAATAATAGTTGAATGGAAACAGGCTTTGGAATATAGGCATTCATACCATAGGCAATGCACTTTTCCCTTTCGCCAGCCATTGCATTAGCAGTCATGGCAATAATATATACATTCAGTTTCAACTCGTTTCTGATCATTTGTGCGGTTTCATATCCATTCATATTGGGCATCTCAATATCCATAAGTATCAAATCGTAGTCATCATTTTGCAGCTTTTGTATGGCTTGTACACCATCTTCAGCCACATCGGCCGATATTCCATATTCTGAAAATAGGGTTTGAACAAATTTTATGTTTATAGGGTTATCTTCGACCAAAAGTATATCCAATCGTTTTAACATTTCATAATCTATATCAGTTTTATGAATTTGTTTATGATTCATGGCTTCCAGAGTATATTTTTTAAAGGGCAATATGACTGTAAATGAGGAGCCTGCGCTTATTTTGCTTTTTACTGAAATTATGCCCCCTTGCAGCTCGACTAATTGTTTCACTATGCTTAATCCTAACCCTGTGCCACCATATTGCCGGGTGGTGGTAGAGTCGGCCTGGCGGAAGCGTTCGAAAATATATTTCAACTTATCTTCTGGTATACCCACTCCGGTATCTTCAACAGTAAATTCAATAAGAAACTGTCCGATTTCTTCTTGTAACACTTTTACAGATACGGTAATGCCCCCGTTCTCTGTAAATTTCAGTGCATTCGCAACCAGGTTAATGATAATTTGGGTAAGCCTGATGGGGTCGCCCAATACAACACCGGGTGTATTGGCAGGGTATTTAAATGCTAAGGAAAGATTTTTATCCTTTGCACGGGGCAGCATCATATTTTGTAAAGAAGAAAAGAGCTCCCGTATACTGATAGGGCTCTCTTCAAAAGTCATTTTGCCAGATTCCATTTTTGAAATATCGAGCAGGTCATTTATTATACGTAATAAGTTCTCACCCGATGTTTTAATAATTTGAAGGTATTCTTTTTCTTCCGCGGGTATATTACGATTAAGCAAAATCTCTGTAAAACCTATGATAGCATTCATAGGTGTACGGAGCTCATGCGATATATTGGCAAAAAATTCAGATTTGTATCTATCGGCATTCTGTAATGCTGTGTAAAGATTTTGTTGTTTGGTTTGTTCCGAATTCACCAACCGGGCAAAACGAAAAATTATTATAATAAGTGTTGTTATTGTAGTAAGTTTTAGTAATATGGATAGCACTATTACAGTATCCGGTGCTATGTCCAGCGTAGGTTTTTGGAAAAACCAGCGAGATAGAAATATGGGTAATATTCCAACTATCATGGTTGGGAACAACCATTTCTTGTTCTTTAAGTTATAAAACAGCAAGGGTGCAGCCATTAAGGCATAACACAAATGCGGGATGGATGAGCCGGTGCCAAAAAACGATGTGAAAACTGTTATGGCTGCACTTACTGTGAAAACGGCCATGAAACGGGCGAAAGAGAGGTAGCCCCAGTAATTGAAAAGTAAAGGGGTAAGGTAAGCTACTATCACCAGCAATACCAGATTGCCCTGGTAAGGGTAGCCTAAAAAGTGGAACACAAAAACATATTCAACGCTTGTTAGTGCGAGTATAATAGTAAATTGGTTGCATAGTTTGGTATGGACAATTTCTTCTTCAGTGGCGGCATGTGCTAAACCAATAGCAGATACTTTATTCCAGTATCTTTTTAATAGAGACATAAAATAACGGTATTAGAGAAAGAGTATTAAGGGTCAACAGGTCAAAAGCCAAACATAACAAAAAACAGGAAACAAAAGAAACGCTACTTTGCTTTATACTCCCAATTATTTTTTATGGAGTCAGGAATGATTTTATTTCCAGCGCAAGCTTTTTTATTATTTATCTTGTATAAGTCAAACTTAGCTTTTATCAGGCTGGCTTTGGTCGGGTCGTCTATGGCATCAATGCCCATATTGTTGCTAAGTTTAAATAATTGGTTTTCAGCCATAAAATATTCTCCATCCAGGTAATCGAGCAACTCATTTTTATTCCGCATTAACGGATAGGATTTAATACACCTGAAATCAGGATATGTATCCAGCAAGTCTCCAACCCATGAAACTACAGACGGTGTTTTGAGTCCATAATTTTTTGCCAGGTAGGAAAGTAGAGTAGGGGTAACATCAAATTGGGCTGAAACGCCCTTAAAACGTACTCCCTTCTTTAACATAGGACTATATATGATAAGAGGCACATGGAAACGGTCTATCAGGGTTGCAATAGGAATTTCTGGCATGCGATGGTCGCCGGTAATAATAAAGATTGTGTTTTTGAAGGATGGCTTTTTAGAATATTCATTGATGAAATAACGAATGGAGTTATCTGTATACATAATACAGGAATACTTCATTTTGTACTGTTCATAATCATCTCTTGGGTGGTCTGAGGTGAATTGCATGGTATTTAACTTAGCCTCAAAAAGATTTAGGTAATAATTTTGATTGTGGATAAGAAAAGGGCTGTGGTTAGCAACTGTAAGCAATATATCTAACCGGGGTTTATTATCATCGGGAAGAGTTGCGAGGTAGTGCCTGAAAAGCTCCCGGTCCTCATATCCCCAAGATGGATTTGAGCCTTCACTCGGTAGTAAAAGGTAGGAGTTATCAAAGCTTTTAATATCATGAATAGTAGCGCCATTTCTTTTCATGAAGACATCCATATTATCAAAATGCGCATCTCCACCATAATAAAAATTGGTGCTATATCCGTTTTTTTCCAGAATAGAAGCTAATGTAATATGGTCGGGCATGGCATCGCCTTGTTCTAAAAATCCTTTTTCAGCAAAAGGCAAAGATCCCAACATAGATGGTAGCACGGCAAAAGTCCTACCACCGGTGCTTACGAAATTGCTCCAGTATAATGAATGTGCACCAAGAGAGTCAAGGAAAGGTGTAAAGCTACTAAGATAGGCATCCGGTCCGCTATACGCACGCCCCAAACTTTCTACAAGAATTATTACAATATTTGGTTTCGGACCGGGTTTATTAAAAAGCGACCCCAGCACATCACTGTCATCTGCTTTCTTCAAAAATGGGTAATTGGCAGGATCAATATAGACGGGGCCATTATTGGCTGAGGTTCCTGTACCCGAAGTTTTCAGCGCAGTACTTGGAGCAATGGTTTGAGTGGATACCGCCGAGGATATATTGGCATTTTGATTATGATAATCCAACGATTTGTCAATAAAGTAGGCCATCTTATTTACCGCCTCGAAATACTCTATTTCTGCTTTATAGCCTGATTCTGCAGGGGTAACAATTACCAGCATAAATGGAGATATAATAGCTAAGCCGATAATGTATAACCTAAGTTTTTTATACCCAATTTGGAATTTTTCCCGCTCAAAAAGTTTTGAACCTAATATATATAGTCCTATAAAGGTTCCAAATAGTATAATAAAAAGGAATATAATTCCCAGTGAAATACCACCGGAAGCCCCCACTGTATGCTGCATTTCATCATACGAATAAGCCCAGAAATCAGCCCCGAGCGGAACCATAGCCTGGAAAAAATATTGCTGCATAGCTAATTCGAATATCAGCAATAGTGCAAGTATTATAAAAAGTGTTATTTGTGCAGCACCCCTATGGAGTAACCCTATGAGCATTATTGGTATGAAGCAAATAGCGCCTACGGTTAACGTATAAAAGAAATCAAAATTTATTGAATTGAATATAAACTCAAAAAATCCAGCATGTGAACTTGGTACAGAAAAGTACTCGTATAACCTTAAAATAAAAAGAATAATAAAAAAAGCTGCTAAAGACGGTATCATCCTGTCTGCAGTAGTAGCCATTCGCTGTAAAATCTTTTTATGATTTGTATCAGCTATAGTTCCCTCAGATATGTTCATATTTGTGGCAAATGTAAAGTTTTTTACATTTGCAACCCCAAAATAGGCTTTATGTACGACCTGGACAGAAAAATGCCTGTAGATGACGAACGGATTATTTTATTGGAGAGCAGAATAGCAATAACTAATAGAATTTGTTTTGTTCATATAGTTTTATCTATACTTGGCATTCTTTATTTTTTATTTAAGAGCTACCCAAGCTTTGCCCTTATAACTGCCTTATTTATGGCCTGCTATGCGCTTGTACCATATTTTGGGCGTATGCGTTTTTATGCTTTTTCAAAAATCTGGCTCATAGCGCTTTCTAATATCAGTGTTTATTTTTGTTCGTTGCAACTTGGTTCAGGCAGCGGAATACAATATGTCTTTATTGTATTGTTCAGTTTACCGTTTTTATTATTTAGTCCTAAGCAAAAATGGCTTATTGTGTTAGGTGCTGTGTTTACCATAGCGATATTTTTTTCTTTTTACTATACAATTTTTGATATAAAACCAGTGTTAACTATTCGGGAACAAAAAGAGTTGTTTCCTTCGTCAATCTTCTTTATTTTTATCATGTTTGGCTCATATTGCTTTTTTGCCATGAGTATTAGCAATGAAGAAGAAATTTTATTAAAGCAGGATGTTGCTAAGCTTGACCACGAAATTAAAAATATTAAGTTCGAAAAAGAGCTTAATATCATTGCAACACAGCCACCAGGCAAAATGATAGAAACTGGTGAAAAACAAGAATCTTATAAAAAAACAGAAGTAATTAAAAAAGAGGAATCCCTTAGTAAACCGGCCCCTAGTAGTGAAAAAGAAGCCAAGCCTAAAGATTCAAAAATATATAACGAACAACTTTTAGCTACTACAGAACAAGAACTGATTGATCCTATTTTACGAATAGCTTCAGCGGCTGATAACTTTGACGAAAATAAACTGGATAAAGCGCAATCGGAAGCAGTAAAAGTTATTAGGGATAAGGCGTATGATATTAAAACAGTGTTGACCGACTTCTCCTTTTATGCTAAGGTTAAAGAAAGCGGTGCAAATTTAAATTTAGGTGAATTTTCCATACAGGAAACATTAATGGGTTTAATACAGAGATGTAATAGCCCCGAAATGCAAAAAAAAGGCGTTACTATAGAAGCCCAGTTTAACCCTGAATTGCCTGTTTTGGTAAAGGGAGATAAAGATAAGCTTGAACAAATAGTTAACCGGTTGGTGGTTGATGCGGCAAAACGGACGGCAGAGGGAAAAATAATTATATATGCCTTGTTAGAACATTCTAACGGAAACGAAGATAATCCGTTCATTATTTTTAGTGTAGAAGATGCAGGATTGTATTTACCCGATAGCAGGAGGGAGCAACTTAATCTTTCCTTCCAGCAAAGAGGTATGGGTAAAGATATTGAAACGCATGAAGAGCTTGGACTGGGCTTATCGATAGTTAAATATCTAGCGGATATTCAGGGTGGGGTTGTTTATGTTGAAAATGAAGGTATTAATAATCGGATTTCGGTAAAATTGCCGTACGAGGTAATTGCAAGACGAATTACAGATACACTTTCGGGCGATGGTAAAGTTTCCAACATTTTAAAGTTCTCTAACAACTTACATTTTTTAGTTGCTGAAGATAACCCCGTAAACCAGAAGATGTTCAATTCACTGCTTACCAAATGGGGCGGCTTGGTTACTACCGTTAGCAATGGTGAAGATGCAATAAAGCAATTGAAGAAAGAGCCGAATTTTGATATCATTATCATGGATATACACATGGATAAGATGGATGGGGTAGATTGCGCCAGAATTATTAGGAATGAATTACCTAATCCAACCAGGAAAATTCCCATTATTGCTGTTAGCTCAGAAGTAGGTACAGATAGGCGTGAATATTACAGGCAACTTGGAATGAATGATTTCCTTTCAAAACCATTTACCTCTACCAGTTTGTTTAATACCATTGTTTCAAATCTACAGACAACATCATCAATTTCAAATTCTAACAATTTCATAGTTAACAAAAATTATTGGGCCATATATAAAAATTCAGGAGAGCCCAGGCAGTATGTTAATTTAAAAAATCTGCAAGATTTGGCTGAAGGGGATAATAGTTTTATAGATGAGATATTGCTCTCTATTTTTGAATCTGTTCCGCAAGATTTTGCCCGCCTTAAACATGATATAGAAATAGAAAATTGGGATGGGGTGCGTCAACTTTCCCATAAAATCAGATCTTCCGTAATATTAATAGGTTCCAAGGAATTAGAAGATAAAATATATGCCATACAAGGAGCTTCAGAAAACTCGGAAACATATTCTACCATTCCATACCTCTATAACCAGGTTGTATCCTTAGCCAGATTAGCACTTAAAGAGATTAACCGGTTTTTCAACGACGATAGTATTGAGTTGATGAAGGGCAAAGCCATGCAAGAACCCGCTCCGCAACCGGTTAAAAAACCGTCCGAAATTCAAAAAGCAGCTCCTATCAGTGTTCAACAGGCTACGATAAATGACGCAAGCACGTTGAAAAAAAAGTTTGTCACTCCAAAAGTAAAAGATGGAGAGATAAAACTATTGCTAGTGGAAGATAATATGGCAGTAATGAAAATATTATCGAATAAATTAGAAAAAGACGGATATCTGATAGATTATGCTCATGATGGAAAACAAGCCATTGATAAGCTTGATAAAAACTCATACGATTTGGTACTTACGGACCTTATGCTTCCTTTTGTTAACGGGCTTGAAATTGTTAATTATATAAGGGAAAAACAAAAACTTAATATTCCGGTTATCATTTTAACTTCGGTGGAATTGGAGGAAACAGTGGTAGAGGCTTTCAAAATTGGAGTTACGGATGTTCTGTTCAAGCCTTTTAGCCCCAGCGAACTTTCTGCAAGAATTAAGAAGTACCTCCAATAATGGCATTCTCTGAATATGAGTGATTACCCCTATCTAATCAGGTTTGTTGTTATTCTTAATATTCTTCTCTTCATCACATTTGTTGTTCTTTCCTTTGTAATCCTTGTAATGCGCCTGCGCAGAGACGAAGCAAAGAAGAAACGGGTTGAAATGGATAAGCTCTTTTATGATATGTTATTAGAGCTGATTTTTGAGGATGATTTCAATGAAAAAATAAGTACAGCCGAAAAGGTGAAGGACTTAAGACGATTGTTTTTGGGCAAATATGCATATACCGATATCAGTAAAAATGCGTTGATAGAAGTAATTGCCAAGCTTTATGTGAATTTGTCGGGCGATGCCGGTCAAAGGCTTAAGGATATATATATGCACATGGAGTTGTATAAGCATTCCCGGAAAAAACTTTCAAGTATTGAGTGGGATATTAAAGTTCAGGGTATTAAAGAAATAGCATTAATGGGAGTTATTGCTTATGTGGATGATGTAGGCAAATTTATTAATGATTCCCACAGTATTGTAAGACGGGAAGCCCGCCTGGCATTTTTGCAATTAGATCCGAAGAACCTCCAAGCATTTATAGACAAAACAACTACACATATTTCCTATTGGGAGATTATAAATATTATCGATGTTATCAACTCCAATATGATGGAATATCTGGCTAATTTTGCGCCTCGTTTCGATTCGGAACTGAGTTCATTGGTCTATTTCTGTTTAAAAATAACGAATCATTATATGTTAGCTGATTATGCACAGGCAATAAGTTACCTTTACATGTACCCTAACACAGGAGTGAAGTTACTTGCCATTCAAACAAGTGCCCTTTTTGGGAATGCAAAGATGAAAGGCACATTTAAAGAGCGGTATAATGAAGAACCGGATAGTGTAAAAATTGAAATTATACGTGCATTTAAAGTATTTGGAGATGAAGACGATATTCCTTTTCTATCTTCCATAGTCCTTAATTCTTTAGTAAATAATATGAGGTTTGAAGCATTGAAATCAATCAACGTGATTGTAAAAATGGATAAATCGACTTTATTGAGATTTAAAGACAGAGATCCGGAATTATCAAAGATGGTGAGACATATTTTAGACGAAAGAATCTTATAAGATAACATGATTGCATTTTTCTATTTTCTGAAAATAATGTTCGAGGTATGGATTTTGTTCTTTGCCATTACCGTAATGAGCAGTTATATTTTACTTGCGGTATACTCGTATAAGGAGTTGTCATATTATATGAAGAAGAACAGCTTTGTCGACTATGATTGTATTTTGCGATCAACTATTGCACCTTCAGTATCTATGATAGCTCCAGCATATAACGAGAGCATGACTATTGTGGAAAATATACGTTCTATGCTTACACTTTATTATGCAGATTTTGAAGTGGTAGTAGTGAATGACGGCAGTAAAGATGATTCGCTGCAAAAGCTCATTGATGCATACGACCTTCAGCCGGTAGATTTTTATATAGATTATAAAATTAAATCAAAACCCATACGGAATGTATATAAATCTGTAAATCCGGCATTTTACAAGCTCACCGTAGTCGATAAAGAAAATGGAGGCAAAGCTGATGCATTGAATGCAGGTATGAATGTAGCCAGAAATGATTTATTTCTTGCTACCGATGTTGACTGTATTATTGAAGAGGACGCTATTTTGAAAATGGTGAAACCCTTTATTGAAGAAACCGAGAAGAGGGTAATAGCAACCGGAGGCGTAGTTCGGATTGCCAACTCGTGTGTTATAAGCATGGGAAGAATTGTTGAAGTAAAATTTCCCACTAATTTTTGGGCTCGTTTCCAGGTAATGGAATATATACGGGCATTTTTATTAGGCAGAATGGCCTGGGCACACTTGGATGGCTTAATGCTAATTTCCGGAGCATTTGGTATGTTTGATAAGGAAATTGCTATGTTGGCCGGGGGATATGACACTAAAACTGTGGGTGAGGATATGGAACTTGTGGTAAGGATGAGAAGCTATATGCACGAGCATGATTTGAAATATACCGTTGCCTTTATTCCAGATCCGCTATGCTGGACTGAAGCACCACAAACCCTGAAAGTATTAAGCAGGCAAAGAACACGGTGGACAAGGGGAACGATAGAAACACTATTGGCACATAAAAAGGTATTCTTCAATCCGAATTACGGGCTAATGGGGATGCTGAGTTATCCTTACTGGTTCTTTTTTGAGTGGCTAGCTCCCTTACTTGAATTTTTCGGGATTGCATTCACATTTGTAATGTTATTAATGGGGCAGGTGTACTGGATGTTTTTCCTTACTTTACTGGCTGCTGTGTATTGTTATGCCCTGTTTTTTTCCAGTCTTGCTATTTTTGCTGAAGAAAACTCATACCATCAATATACCAAGGAAAGTGAAATTAGGAAAGTTATACTCACCTCCGTTTTGGAACCTTTTCTTTTTCACCCGCTCTCGGTATTTTGGAGTGTGAAAGGTAATATCGAAAAATTAAGGGGTAAAAAGAGTTGGGGAAATATGACCAGGGTGGGGTTTGCAGCAAATACTAAACCAAAAAAATAAAATATGGAAGAAAATAAGGAAGAAAAGAAAAAAAATTATACTGCAATAAAAAAAGGAGCGATAGTGGTATTTGTCCTTGCTTTCATTTTATTTAATGCAAGTAAATTGTTCAATTACCTGGGCACAAAACATACAATGGATACCGGACCTGATAGCGAAGGACAAAATGTGCCGAAATCAGTATATGATTCACTTGTGAAGGATGCACAAAAGAAACTGGAAGCTGAAAAACTACAGAGTGATTCGCTGAGAAAAATTATCGTTACAAAAGATACAGATATGAAAAAAGTAACAGATACTGTAGCAATGCTTATTAAAAAGATGCCTCCCGGTGCTATGAAGAGTATCCAGCAAAAGAAACCGGATAATATGAATAAAACTATACTAAAATAGCATCCATAGAAAGTGTAGAGTAGCCTCTTTTTTTTATTATATTTGGTTGGAATTAAGTTTTTTAGCTACTGTGGTTAAAACCCAACCATCTAATTATAAAGCTCATCTAACACCCAGAAGTCAGAAAGGATTCAAGTAACCAACCTCTTTATCTCAACTAAACATGGCAAAATTTGAAAGCTGGAGCTTTTTACAATGGCTATATAAGCATTTTATAGCTTTACTTATTGTACAGGTTATTGCATTAACGCTTTCCATTGTTTTTTCTTCACCCTATTTTATTCCTAAGGAATATAAATCGTACACAACTGTGTATCCTGCTAATATGGCCGATTATTCGCACGAAAGCCCTTCTGAGCAAATGATAGAATTTCTTAATTCAATAGATGTAAAGAATGCGGTAATTGAAAAATTTGATTTGGGAAAACATTATTTTCGAAATAAAAAGGTAACATTCGATAAGTTATATCACGAGTTTGACCGGAATGTGGTTATAAGCCCTACCCTTTTTAGGGCAGTTGAGATTGATGTTTCTGATATTAGCTCCGATACTGCATATGAGATGGTGGATTACATGTTGCAGGTATTGGACAAAAAGATTCTACAGGTTCAAAGGGAAAAATCAATGGAGGTAGCAAATATGTGGAAAACCCAACTTGACCTGAAAGAATATCAAATCGATTCGATGGTAAATGCAGCAAACCAATTGAGTAAACAATATGGTTTGGTTGATTATGACGGTCAGTCAAAAGAAGTTTCAAAGGCTTACTGGACGGCAGTAGCTGAAGGTAAAAGCAGTAAGCAGCTTGTAGATGTTACCCAGCAAATGAATAACCTTGAGAATTATGGTATAAGATTTAAAATAATTAACCAACATATTCAAACGGCTGTAAATGATGAAAACCTGTTGGGGGTAAAATATGAGGATGCCATGAAAGATGCGAATAAACATTACACTTACTATAATCTTGTAAGTGCCCCATACAAAGCAGATGCGCCATATTACCCAATGCGTTTGTTTATTGTGTTAATTGCCTGTGCCGGAGCATTAATATTCTCAATTCTGTTCATACGAACTGTTGAAAAAATAAGAGGTTAAATTTAGTTGCTTTGCTTTCTAAAAAAGTAACATTTGGTTTTTATGTGGCAAGTATACTTTTCGTATGCGCCGATATACTATTTGTTATTCTGCGCCTAAATTTTATGGCTGCATTGCTTCCTTTGATAGCGCTAATAGTTTATTGGAGTTTATTTTTTATTGACAGGTTAATATTGCTTGTTGTTTTTTGCACTCCCTTATCCATTAATATCTTTCAGGTTCCGGGATTGGGGCTGGGACAAATTGGAATCGGTATGGCACTGCCTACAGAACCTATCATGTTCGGTATTATGCTGCTTTTTTTTCTTCACATCATTCATTCGTGGTATGATAAGGAAATTTTTTCTCATCCGGTAAGTATTGTTATTTTACTAAGCCTTTCCTGGATGCTTGTAACTAGCTACACCAGCACTATGCGGTTTGTTTCGTTAAAATATTTTATCGAAAGGATGTGGGGCGTGGTTACATTTTATTTTCTGGGGGTTATGTTGTTTAAAAAAGCAAAAAATATCTATTATTTTAATTGGTTATATATAGGCGCATTCACCTTGATAATTATATATACTTTAATTAATCATTCCTCCGGACATTTTTCTGAAAAAGCTGCACATATTGCAGTTAAGCCATTTTATAATGATCATACAGCCTATGGCGCTATACTGGCAATGTTTATACCCGTATTAGGCGGTCTTGCAATTAACCGGAAAACTCATCCTACTTTGCGGACTACAGCCTGGGTGTTGTTTTTTGTTTTCCTGGGTGCATTAGCTCTTTCATATAGCCGGGCTGCATGGCTAAGTATATTAGCAGCTTTGATTGTATTAGCTCTTATGCTTTTAAGAGTAAAGTTTAAATGGATTTTAGGTGCATTTTGCCTGGGTGGTATTTTGTTATTTGTTTATCAAGACCGCATCATTTATAAACTTGAACAGAATCGTACGGATGTATCGCAGAACATAAATGATGAGATAGAATCAATATCCAACATATCTTCAGATGCATCTAATGTGGAGCGGCTTAACCGTTGGAGTTGTGCATACCGGATGTGGCTGGATAAACCGGTGTTTGGCTATGGGCCTGGTACATACATGTTTAAATATGCTCCTTACCAACTTTCGTATATGCATACAATCATCAGCACAAATGAGGGTAATGGCGGAAATGCGCATAATGAATACCTTGGCCCTCTTTCCGAAGAAGGGCTGTTGGGAATGCTTTTTATGATGGGAATTGTACTGTCTGTATCGGCTTTGGCTTTTCGGCTCTTTTATAGTTTGAAGGATAACGAAATGCGGATTTTGACTATAAGTATTTTCCTCGGTCTGGTAACATATTTTGTTCATGGTATGATGAATAACTTTTTAGATACGGATAAAGCGGCCGTACCCTTTTGGGGATTTATAGGTATGCTTGTTGCTATTGATTATATTGATAAGGAATCAAAGTCAACTACAACACCTGCAAATTAGGGATTTAATTTTTCCTGGAGCAGTTATACAGCACCCACCCATCGGCCATATCTTCTAGTTTTATTATAGCGTATTCTTTGTGTAAAAAATCCCAATCCTCCATAGGCCCTCTATTTTTCCATACTCCAGAAAACTGTCCTGAGTTAAATAAAACCAATAGACTGCTATCCGCTTTTGGTAAGGTATCTAGTTTAGATGACCACATATTTATAATCTTACCGGTATATCCATAGCTTCTTAATGCCCCGTCGATAGAGAATGTAAATAAAGTTCGATTGGAATAATGTAGCATGCGGGTTGCAATATATTTTTCTGTTTGATTATCCTTATAAAATGGAATAAATACCCTGCAAAAAAGTGCCAGTTGTATAAGCACAACACCTACTAGGATGTAGTGTCGGATGCTTTTTTGTTTCAATGAACTGCGTATGTATTCATATCCTGGAAATAATATAAGCAAGATAAATGGGAAGGTAAGTAACAAATAGCGCATATCTTGAAATGGGATACCGGCCATAAAAATCGCATATAATAGAATAGAAATAATATAGGTTACAAGCCCGTATGATTTTAATTTTCTATATCCGGTAAGCAACGAAGCAAATAGCAGAATTATTCCTGCAAAGCAAAAAGCCGGATGAAATAGGTTGAAAAATGAGTAGAATATATTATAAAAAAAGTAAGAGGAATAGCCATCGGAAGTATTGAATTGGCGGCGGAATAAATTTAGCGGTGACCAAGTATTATACCACTCATGATGTATAAAGCTAAAAGGAGAATGGCTCCTGATGATCAAATGAGGTGAGCAAAGTAAAAGGATTAACCCGATGGATAGAAGCAGAGTTCGTACCTTAAAATTCCGGAAAAAGATGGATGTTGCTATAATGGCAAATGGAAATACTACCACCATTGCAGCGTACCGCGTGCAGATGGCAGCAGTATATAAGGAAACGAGTAATAGAAAGTATTTACCGACCGGGGTTCTTCTGTATTTTTCAAAATAATAAGTGCCAGATACAAGGCATACTATGGTTAAACTATCAGCCATAATTACTAATGAACCCCGTAACATATAAGGTGAGAAAATAAAAAACAGGAATAGGTATAACCTGGCAGTGTCTTGTTCTATCTTAAATAGAAGAATTAAAAGCTTCTCAAGGTAAATGGCAGATAGTATAAGAGAAAGTATCGATGTTAACTGCAAAGCAAAAGGCAGAGGGAATAAAAAAGAAAGGCATGCACCGGTTATAGGATAAAGCATCGGCCAAAAATAATCTCCGGGATTTCTGCCGGTTTGTATAAACTCCTTAATGCATTTTGTGTACCGTAGGTATTCGTAACTATCCTGTCCGTAAAGCCCATTGAATCTCATTAAGCCAATAAAAGCAAGTATCAGCAGAAGGAATATAAAATACCAGTATAGTTTTCCTTGCTTCATAAACGGATGTCAATTAAATTGCATAGACTTTAAAAAAGTTTTTTACCATATCGTCATTTGTCTGCAAGATAAGCGGTTCATATGATAGGGTAGAGGATAGTAAGTTTTTCAGTGTATATAGCATGTCATCTTTATCTTGGCATACCACGATTCTATCTTTTGCATGAACACGACCAACATCAAAACAAACTACGGTAAGCCCGCATGCAAGCGCTTCCATCATTACTGTTGATTGACCTTCATAACTGGAAGTATGGAGGAGTATTTTACTTTTTTGCATGTAGGTGAAAACGGTGTCTTGGGGCAGTTCACCTAATAACTCAATTGTATGTTCTAATCTATAATTTTTTATTTTTTCTTTTAGTAAATCCATCTGTTCTCCTTTACCAATGATACTTGCTTTAATATTCGGAAGGTCTTTTTTAAGATCGTTGATTAACTCAATAAAAAGTATATATTTTTTTAATGGGGTCAATGCTCCGACCCCAAGTATGTCAATAGTTCGCTTTGTATCTGTTGACTTTACTTTGGTTATATCAATTCCAGACGGAATGATATGTCGAATTTTAAAGCTCGTAGATTTGTAAAAATTATTTATCAGGCTCTCGGACATACCAATTATTTCCATCTTGGTAAAGTTAATAAGTGAAAGGTACTTATTGGTTTTTAACGCATCTTGTCCAACTACACATGCAATTTGCTTGATTTTGAAAAGCCTTGCAAACCATTGCCCTACGAGAGAGCATTCTGTCATCCAAAAACTGTTTATAATGACCAATTCATTTGCCTTCCTGATTTTTAAAAGCTGTATAAAAACTCGTATCCATACTAAAGGTCTATTGTATTTATGTTGCTTGCCACCTGCACAGTAAATATGAATGCCATTCCAAACATAATATCCTCTTGAAGCTGGGTATTGAAAGGAAATAATTTTTAATTCTACATCAGGTTGGACTCGGATAAAAGCCAGGCAAAATTGTTGTAAAAATGGAATACAAGTGGTGTCTGCCTCATTAGCAGGGAATCCGGGAACTAATAAAACAACTGTTTTTTTCTTTTCGCCCATTCATTAAATTCCATGCAAGATAATTACTTTATTTTCATTGCAGTGATCATGAAATGATCGGCCCATGAATAATATGGGGCTTTGGTTGCTATAGAATCTTCAATAGACGTAAGTTTTTTAAACAAGACACGATGTTTTTGTGCGAAATCGCCTAAAAAAGGAGGAGGAACGGTAATTCCTAATCCCCTAATATTTAATATTTCATAGTCATCACCCAGCATTTCTATAACATCTTCAAGTTTGTAGTACCAGGTTGTAAAACGCACTCCTTCAAGGTGGGAAGGGGTTCCATTCTTTTTAAACCTACGGAAAGCCAACTTAAAATTGCCCTTTAAAGCATACAGCATTTCCCATGGGCAAATGGGTGGCATAAGTACTAAGGTGATAGTTCCACAAGGCTTAAGCAGGGGCGAGAAAGATTTAATAACCTCCTCAAGTTTAGGGGTACAATTAAGCCCTCCGAAGTTTGAAAAAATATGATCGAATTTTCGATCTTTTATATTTTCCAGCTCAAGAAATGAGCAGTTCTGAGTTGTTATTTTATCTTGTAGGTTATGTTCCCGCACCTTTTTCTCCAGTATGCGGAGCATGCCAGTGGCATTATCGGTAGCATGGACATAACAGCCTTTTTGGGCAAAATATATTGCATCAATACCTGTGCCGGCATTTAGCTCCAGGATATGCTCACGTTTATGCCAAAATTTCATTACATTTTCCCGAACGCGCGTACGCATCCATTGCAAAATTTCATTACCGGCATCCGCCTCATCAAAACTAGAAGATTGTTTTGAAAATGCCGTACTAACATTTTGTTCCTGCTCTAATTCAGCTGCTATAAAATTTTTCATGGGTTAACATTTTCCACTTGTATATATATGAGGCGGGAAAATAGTAGAGAATGGACAATCCGTTTCTCAATTCTCTATAACTCATCGAAAGTGGTCTTTTTAAAATATTTTCTAAACTTATCAGGGCTTGCTTGCCCTTATAAATTTTGTGTACAAACCTATGCAGTTGTTTGTAGAATTCTGGGGGATAAGTATTCTTGAATAATAGTGCCAGCTCATCTGAGTGGGTCCAGTTAGCTTTTTGTTTCAATTCGTTTTTTACACGTTGATAAAAAAGCGTACCGGGTAATGGATAGGAAACAGATATTCCGATGTCAGAAGGCATAAGGGTCAAAAGCATTTTAATGGTATGATGTATATCTTCCATTGTTTCTCCCGGATATCCAAATTGAAGAAAGAATGCCGGTTTTATATGATGTTTCTTTAATAAACGGGTAGCTTCATATATCTGTGATACTTTGATGCCTTTATCCATGGCATCCAATATTTTTTGCGAACCTGATTCGGCTCCCATCCAAACACTCTCGCATCCTGCTTTTGCCAGGGCCATCACAAAGTTTTCCTGTAGCAATAGGTCAGCACGGCATTGTATTTTAAAAGGTATCCGTGTATTCATTTGTTCGAGGATATCGGCAAATTCCTTTATCCACATAGGTTTTAGCCCGAATATATCGTCGCAAAACCAAATATGGTCGGGATTAAAGTGGGTTTTTAAATAAATCAACTCTTCAGCTACATTTTTCGGAGAGCGGGAGTTGTATCTGTTACCATATATGGGTTTGGCACACCAATTACATTTAAATGGGCAGCCCCTTGTGGTAGCCATATTTATTGAGAAATAGCCCCAATTATTCTTCCAGGCTTCTTTATAAGGAGTAATGTTAATTAAGTCCCAGGCTGCCATGGGAAGGCTATCCAGGTCTTTACGAACTTCTCTTTTATGGTTAATAACAACTTGTCCGTCTTTTTTATAAGCTAACCCCGGAATAGTTTCTATGTCTTTTCCATCCTTTTCAAGGTCGTTTATCAGCTCAAGCAGTGTCATTTCACCTTCGCCAATAATAATGTAATCAGCGCCGTGTTCTATATATTCGTTAGGATGGTCTGTGGAGTCGGAACTTGAAACAATCACCTTGCACCCTTTTTGCTTGGCTATGTTAGCCATTTTAAAAGCTGCCTCACGCATATTGGTAAGACACATTTTTGTTAGGTAATTAAATCCATCGTCGTAAATCACCAAATATTCGGGATGTTCTCTTTTGAGAACGGGCGTTATCTCTTCTGCGGTAATTGAAAACATCGTATCGTGCAAGGCAATAGTATGTCCCGATTCTCTTAGTACTGCTGCTGCATAAAGTGTTCCCAGAGGGGCATAAGGCTGTTGCTGTTTCCACTGTTTGGGGTCGAGTCGCAAAAAATAAGAATGAGTTAACAGTACGTTAGCCATGTTAGCTAAGATTTATGTGGAATTTTTGCTCGAATTCTTTTATATGCTCACGATAGGCGTTAAGAATTTTTGTCTGAAATCCGCGAGGATGATGCTTAGAGACATTCTTCTTTGAACGCAAATTTAGTTCAAATTCTTCTTTTGTTAATGTTTTAAATTTTTTTTGCCACTTTTTTAGCGTTATTTTATAACATAAAGTATCAAGCGAATCACCCAATTTCCCTGAGAATAGTTTCTCCATAAATCCTTTTATGCGTGATTTGTTGGCAGGTATATTTTCTCCTGAGATAGATTCCATTATAGTATTTGGGAAAAAATCTTTTACCCACGCATTCGATTGCATTAGTTTTCTGTAAAGGCCTGTATTGCAAGTTGTGAGTAAGGTTGTTAATTCAGTGGCTGTAAATATGTTTTTTTCTTGTATTTCAAGGCTATTGCTGTCAATAAAGTAATTTATGCAAAAATATTTATGCGAATTGAACAGGAATAACCGTTTAAAGAGCGCCAACATCATCCGGCTTAGCCATAACCTGCCCGGTTCGGTAATAATAAAATAATCTACATCACTGTCCTTGTCTGCATAACTTTTTGAAAGGGAGCCGGATAAATATACCCCCCTTACAAAAGGAAAGTACGAGATAATGGTTGAGTATTTGACAGCCTTTTTAAGCATTTGAATAGCCCTAAGACTACCTTTAATTCTCCTGTCGACTAATATGTTGATGTCTTCCTTAGAACATGAGTAAAATTCTCCTTTCCGTTGCAGATATCCTAATTTTTCGAAAAATCCTAATTCGCTTTCAACTTCTTCCAGCGTAGTGTTAGTTCCGCAAAATCTTTTAATTTCTTTTGCCGTTAATGGGAAATGAAATATGTCAAAATACAAAAGGGCTTTTAGTAGCTCGTGTGCAAGAACTTTTTTTTTAGTCTTGAACGCCGCATTTATATAGTTGATATCATACTCGTATATCATAAGATATCCGGATTGTTAAAGGAAGTTATTAAAATTACGCAAATAATATTCTATTGGTTTTTTGCTGTAGCCTTATTTATATACAAGATGATAGTAACCTTAAAAAGGTGGGGTTATAAGTCATTGGTTTAACTGAAATGCAATATATCCTTAATTTGTTGATTTTTATGTGTTTTTTCGGGTATTGAGAAAACAAACTTACTTTTGAGATAATTATGCATCTATTATTGGTGGAATGAGGATAATTAGCAAAATAAAACAGTATATACCGGCATCTGTTGCTTCACTTTTTGATACAGATGCCAGGTATGCCTATGATATGTGGTCATTAAAGTACGATGAACAACCCAATAATTTAATGTTGGCATTAGATGAGGCCCTGTTTACAGAATTGATAGCAAATGTCAGTTTTCATAATAAAATAGTTGCTGATGTGGGTTGTGGTACTGGCAGACATTGGCAAAAAATATATGCTCAACAACCCAGTAAGATTATTGGCTATGATGTTTCGGAGGGAATGTTGAATGTATTGAAGAGGAAAAACCCAAAGGCAGAAACCTATATACTTGAGACAAATCGCTTGGAAGGCTTACCGGATAATAGCTGTGACATTATTATTTCCACTCTTGCCATAGCGCATATTAAGAATATAGGGGATGCCTTTTCAGAGTGGGCACGAGTATTGAAACCCGACGGACATATTATAATTACTGATTATCACCCCGGAGCTTTGGTAAAAGGCGGTAATAGAACGTTTGAGCACGCGGGGAAGCAAATAGCAATTAAAAACTATGTTCATTCTATAGGAAAGATTAGAAAGATTATTCATAAACTCGATTTTAAGATAGTGTCATTTGTTGAAAAAAGAATAGACGAAACAGTAAAAACATATTATGAGCAAGAAAATGCCTTGCATGTTTTTGAACGGTTTAATGGGGTTCCTATCATTTACGGAGCTCATATAGTAAACGGAAATGTGGTTAAATAATTTAATCCCTATAGTTGGGGAGGACAGCATAGATATTCTTATTGAAGGAGGAAAGATTCGGTCTATTGTCAAATCGGGAGATCATACGAGCGATATACCTGGCGAGCCGGTAATTGAATTTTATAATTCCATTGTATTCCCCGGTTTAATTAACTCACACGATCATCTGGACTTTAACTTATTTCCGCAACTGGGAAATAGAATTTATAACAACTATATTGAGTGGGGAGAAGATATTCATTTACATAATAAAGATATTATAAATAGCATACTGAAAATTCCACAAGCGCTGCGGATACAATGGGGGATATATAAAAATCTTCTGAACGGTATAACTACAGTGGTAAATCATGGTCAGAAGCTTGATGTTAATGATGAGTTGATAACGATTTGGCAGAAAACGGATTCATTGCATTCCGTGCAACTTGAAAGGAGATGGAAATATAAGTTGAATAATCCCTTTATAAATAAAGATTGGCCCATATCTATTCATATTGGAGAGGGAACAGATCAGTCAAGTAATCAGGAAATAACCCAACTTATTAAATGGAACTTATTTAAGCGCAAACTTATAGGTATCCATGCTGTAGTTATGAGTGAAGAACAGGCTGAACATTTTAAAGCTATTGTTTGGTGTCCGGATTCAAATTATTTTTTGTTGGGGCAGACTGCAGAAATAGCCCGGCTGAAGAGTAAAACTCAAATTCTTTTCGGAACAGATTCTACTGTATCTGCCAGTTGGAGCATATGGGAACATTTACGCTTGGCAAGGAAGACAGGAATGGTGTCGGATACCGAATTACTGGATATGTTAACCGGTTCATCTGCAAATATTATGGGGATACCTGATTCCGGAATGGTAGAACCCGGTTATGCAGCAGATATTGTTATAGCAAAAAGAAAACCCCGGTCTAAATCGATGGATGCATTTTTTGCATTGAATCCGGAAGATATATTAATGGTGATATATAATGGAAACATAAGGCTTTTTGACGAGGAGCTATTTGCTCAAATAAGAGATCATGGTAATTCCCTTAACGAGTTTTACAAAATATATATTGGGAATTCTGTTAAATATGTATTTGGTAATCTTCCCGGTTTATTGGAAGAGATAAAAAAGTATAAACCGATAAAATGCTCGATACCTGAATATATCAGGTGGTGAATACTTTAATAAGAATGAGAAGTCTTAATTGTTGTCATCATTAGTAGGAGATGGGGCGCCTGCTCCATTTTCGTTCAGTGTAGATGAGCCTCCAAAAATAAACCCAAGTGTCATGGTAAATCCTACATTATGTCCGGCATCCCAAGTACCGTAATAGAGATTGTAAAGACCATTACCTGCATTGGTATTATCATGCACCAGTGCCGTGTTAATAGAGTTGCTGTATCTGGCTTCAGCATAAAAATGAGGAGTAATATTATAATAGAACCCTATATAAGGGCTAATATCTATCGAGTTAAGATCGAGTGTGTAATTAATACTTTGCGCTTCATAAGAATAACCTACTAAAGCCCCTATGGATGCACCCGCTTCAATTCCATAGCGGTCGGTGGCCTTATTTCTCAAATTAAAATGGATGGCATGTTTTATACCTATTACAACATCTACATAGTTTAAGTCTATGGTGAAATAAGGACTTATGTATTGACCTGTAGGGTTAATATAGATTGTACTTGCGCTGTCGTTAACGATATTGGGCTTTTGCTCCGCTCCCTTTTCTATAAAACGGATTTCCATTTGCAACCTGGTTTTGGGGCTAAGCTGGGTACTTACCGTACCTGCAATTACAAATCCGAGATGTTGATAATCCGCATCATTATCTATATTATCAGTACCGGGTATATCTGACACAGCTGCTCCTAAATAAAAGCCTGCCTGGAAGGTTTGTGCGGTAGAATATTTTAAAGCGGGGAATATTAGTAAAAGTACAATTACAATACGCTTCATAATAGATAACTGATAGTTTGATTAAGTGCAAATCTATAGTTTATCTTGATAATAACCTTATAAAAAGGAGGATATTGTAGTTAATTTGAAACAAAAAATAGTCCAAGTGCTAATAAAAACACCTGGTACTATAAAACAAACTGTATTCCCCTGGTATGAAGCACATATATAACTATAGCAGCTATAATACGGTATATACCAAATACCCTGAATCCATGTTTTTGTAAATAAGTAATGAAGAATTTTATGGCAATCATAGCAACCACAAAAGCAATCAGGTTACCTATCAGTAAAAGGCCCACTTCTTGTCCGTGAAAACCATCGCCTTCTTTATAGTATTTAAAAAGTTTGAATACGGTAGCCATAAACATGGTAGGTACAGCCAGAAAGAAGGAAAATTCAACAGCATTTTTCTTGTTAAGTTTTTGGTTAAGTCCTCCAACAATGGTAGCGGCCGAGCGGGAAACTCCAGGTATCATTGAAATAGCTTGAAATAAACCAATCATAAAAGCACTGGTGTATTTCACTTCTTTATCTGGTTCTTTTTCCGCTTTCCTGAACCACCTGTCGACAAACAACAATATAATTCCACCAATAAAAAATGTCCAAACTACCACCATTACATTCCCCAGCATCTCATCAATTTTCTTGATAAAGATAAACCCTAATATTCCGGCAGGTAGAAATGCTATAAAAAGCTTATAGTAGAAGTCAAGGCTTTTGAAAAAACGTTTCCAATAAAGTACTACCACCGCAAGAATGGCACCCAATTGAATGGCTACTGTAAAGGCTTTTGTAAAGGCATCGTCTCCAATACCCATCAATGAACTGGCGAACATCAGGTGGCCTGTAGATGAGATAGGTAAAAATTCTGTTAGTCCTTCTACTATTCCTAAAATAATCGCTTGAAATATATCCATTTGCCGGTTTGTATTATCTATATTAAACGATGCAAAAGTATAAAATATGTCATATAAAAGATACTGCGGTTGTAAAATATAAACTTACTTTTACTTATTCAGAGTAATAAATGACTGACCGTTTTAAAATAGTAATTATTACAGCCGAAAAGCCTGTCTCTGAAGAAGGCTTTTTGATCAATAATTTGTTTGAGGAGGGCCTTGAGCTGCTCCATATTAGAAAACCGGACTGCGACATCTTAGAGGCTCGAAATTTGATAAGTTCAATTTCAGTCGATTTCCACCACCGTATAGTCCTCCATAATCATTATGAGCTTTTACAAGACTTTAACCTGAAGGGAATACACCTTCCGGAAAAAATGAGAAAAGAAGCACTATTTAAACAAGCTGTAAAGGTTGTTTCCACATCTTTTCATAAGCCGGAAGATATATTGAGTGAGAATAAACGTTTTGAATATGCTTTTCTGAGTCCAATTTTTTCAAGCATTTCCAAACAAGGCTATCAACCCTCTTTGACTATTCAACAAATAAAGGATTTCCTGGCTCATCCGGTTCCATTTCCTATTATTGCATTGGGAGGAATCACCGATAAAAATATCATACAAGTGCACAATATGGGTTTTAATGGGGCCGCATGTATAGGATATATATGGGAAAGTCAAAACCCGGTTGAACAGTTTACTAAATTAAGGAAGGTAGTAACGTCTACTAATTAGTCAGGCAAAAAATATTCTTCACCCCCTTTTGAGATAGAAGCAAGGCCGCTTGGCGGCTACGCATACCGCTTTTGCAATAGAGTATTACAGGCATACTTGCATCTTCAAAACTCTGTTCTTCTATTAAGTAAAGTGGAATATTTCTGCTTCTACTCTCAAGAGGTGCAAACTCATGTTCATCGCTTACATCAATAGAAATATGTGGGGTTTTTGAAAACCTTTCGACAAAATTCTTCTTTGAAACAAATTGAATAGGTTCACTATTACATACTTCGCTGTAATCGCCTAATGATGTGATATTTTTATTCCTGGGAATAGCCTCAACTGTTAGAGTAGAAAACTGGTTGTTTAGCAAATCGGCAATCCATAATTTGCCCGATAAGATTTTTCCAACTCCTGATATAATTTTCAAAATTTCATTTGCTTGCATGGAACCAATTACTCCTGCCAAAGCTCCAATTACTCCGGAATCATTACAATTGGGTGCATTTTCTTTTGCCGGAGGCTCAGGGTACAGGCAGCGGTAAGTAGGGCCATCCTGATAATTAAAGGTTGAAACCTGTCCTTCAAACCCAAGTATGGAGCCAAATATAAAAGGCTTGTTTAATATCACACAAGTATCGTTAATAAGGTAACGTGTCTCGAAATTATCGGTAGCATCTGCCACTACATCATATTCTTTTATTATTTCGAGAGCGTTTGTTTTATCCAATGCCCTTTCGATGGCTACTATACTAACTAAAGGATTAAACGCTTTTAGTTTTTGACATGCAGCTGAAGCTTTATTCTTCCCAACATCATTCATATCATAAATAACCTGCCTTTGTAAGTTACTTACCTCTACCACATCGAAATCCATGATGGCAATATGTCCAACTCCGGCTGCTGTTAAGTAGGATAGGATGGGACATCCTAATCCTCCTGCACCAATAACCAGTACGCGACTATTTTTTACCTTTTCCTGGGCTTCCGAGCCCCATTCGGGTAATATTAGTTGCCGGTTATACCGTATATTTTCTTCTTCAGTCATTAGTGGGCTGTAAGGGCTTTATCCCAGTTTTTCCATACGGGTTCATAACCCTGTTGGGCAATCAATTCTAAAATCTGTTCCGGTGTACGTGAGTCGCTTATTTCAAATTGCTCCAATGTTTCAGGGGACGAAGAATATCCTCCCGGATTTGTTTTAGATCCCGCACTCATAGAGGTTACACCCATATTGATTAGATTATTGCGCATATACTCCGGTTCGCGGGTAGAAAGCGACATTTCCACTTCATGATCAAAAATACGGAGGGCACACATAAGTTGTACAAATTGCTTATCGCTTACCGGATGCTTTACCGATTCTACTCCCTCGGCCGGACGCAACCTCGGAAACGATATGCTGTAACGGGTTTGCCAATATGTTTTTTCTAAATAGCTAAGATGAAGTGCCAGGAAAAAAGCATCGGTTCTCCAATCGCTGAGGCCTAATAATACACCAAGTCCTATTTTATTCATACCTGTTTTGCCGATACGGTCCGGCGTGTCAAGGCGATAAGTATAGTTTGCTTTCTTTCCTTTTAGGTGGTATGTCTTATATACTTCCGGATTATAGGTTTCTTGGTAAACGAGGACGGCATCACAACCGGAATCTTTAAATAGGGTATATTCAGTTTCATTCAAAGGTTGTACTTCTATGGAAACGTCTGCAAAGCTTTTTCTTGCGATAGCAATAGACTTGGCAATGTATGCAGGATTAGCATGCACAGCATCTTCACCCGTTACAAGTAACACATGTTCAAAATTCTCAGCTTTCAAAAATTGGAACTCCGTTTGCATTTCAGTTTCCGAAAGTGTTTTGCGTGGAATTTTATTTCCAAAGCTGAACCCGCAATAGGTGCAAACATTGAGACATTCATTGGAGAGATATATCGGAGCAAAAAGTTGTATGGTTTTGCCAAAGCGCTGTATAGTCAAGTCATGGCTTTTAGCTGCCAATTGTTCCAAATATAAACTGGCAGCAGGAGACAGGAGTGCAGCCAGATCATCCGGAGTACATTTTTTTTTTCCTAGGGCTATTTCCACATCATTGCTGGTTTTGGCATAAATCATTTCATGCACTTCATCCCAGGAATATTTTTTTATGTATTCGCTAAACATGGCTTATATATCTAAAAAGGCTGTTAAAGGGCTACTTGCTTCAGCATAGCTACATACTTGCGGTAAACCCGAAAGAAAAGCTTTTCGTCCTGCTTCCACAGCTTGTTTAAATGCTTCAGCAATTAATACAGGATTGGTGGCCGTAGCTATGGCTGTATTTACCAAAACTGCATCGGCGCCCATTTCCATTGCTTGTGCCGCATGCGAGGGCATACCAATTCCGGCATCCACTATAACCGGTATATTACTCTGTTCAATAATGATTTCCAAAAAATCTGCTGTTTTTAACCCTTTATTACTTCCGATGGGTGAGCCTAATGGCATAACAGCAGCTACGCCAACGTCCTCCAACCGCTTACATAAAACAGGGTCGGCATGGATATAGGGTAGCACAACAAAACCTTGCTTTACTAATTCTTTAGCTGCTTCCAGCGTTTCTACCGGGTCGGGCATCAGATAACGCGGATCAGGATGGATTTCCAGTTTCAGCCAGTTTGTGCCCAATGCCTCACGGGCAATATTAGCAGCAAAAACTGCTTCCTTAGCATTTCTTACACCCGAAGTATTTGGGAGAATATTAAACGGAGAATCGGTTAAAAAATGTAAAATATTCTCATCGTGCTTGGTAATATCTACCCGCTTGAGCGCTACTGTTACCAATTGCGAGCCCGATGCAAGCAATGCTTCTTTCATTTGAGAAAGAGAACCGAATTTACCCGTGCCTGTGAACAAGCGCGAGGTAAATACTTTGTCACCTATTTTTAATTCGTCTTTTAATTTCATAGTTCAATCGCTTTCGCCTAATGCAGCATAAAACTCTTGCACGGCATGGTTTATATCTTTTGCTTCGCTTATAGCAGATGAAACGGCTATTCCATGAATGCCTGATAGTAGTAGCTTATCCACATCATTTGCAACAACCCCACCAATAGCATAAATAGGAGGGACTCTTAGTCCGGCTCTATTTACGGTATCCATAATTATTTTATAGCCACCCATCGTAAGAACAGGCTTCAAATCTTTCTTAGTAGAAGTAAATCGCAATGGTCCCAAACCCATATAACTTATTTTCTGTTTGGCAATTTTAATAACATCTTCAGCAGAGTTAGCGCTACCTCCGATGATCATTTCTTTATTCCTGAATATTTTTTTTGCCTCGGAAAATGACATATCCTTTTGACCGAGGTGTACCCCATCAGCATTAACTTTTAATGCAATTTCAGCATTGTCATTTATTATGCACATTGCGTTATAAGTTTTGCATATAGTCGCAATATCTCCGGCAATTTGTGTCCAGGTTTTTTCATCTTTATTTTTTACGCGAACCTGTATCCATTTCACTCCTGCTTTGCAGGCCTGTTCGGCTAATTGAGGAGAATCGGTGATATATTGTAAACGTGGATACATCTTAATTTAAATGATAACCGAGTAAGGTTTTATTACTTTTTAAAAACTGGGTAACGTATTTTTTTCCTTTATCAATGGCTTGTTCCAGATTATCTCCGTTGGCAAGTGAGGCGGCAATAGCAGCTGAAAGAACGCAGCCACTTCCATGCTTTTCGATTCCTTTTATTCGTGCTGTAGAATATTCTTTTTTATTTTCTCCGTTTATAAATAAATAATCTACGGAGTTATTTTTATCTGAGGAATGGCCACCCTTCAATAGTACAGGGCATTCTTTAGAAAGAACACTTGCAGCTTCATTTACATTCTTTGACATTCCGAGTTTCTCTGCCTCCTGTTGATTCGGGGTAATCAGCTCCAGTTTTGAAAGAATATTACTTAATGAGTTCTTCCCGATTTTTATATTTAAATCGAACCCTGCACTGGCAGCCAGAACAGGATCCCAAATGATTTTAATATCGGGGAAATATTTTTGAGAAAGCTCTATACTATACGCTACATCTTGCAAATCTTTGTGCATACCTAATTTAACAGCCTTAACTGGAAAGCGTTCAGCAAGCAATGCCATATTCTTTTCCTTATCTTTCCTATCTAACCATGTAACACCTTTAAACGAAACATCGTTTTGATGGGTATTTCCGGTGATTATAGCCAATCCATATATGCCCATAGCTTCAAACGTTTTAATATCTGCCAATACACCTGCGCCACCTGATGGGTCATACCCCGCGATGGTAAGAGCTATTGGCTTAAAAGAACGAGTATATGGGCTTTTAACGGGCATTATGAATAAATTTCAGTCCCTGATTTTTTAAATGCTTCCGATTTTTCCTGCATTCCTTTTTCAATTTCTGCTAGTCCGTTTTGTTCTGCATAATCACGTATATCCTGTGTAATCTTCATAGAGCAGAAATGCGGGCCGCACATAGAGCAGAAGTGAGCAATTTTAGCGCCTTCGGCCGGCAATGTTTCATCGTGAAATGATTTAGCGGTTTCGGGGTCAAGTGATAGATTGAATTGGTCTTCCCAACGAAATTCAAACCGGGCTTTGCTTAGGGCATTATCTCTATACTGTGCGCCCGGATGGCCTTTGGCAAGGTCAGCGGCGTGTGCGGCAATTTTGTAGGCAATAATTCCGTCTTTCACATCTTTTTTATCAGGTAGTCCTAAGTGTTCTTTTGGTGTAACATAACAAAGCATAGCTGTACCGAACCAGCCTATCATAGCAGCGCCAATCGCTGATGTAATATGATCGTAACCCGGTGCAATATCAGTAGTTAAGGGGCCCAGCGTATAGAAAGGAGCTTCACCACATACTTCCAGCTGCTTATCCATATTTTCCTTTATCATGTGCATGGGCACATGGCCGGGGCCTTCAATCATGGTTTGCACTTCATGTTTCCAGGCTATTTTAGTTAGTTCGCCAAGAGTATCTAATTCAGCAAATTGTGCTGCATCATTCGCATCTGCAATACTTCCGGGGCGCAATCCGTCGCCCAATGAAAAGGAAACATCGTACGCTTTCATAATCTCACATATTTCTTCAAAATGTGTGTAGAGGAAACTTTCCTTATGATGTGCCAGGCACCATTTGGCCATTATACTTCCTCCGCGCGATACAATGCCAGTAGTGCGTCTTGCGGTTAGGGGAACATATCTCAATAGAACACCTGCGTGTATGGTAAAATAATCAACACCTTGTTCTGCTTGCTCAATAAGTGTATCCCGGAAAATATCCCAGGTAAGTTCTTCTGCTTTGCCATTCACTTTTTCCAATGCCTGGTAAATTGGAACGGTTCCAATAGGTACAGGGCTATTTCTGATAATCCATTCCCGGGTTTCATGAATATTTTTCCCGGTAGATAAATCCATAATGGTATCACCTCCCCAGCGGAAGCTCCAAACAGCTTTTTCTACCTCTTCGGCAATGCTTGATGTGACAGCGGAGTTACCAATATTAGTATTTATCTTCACTAAAAAGTTGCGGCCTATAATCATAGGTTCGCTTTCAGGATGGTTAATATTAGCAGGAATAATTGCTCTTCCGCGGGCTACTTCATCGCGAACAAACTCAGGAGTAATGCCACCTTTTTGAATAGCTGCTCCATAACTTTGGCCGGGATGTTGTTTCCAGCTAACATCATGTTTATTAAAGAGTTCATCCATTCGCTGGTTTTCGCGTATGGCGATGTATTCCATTTCAGGCGTGATGATTCCCTTTAGCGCATAATGCATCTGCGAAACATTCTGGCCCGCCTTTGCTTTTAAAGGCTTGTAGATATTCTTGAAACGAATGCTATCCAATGATGAATCAGCAAGGCGGTTTCTACCGTATTCCGAAGAGCAACTTTCCAGTTCGTTTACATCATGGCGGTCTTTAATCCACTGTTCGCGAATACGTGGAATCCCTTGGTTTATATCAATAGAAACAGTTTCATCGGTAAATGGGCCGCTGGTGTCGTATACCGTTACCGGTGCATTAGGCACAGATATCCCATTGCCTGATAATTGCGTATCGCTAAGGCTTATTTCGCGCATAGCCACTTTGATATTATAGAGTTTCCCGGCAACAACTATTTTTTTAGAAGCAGGAAGTGGCTTTGTCGTTGGTAAGGTTTCGTTTGTGGGTGTTTGTTCTTTTCTCATAAAATTAAATTTAGCCGCCTTGTGTAGCACGGATTATAAGTATCGTATCGTTTTCGTTTAGTTGAAATGTGTTCCAGTTGGTGCAGGGAATTACAGTGCTGTTCACAGCCACAGCAAGACCTTTTACATCTGTAACGCCCGAGCGTTGTACAGCATGTTCAAGGGTTGCAGTAGAGCCGGCTAGGTCAATGGCAGTATCGTTTATGCGTACTTTCATAGATGCTAATAAAAATTTAAGGGAGACGACGGACGGAAATTCTACTCATTTATCCCTTCGCAGGCATTATCCTGTGCAGGTTGTGAGGGTATAATCTCAGTCCACCATTATGTGGACACCCCTTAATGCTTCGCAAAGGTATACAAAAATAACTATGAGGTATGAACTATAAACTATGAGCTAAAAAGCAGCAAGCTGCAAGTGGAACATTATCAATAGTATTCATTAGTTACAAAACTATAATTTACTTCTCTCCACCTGATATTCAACAAACAATGTTTTCATATACGCTTCGCAATAGAATTGTATATGAAAGAGGGGGAGGGGAGCTAATTTCCTGACCAATGGATTATTTACCGATGTAAGCATACCTGCAATAAACCACGGAAAGTCTGTATTAACAGGCATTTCAAGTTTTTGAATAGAAACGGTTTCACCCAGCCATATCATCGATGTATTAAGGATTATTCTTTCCATCGGGTGGATATTTTGCAGTAATTTTTGGAAGATATCTTTTCTTAATTTTCCCCGCAATTGGAGTAATGCAGGGTGTTTCGTTACCGTAAGCAGCCTTGCCACATGGTACAGGATAATAGATGTTTTCGGATAATAAGGAGCCACACGAAATGGGTGCGTTTTGTGTTCATCTTTCCGGATAACGGAGCAAATAAATTTGATGCAATCGATATCGTATTCATTCAGAAGCAATCTTTTTTCAAATACCAGGTAGAGTATATTAGTTATCACACACAGGTCATGTTCTATGGGTATGTTTTTGCCAAACCAGGTGGAATATAATCTCAATCTGCGATAATGCAGCAATGTATTGCCTGAAATACCTGTAGGCATTTTAGCGTGATAGAGCAGTTTGCTTTTCAGGTAGATGGCATCGTAATCTGAAGTATTATTAACAAGGTAAATAAGCGCTGTACAATCTGCATCATCTGCGAGTCGGAAATAATCGTATTTAGAAAATAGCTTGCTATTGGGAAAATGTGCATTCTTCTCTGTTCTCCAAAAGTTATACGTATATGCTTTTGCATTCCGGTAATATGGAAAGGCCTTTTGAGCCTCGTGTTTGATACTGCCTACAACATTGCATTCTTCAGGCGGCAGATGTTTTTCCAGACGCATAAGGGTGAATGCAAGTAACGCTGTGAAAAAGCAATTATCGTCTTCTCGGATTGTTTTGGATAACGTATACTTTCGCTGCGATGGAAATATGCCTTCACGGTAAGCAGCATTATTGCCCCGTGTTTGCAATGATTTTATTTCTAGCAACAAGTCAAGCATATCATGTACGAAAGTAAATAAAAAAGTCCCGGCATAAACCGGGACCGTTTTCAGCGTTAACTACAACCAATAATTTACGCTTTCGGCATCAATACGGTGTCAATTACATGAATAACACCGTTCGATTGGTAAACATCCTTGATGGTAACCATAGCCTTATCGCCTTTTTCATCCATTACCCACAGGTTCTTACCCTTCATCATAAAGGTTAGCATACCTCCCTGAACGGTTGTCAACATAGCCTTTCCATTGCCATCTTTAATTTTTTGCATGATAGCTTTTGAATCCATTTTCCCGGCTACTACATGGTAGGTGAGAATGGAGGTAAGCATAGCTTTGTTTTCCGGTTTCACCAGGTTATCTACTGTGCCGGCTGGCAATTTGGAAAATGCTTCATTGGTAGGAGCAAATACGGTGAACGGGCCTGTGCCTTCAAGTGTTTCAACCAGGCCTGCGGCTTTTACAGCAGCCACCAGTGTAGTATGGTCTTTTGAATTAACCGCATTTTGAATGATGTTTTGAGTCGGGTACATGGCTGCACCGCCCACCATAGGGTTTTTGTCTTGTGCATTTACGTTGATGGTGGTTAATACTGTAAGTGTAAATAAACCGAACGTTAGTTTTTTGAGTGTTCTCATAGGTGTTTAAAATTTTAAGGTTTGAATTATTTGTTATGAATCCACTTACGACAAAACTTTCCCTTTGGATTTAGGAATATCCAATTTTTTCGAGGAATTAATAAATAGGTAAGATTGGAACAGGTTGTATATATAATAGCCTATTGCGGATCCACATCAACCTTGATGCGCACTTTGGTGTATTCTTTCCCTCTTTTTAAAAAACTGTTTACCGAATCAGTCACCATATCTTTTAGTTTAAGGGAATATTTGTCTCGTTCAATTTTTAATAATATTTTTTTCTGGTAAAAATTCTGTATTTTAGTTACGATAGGATATTCAGGCCCGAGCACACGGTCTTTACCTAATCGCTTCGCTAACTCATCTGCCAAATCAGGAGCCAGGGCATCTAAATCGTCCTGGTTGCGGTGGCTTAAGGTTATTTCAATCAGTCGGGTAAATGGAGGATATGAAAAATTTTTGCGTTCTTCCAGTTGTTCGGTATACATTCCTACATAGTCATTTGCTACCACCCTGGCAATAATAGGGTGGTTGGTACTGAATGTTTGTATGATTACTTTTCCGCGCTTGTTTTTTCTTCCGGCGCGTCCGCTAACCTGTGCCATCATCTGGAATGTTTTTTCAGCAGAGCGGAAATCAGGGAAATAAAGTCCGTTGTCGGCATTCAGAATACCCACGATACTCACATTATCAAAATCGAGCCCTTTTGTTACCATTTGTGTGCCTACGAGTATATCTACCTTTCTTTCTTCAAACCGGTTGATTATATCGGCATGTGCATTCTTAGCGCGGGTAGAATCAAGATCCATGCGTGCTATGCGGGCTTTCGGGAAGAAGAGAGTTAGTTCTTCTTCTATTTTTTCTGTACCGAATCCTTTTGTTTCCATCAGCGGATTGCCGCAAGCAGAGCAGGTTTTAGGCTGCGGAATAGAGTATCCGCAATAATGGCAGCGGAGCAGATCAGCTTTTTTATGATAGGTTAAACTTACATCGCAATTAACGCATTGAGGAACATGGGCGCACACACGGCATTCAATAAAATGTGCAAACCCACGTCTGTTTTGAAATAAAATAACCTGTTCTTCTTTTTTTAATGCTTCCTCCATATCTCCTAACAAGTAAGAAGTGAACATCGACTTCATTAATTTTTTCCGGGTCTCCTCTTTCAAGTTGCAAATCACTGTTTCGGGCATTTCCATCCCGCCAAAACGGGTAAGTAATTCCACCAGTCCGTATTTTCCGGTTAATGCATTGTGATAACTCTCTATTGAAGGTGTAGCTGAGCCCAGTATTACTTTGGCATTGCAAAGCTGTGCCAGGTAAATGGCTGCATCGCGTGCGCTGTAACGCGGAGCAGGGTCTTGCTGCTTGAATGAGCCATCGTGTTCTTCATCTATAATAATAAGTCCAAGGTTAGAAAAAGGAAGAAATAAAGCAGAACGTGTGCCGATGATAACAGAATAATCAACCTTTCCGGGATTGATTAAACCGTTCCATATTTCTACGCGTTCATTATCTCCGAACTTAGAATGATAAACACCCACTTTATTGCCCCATCTTTTTTTTAGGCGGTTAACCAATTGGGCGGTGAGCGCTATTTCAGGTAATAGATAGAGTACTTTTTTATTTTGTTGAATAGCTTCTTCAATTAGCTGCATATATAACTCTGTCTTACCGCTGGAAGTAACTCCATGTAATAACACCACTTTTTTATCTTCAAATAATTGATGTAGTTGGGTAAGTGCCTCCTGTTGCACAACTGACAGTTCATTCGACTGAAGTATCCTTTCCTCAGATAGTGTTAAGCGCGATACTTCTGCTTCATATATTTCCAAAATATTTTTCTTAGCCAGTGCATTCAGCGCTGCAATTGAATTTCCAGCAACATGTAATAAAACACTTTTCTTAACCGGGATAGGTTTTTTTGAGTGCCAACTGGAAAGCTGCAAATACTTCATCAACATATCTAATTGCACTACCGCTCTCTTTTCTAATTCTTTAAATATATTTTGAAGCGTGTCTTCTACAACAAGATCGGACAGGCGCACATAACTTTCTTTTTTCGGTTTGTATTTGTCTTTCATTTCTTCCATTATCCGGGCGGCTCCTTTCGAAATAAGGCTCTGTATAACCGGCTGAATGGTTTTTATGCCCAACACATCTGATGCTTCATCCATGCTCAACTCAATTTTCTTATCCAGTTCGAGTACGAGCTTCCATTCCCGCTCAGTAAAATAATCTTCAGGTACTTCTTCTATGGAGAAATCTTCATTTTTTATAATACGTGTTTCGCTGCTGAAACGCAATCCCGACGGAAGTGCTGCATTCATCACATCGCCAGGCGTGCACATATAATAAGTAGCGAGCCAATCCCAAAAAGCAAGCTGGGTATCATTTACAATAGGTACGGAATCAAGAATATCTTGTATATATTTTGCCTGGTAATCTTTCGGAGCCCGATTATGAATTTTTTGAATGATACCTACATAATATTTGCTTTTGCCGAATTGTATTACTACCCGTTGCCCCGCTTGAGCTAAGTCGTTCCAGTTATTTGGAATGCGATAGGTAAAAAGGTTATGTACTGCAAGCGGAACGATTACATCTGCAAATAAGGTAGTACGTTCCTGGGTTGACATAAAAATTAATTCCCGCAAGTTTAATAATTTTTAAGGTGTATATTTGTTGACACTGAATAGCAGGGATGAAAATATTGGTAAAAAACATTAAGACGATTGTACAGGCAAATTCTGCGGAGATAGAAAAAGTGGCGGGACACGCCATGCAAATACTACCCTGTATTAATGGAGGTTGGATTTCTATAGAAGCCGGAATTATAACAGGAGTAGGGGAGATGAAAGAAGGCCTGCCGCCCGAATCTCATTTCGATCATGTGATACATGCAGAAGGAAAGTTGGCGTTTCCCTGTTGGTGTGACTCGCATACCCATATTGTATATGCAGGCAGTCGCGAAGGCGAATTTGTGGATAGGATTAAAGGTCTGAGTTATGAAGACATTGCCAAGAGGGGAGGAGGGATACTAAATTCTGCGGAGAGGTTAAATGCCACGTCGGAAGATGAATTATTCGAAAGTGCCCGGGCACGCCTGCATGAAATGGCCATGAACGGCACCGGCGCCGTAGAAATAAAAAGCGGTTACGGATTATCGTTTGACGGGGAAATAAAAATGTTGAAAGTGATACAACGCCTAAAACATCATACTGATATAACTATAAAAGCAACTTTTTTAGGAGCGCATGCCATTCCCTTAAAATATAAGCATAACATGCAGGAGTATATTGATTTACTTATTGATGAAATGCTCCCTTTCATCGGATATGAAAAGCTGGCAGACTATTGCGATGTGTTTTGCGATCGCGGTTTTTTTACACCCGATGAAACCGATTCCATATTACAAGCAGCTGCACAATATGGGCTTGTTCCAAAAATTCATGCCAACGAACTGGATTATTCAGGAGGTATACAAATTGGAGTAAAGAATAAGGCTTTGTCGGTAGACCATTTGGAATATGTAGGTGATGCTGAAATCCAAACGTTGATGAATTCGGTTACTATGCCAACCTTGTTGCCATCTACAGCCTTCTTTCTCGGATTAAAGTATGCACCTGCCCGCAACATGATTGATGCAGGCCTGCCCGTAGCCATAGCATCAGATTATAATCCCGGTTCGTCACCTTCCGGTAAAATGCCCTTTGTGTTGTCGCTGGCCTGCGTAAAAATGAAAATGCTGCCTGAAGAGGCAATTCATGCAGCCACACTCAATTCAGCCTATGCTATGGGGGTTTCTCAATCACTTGGAACAATAAAAGTGGGCAAGCGGGCTAACCTGTTTATAACCTCTGCAATCCCGCACTACAACTATATTCCCTATAGTTTTGGTAGTGATTTAATTGACACTGTCATAATCGGCGGAAAACTTTACAGACAGCCTAATCAAGAGGTTTACCGAAAGCCTGGTAAATAGTTACTAACAAAATTTTCGCCGGAAAAATTTATATACGAATACGATATGTAAACATAAAATACCCACTATACATTGATAATCAATAATAAATGAATATATTGATAAAAACCTCCAAATTGGAAATGAACAGGTAAAAAGGAATATTAAAATGTTAAAAAATAGGCGTTTACAAAAAATAATTCACAAATAATTTGTATTTGTCATTGAGACTACATAATTTAGCGGTCTCTTTAGAAAAAAGGGAAATAGTTTTATTACTAAATAATAAAAAAGATGATGAAGAAATTACTTACCTCAGTATTGTTTGTTGGAGCTGGTCTTATGGCTGTAGCACAACAAGATGCACAGTTCAGTCAAAACATGTTTGGCAAGCTCGATTATAATCCCGGTTATGCAGGAATGGATAAGGCTTATTGCTTTAGTGTGATAGGGAGAGATCAATGGGTAAACTTACCAGGCAACCCAGAAACGTTCTTGTTTAATGGCGATGCGTATGTTCCTCAAATAGGAGGAGGTGTTGGGTTAAGCGTTTATGATGACCAACTTGGTTTCCAAAAAACGTTGGAAGTAAAATTATCATATTCATATCATATTGTAATAGGAAATGGCGTATTAGGAATCGGCCCCACATTAGGATTCTTACAATCATCCCTCAACGGAGCATGGATTGCTCCTGACGGTTCACCTAACGGACAGGATGATCCACTTATTCCTGGCAGCGGAACTTCAGCATCTACCTACGATTTAGGGTTTGGCGCTTACTATGCTACTCCTCAAGGTTTATATGTAGGTCTTTCTACAACTCACTTAAGCGCCCCTAATGTGGCTGCTACCGGTACGTTGGCTAAACAATATAACTTCGATGTTGCCCGTCACTATTATTTAATGGGAGGCTATACATATAATGCAAGCCCTACCTGGGATATAAAACCTGACTTATATGTAGAATCAGATGCTTCCTCAACCCAATTCCAATTAGACTGTCTTGCTGAATACAATAAATTTATATGGTTTGGCTTAGGATATCGGTTACAAGATGCGGCTATTGCATTTTTAGGTGTTAACTATGCATTCCCAAACAGCAAAAGCGGAGCAAACCTGAAAATAGGATATTCGTATGACTTTACTACTTCTGAAATCAAATCATATAGTAGCGGTTCGCATGAATTGATGTTGCAATTCTGCTTCCGTCCGGTACTAACACCAAAAGTTCAATACCATCAAAACGTAAGATACCTGTAAAATTGCACTCTGTAACATTATACGAAATACTTTCGTAAAACACTACCAAGACTATACATATACTAATTGTTTTAAATAATAACTAAAGTACATCATCATGAAAAGACTCTTGTTATTTGCATGCTTCGTTGCTGTCATTACCGGTTGCAATAGCGACGGTGGACAGTTAATCGGCGTGCAGGATAGACCTGCCTTTTTCCAAGATACCCCTTACGGTATGGTTTATCTGCCTCCCGGAAGCTATATGATGGGTCCAGACGATGCGGATGTTACCTGGGGTTATAGCACCAAGCAAAGGACGGTTTCAGTGCCGGCTATGTATATGGATGATTCTGAAATTTCAAATAATGAGTACAGGCAATTTGTTAATTGGGTAAGAGATTCTCTTTTACACTTATTGTTAGCTGATTTAGAACCAGACCAGGTTATTACACAAGATCAAAATGGAAATGACTTGGATGTTCCTGTTATCAATTGGAATACAAGAATCCGGATTGAATCTGCTGACCAGCAAGATGCTGTAGCCAGCTTATTTTTACCTGCTGCCGAAAGATTTTACCGCAAACCGGAAATTGATACCCGTAAATTGAATTTCTTATACTATACCATTAATTTGCGTTTAGCCGCAGAAAAAAGCAATCGTTTCCTGCCTGATTACGAAACTCAAAAGGAACATGGGGAAAATAAAAAATACCCCAACGGTAATGGTTCCTATACCGTAACCGATAATACGTACAATGGCACTAACGATACCTACAGTACAAGGGTGAGAACAAAGGAAGATCGCAGTATTTTTGTTGATAAACATATAATAAACATTTTCCCCGACACACTTGCATGGGTTCACGACTTCACCTATTCATTTAATGAGCCGATGACCAATATGTATTTTTGGCATCCTGCTTATGATAATTACCCAGTAGTTGGTATTTCATGGAAACAGGCCAGTGCATTTTGCGTATGGCGTACCCAATTGATGAATAATTACCTTAATCATATAGGTGAAACCAGTGTGAACGATTTCCGTTTGCCGACTGAATCAGAGTGGGAATGGGCAGCTCGCGGAGGTTTAGCAGAAAGTCAATATCCATGGGGTGGACCATATATAAGGAACTCAAGGGGATGTTTCCTTGGTAACTTTAAGCCTATGCGAGGCAGCTATATGGACGATGGCGGATTTGAAACCGTAGGCGTATATTCATACAATCCGAACGACTTTGGTCTTTATTGCATGGCAGGCAATGTGGCTGAATGGACCAGCAACGCATACGATGAAGATGCGTATGATTTTGAACATGATTTAAGTCCTGATTATGAATATAATGCTGCCGATAACGAACCTGAGATTTTGAAAAGAAAAGTAATAAGAGGCGGTTCATGGAAAGATGTTGCTTATTATCTCAATAACAGCAGCCGTTCTTATGAATATCAAGATACTGCCAAATGTTATATTGGATTCCGTTGTGTGGAAACCTATTTAGGACGCGCACAAGGAGATAATCTGGATAACGTTTCATCTGCACACGATTAAAAATCTTTATACAACCAAAATCACTAACCTTTAACACAAAACACACACAGACATGGGACTTAATGCGTTTCTAGAATCTAAAGCTGGTAAATTATTTCTCCACAGAACATACAGTTTCGGAGCATCTATTGTAATTGTGGGAGCACTCTTTAAAATTCAACACTATCCTGGAGCTAATGCCTTTCTTCCAATCGGATTGGGAACCGAAGCCCTGATTTTTGTATTTTTTGCTTTGCAAAAACCACATGAGGAAGTAGATTGGAGCTTGGTTTATCCTGAGCTATCCGGAATGCATGGAGATGAAGCAGAAGGTAAGGAAGAAAAGAAAGGCAGTATTACGGAGCAATTGGATGATATGCTGGAAGAAGCCAAAATTGGTCCTGAGCTTATGGAGAGCCTTGAAAGAGGAATGCGTTCATTGAGTGAAACAGCTGCTAAAATGTCTGATATTGCTGATGCATCCGTTGCTACCGATGGTTATGTAAACAACATTAACTCAGCTTCTAAAAATATCGGGGACTTATCGAAAAATTCATCCAAGGCTGCAGAATCACTCGAAGGATTGGTTGGAACTGATGTAGGCGGAGCTACACGCGACTATATTGATAACGTAAGAAATGTTGCTGAAAGCATGGGCGAACTTTCTAGTTCATCTACGAAAGCTTCTGAATTATTAAAGGAACTTTCAAATAGCAACAGCACTACGTATGTAACGCAAATGGAGAAGATGTCAGAAAATGTAGTTTCTTTGAATGCGGTGTATGAATTGCAATTGCAAGCTACAAACAACCAGGTAAATGCCTCGGGCATGTTGTATGAAAATATGAGCAAGTTGGTTCAAAATGTAAGCGATTCGGTTGAAGATACCCGTCGTTACAAAGAAGAAATCAGCCAACTCAACCAACATTTGGAATCACTTAATACAGTTTATGGCAATATGTTAACCGCCATGACTGGTAAGAGATAAGTCCAATAATTGGATAGAGAGCATTTTAAAGAAATTAGTTTTTAATTTATATATATTCAGTTGAATTATGGCAGGTGGAAAAGAAACACCCAGGCAGAAGATGATAGGTATGATGTACCTTGTGTTAATGGCTATGTTGGCATTGAACGTTTCTCGTCAGGTATTGAATGCGTTTGCAGTAGTGAATGGAGGCTTAGTAATAACCAACAAAAACTTTGATCAAAAGAATCAAGCTACGTATGATGTCTTTAAAAAGGCAATGGATCAGGATCCTAAAAAAACCAAGTTCTATTATGATCGGGCGCTTCAGGCTCAAAAGTTGTCTAAAGCATTTTGTATACATATCGATTCGTTGAGAACACGATTAGTATCTGTAGCAGATGACAGACCTTGGGATACAGCAGCTAAAATATCATTAGCAGATGTGGAATCAAAAGAAACCTTTGATAAACCTACGGCTATATTGATAAATGATAATGCAGCCGAGGACGGTTCGAAAGGAGAGGCCCATAAGTTAAAAGTAATGATTGCAACTTATAGAAAACAAATGCTCAGCCTCTTGAAAGATCCTAAGGATTCTATAGATGTGAACATAGGATTATTAACTCCGGATGTGCGCAATAATGCTTCGGGTGAAAAAGAGAATTGGGAAATTTATAATTTCTATGATTCTCCGCTTGCAGCTTGCGTTGTTTCACTTACCAGGTTACAAAATGACATAAAAAATGCAGAGGCTTCAGTTGTCCAAAAACTGTATTCATCTATTGATGCCAGTATGGTTAAGGTTGATAAAATAGAGGCTGAAGTAATTCCAAGAACAACGTATGTAGTTGTAGGTGATAGTTTTCATGCACAAATATTTCTTGCTGCTTCACAAAGTACACAAAGCCCTATCGTTACTATTGATTCAATCAATGGTCACGCTGCAAATCAGAGTGTAGGCGTAAGTAATGGTACAGGATATTACAGTGAGAAGACTACAGCCGAAGGCCCAATGAGTTTTGCCGGTACAATAGCTATTAAAGCTCCTGGTACTAACACATATACAAAGTATCCTTTCCGTTCTTCTTATATGGCTGCCAAGCCATCGGTGGTTGTATCTCCTACTCAAATGAATGTATTTTACATTGGTGTGCCTAATCCGGTAAGTATTTCAGCTGCCGGCTTTGCCGATGCTGATTTACAGCCTTCTTTTAACGGTCCCGGTTCAATGAGCGGTTCGAAAGGAAATTATGTTGTGACGCTTAATCCTGGATCTGCTAAGCAAGGAACAGAATGTACTATTTCTGTAGCGGGTAAAAAGCCAGATGGTTCACGCCAAACTCTTGGTCAGCCACAAAAATTCCGGATTAAACGGGTACCTGATCCAGCTTGCTATGTAGCTAATAAAAAGGGTGATATTCACGTTACCAGAGGTGAATTGGCTATTGCCACCCAAGTTCAGGCACGGATGGATAACTTCGACTTTAACCTGAATTACGATGTTACCTCTTTCGAAATGGTTGTGACTGTTAATGGTAATACCGTTCAATTACAATCCAATTCAAAACTCTTTACACCCCAAATGAAAACATTGATGGGTCAAATTGGTCCTGGAAGCCACATCATCATTCAGGATGTACATGTTCATGGTCCCGATTCACGTGTAATACCGGGTGTTAACATTACGATTAACTAATAACAATTAATGCATAACAAAATGAAAACCTTATCTAAAATTTTCGGTGTTTCCTTCCTTGTGTTTTTTGGGTGGGAGTTTTCGTCTGCGCAAGCCAATAACAATGCGGGTAATAATAACCAGGCTAACCAGGCTCCTTCGGTATTATTGCCGCAGGATGGTGCATTTAAGCCCGAGGATGTTAGTCATCACCGGGTTGTTCCTCCTCCATTTATGCGATATGCCGATATTATGTGGAAGGAAAGAATATGGAGAGTGATTGATACAAAGCAAAAAATTAATGAGCAATTATATTATCCCATACAGAAAAATGGGAATAGAATCAGCTTATATGATTTAATAAGGGAAGGACTTTTGGCCGGGGAAATAAAGGCATACGACTTTAACCCTGCCGATATGGATGCCATAAGCCTGCAATTAACATTAACCGAGGTTAAGAACAAACTCTCTTCAATTGATACCATCCAGGATGAAAATGGTAATATGACTCCTGTTCCTAACAATGTTACTTCAGACAAAATAAGAGGATACTTAATTAAAGAAGACTGGCACTTTGAAAAACAACGCTCCGTATTAGACCCCCGTATTCTTTGGATATGCCCTCGAATTGTAACCATTAATAAAAACACTCAACAAGAAGACCCTACAGCGGGCCCTACAAGTTTGTTTTGGGTATATTTTCCCGACCTCCGGCCGATGTTAGCTAAAACACCAGTATTCAACCAGCAAAATGATGCTGCATGGATAAGCTTTGATGATATTTTCTGGAAAAGACAATTTTCGAGCTATATCATCCAGGTTAGCAACGTATTCAATAGGTCTATAAGTGTGTATATGAAAGGCTTAGATGCTCTTGCTGAAAGCGATAAAGCACATGATAATATTGCAGCCGTTGAGCATAATATGTGGCAATACTAATTGGGAATGTTAAATTTCCATAAATCCCCGGCCACAAAAGCCGGGGATTTTTTATATATGCCTATCTTATTTGTAATTTTGGATTCCAGTAAGTATAAAAATGAATTACAGTGAACAAGATAAAACAGACAGCATAGCTGCTTCTGAAAAAAGTCCCAAAACATTTTTTGTAGAAACGTATGGCTGCCAGATGAATGTATCGGACAGTGAAATTGTAACTGCGCTTTTGCAAAAAGAGGGGTATGTGAATGCATCATCCCCTGAAGTTGCGGATGTGGTATTGATTAATACCTGTGCAATACGAGAGAGTGCTGAAGATAGAGTAAAGACACGGATAAGAGATTTCAAAACGATAAAGAAACTCCGTCCGGGTATGGTAATTGGCGTACTTGGATGCATGGCCGAACGTTTGAAAACTAAATTGCTGGAAGAAGAAAGCTTAGTTGATTTGGTAGCGGGCCCCGATGCATATCGCTCACTCCCAGACCTCATTAATAATGTTGAAGAAGGTGGTAAAGCTGTAAATGTTTTACTTTCTAAAGAAGAAACCTATTCAGATATAAACCCGGTAAGATTATCGGGCAATGGAATAACCGCTTTTATTTCCATCATGCGCGGATGCGATAATATGTGTTCTTTTTGTGTGGTTCCGTTTACCAGGGGAAGAGAGCGCAGTCGTGATCCGGAAAGTATAGTTGGCGAAGCCAAAATGCTTTTTGAACAGGGATATAGGGAAGTTACTTTGCTTGGGCAGAATGTGGATTCCTACAAATGGTTTGGAGGCGGCCCCAAAAAGGATTTTGATAAGGTGTCTGCCGAAAATAAGAGCCTAAAAATAGTAACCTTTGCAGCCTTGCTTGAAAAGGTTGCTTTAGTAAATCCATTGCTGCGAATACGTTTTTCAACATCCAATCCACAAGACATGACAGACGAGGTATTGCATATAATTGCTAAGTACCCGAATATTTGCAAATATATTCACTTGCCTATGCAATCGGGCAGCACCCGGGTATTGAATATCATGAACCGCGGTTATGACAGGGATAAATATTTACGGCGCATACAGTCTATCCGCAATATAATACCGGGATGCGGCCTATCTACCGATGTTATTGCCGGGTTTTGTTCTGAAACAGACGACGAACACCGGGAAACGGTTTCCTTAATGGAAATGGTTAAGTTTGATTATGCTTATACCTTTGTATATTCTGAAAGGCCTGCTACTCCTGCTGCCAAGAAGTATAAAGACGATGTTCCGGAAGATATAAAATTGAAAAGGATGCAGGAAATTCTGGCTATGCAGCGCAGGCATTCTATGGAAAACAATAAGGCCGATATCGGAAAAGTTTTTGAAGTGCTGGTGGAAGACTATTCCAAGCGTTCGAGGGAACAAGTTTTCGGACGGAACACGCAAAATAAAGCTATTATATTTAAAAGCGAAAAACATAAACCGGGCGACTACGTCCAAGTCAGGGTAACCAATTGTACATCAGGCACCCTCATGGGCGAGGTGTTAAACTAAGGAAGAATGACAGTTCAGGAAATAAAAAACAGGTTTAGAATAATTGGCAATTCGCCCCAGTTGGATAGGGCCATAGATATAGCCCGCCAGGTGGCCGCTACTGATTTAAGTGTGCTTATTACGGGCGAAAGTGGGACAGGTAAAGAGGTTTTCCCTCAAATAATCCATCAATCCAGCGCCAGGAAACATAATCATTATATCGCTGTTAACTGCGGTGCTATTCCCGAAGGAACCATTGATTCAGAATTGTTCGGGCATGAAAAAGGAGCTTTTACAGGCGCTCACGATAGTCGCAAAGGGTATTTTGAAGTTGCTGACGGGGGCACCATTTTTTTGGATGAAGTAGGTGAATTGCCGCTTACCACTCAGGTGCGGTTACTCCGTGTGCTTGAAACCGGGGAGTATATTCGCGTGGGCTCCTCCAAGGTAATGAAGACGAACGTACGCATCGTAGCGGCTACCAATGTAAATATGTCGCAACTGATGGAAAAAGGCCGTTTCAGGGAGGATTTATATTATCGGTTGAATACCGTCCCCCTTATTATTCCACCTTTGCGCGAACGAAAAGAAGATATACCCCTTTTATTCCGCCGTTTTGCTTCCGATTTTGCCGATAAATACCACATGCCCCCGATAAAGCTTACTCACGATGCCGAACAAATGCTGGCAAACTATTACTGGAAAGGGAATATCAGGCAGCTGAAAAATGTAACGGAACAAATTTCGGTGATTGAAAAGAATAGGGAAATTGATGCTAAGACGATTGGATCCTATTTACCCGACAGCAGTGTGGGCACTTTGCCTGCATTGTTTAGGCCCGCAGGAAGCACAGATGGTAATATTCCCAATGAATTATCTGAAAAGGAATTACTTTACAAGGTGCTTTTCGAGTTGCGTAAAGACATGGTTGACCTTAAAAGCATAGTATATGGCTTGATGGAAAACAGAGATAACAAAGCTCCTATTTCAAGCGGCAGCACCAGGATTTTAAATAAGATAGACAGTGATATTCATGCAGCAGAAGCAGCTATTCAGATACACCCCGCCAGACAAATTGAAATGAAAGAGGAAGAAATAGGTCAAACATTAGATGAGCGTGAGCGTGAAATTATCCGTATGACGGTTGAAAAGCACCAGGGTAATAAAAAAGCGGCAGCTAAAGAATTGGGTATTTCAGAACGGACACTCTTCCGCAAAATAAAAGAGGAATAACAATATGCTTAAAAGGATTGCGGTTATAGTTCTGTGTGTGCTGGCGTGCAGTTGCCATGTGAGTTATTCGTTGAACGGTGCATCTATACCCGATTATGCCAAAACCTTTTCAGTACAGTACTTCAAAAACCAGGCACAGCTTGCGGGCCCTACTATTTCTCAAACCTTTACCGATGCCTTGCGGAATTATATTGCTTCGCACAGCCGACTAACCCTTACCCAATCAGGCGATCTTGATTTCCAAGGCGATATTTCAGGGTACACTATTTCTCCCGTAACAGCTTCCTCGTCTGCTCCCGGGCAATCTGCCATCACACGCCTCACCATTACTATTGATGTTACTTACACAGATAAAAAAGATCCTAAAAAGTGTTTTAATACCTCTTTTACCCGCTATGCCGATTTTTCGAGCAGCCAAAATATAAGCGCGGTGCAGAATGATTTGATTACCCAGATAAACACCCAGCTTGTGCAAGACGTTTTTGACAAGGCTTTCAATAACTGGTAACAATATAAAATATCACACCATTGAATGTACCTTATTTTATAGCGAAGCGCATAATCGGTAAAAAAGTAAAGGATGGCAAGATGTCACGCCCTACGGTCAATATTGCTATTGCAGGTGTTGCCATGGGTATGGCTGTGATGATTCTTACAGTTGCCATTGTAGTGGGATTCCAGGTATCTATAAAAAATAAGGTAGAGGGATTCAGCGCCGATATCCAAATTAATAAAATGGATAATAACAACTCCCTGGAGCCTTCCCCTATAAGCCGTTTTCAACCGTTTTTAGGTGAATTGAAAAAAATGCCACAAGTAAAGCATGTGCAAACATACGCTACCAAAAGTGGTATTATTAAAACAAAAACAGAAAATGAAGGAATCATCCTGAAAGGGGTGGGAACAGATTACGATTGGACATTTATCCGGAATAACTTAGTTAAGGGAACTGTTTTCCAGGCTCATGATACTACACCGGTAAACGATGTTGTAATATCTCAAACCATTGCATCGGAACTGGATGCCAAGATTGGCAGCAAATTATTGATATTCTTTGTAACCCGCAACCGCAATGCCGACAGTGCCGGAAATTACGGCTATGAACAGCGGGTAAAAACTTTTTATGTAAAGGGAATATACCATACCGGTCTGGATGAGTTTGACAAATACATGGTATTTGCTGATTTGGGACAGATCCAAAGCCTTAATTTCTGGACACCTGAACAAGTCGGTGGTTTTGAAGTATCCTGTTACAACTTTAAAAATATAAATGAGAACGAAGATGCCGTTAACCATATAATTGGGCAAGATTTGGTGGCTACAAGCGTCCGAAAGACGAATGCAGCTATATTCGACTGGCTCGATTTGCAAAACACCAATGCAGTTATCATCATCAGCCTGATGGTGATTGTTTCAGCCATCGCCATGATTTCGGCGCTAATTGTACTTATTTTGGAAAATGCCAACATGATAGGCGTTTTAAAAGCCCTTGGCATGAGCAACTGGGGCATCCAGAAAATATTTATTATGGACGGGGCTTACCTGATTGCATTGGGTTTGTTAATAGGTAATACCGTCGGATTATTGCTCTGCTGGCTGCAAAGCCACTACGGGCTTATAAAGCTTCCGCAGGAGACGTATTATGTTTCTCAGGTTCCCATTTACGTAAACTGGCAATATATTATAGCCATTAATGCAGGTTCCTTTTTGGTCTGTATGCTGATACTTATTCTGCCTTCCTTTATCATTTCCCGCATTAAGCCTGCTGTTACGTTGAAATACGAATAAGGTCGGAAGCCTGAAGGCATAAAAAAACGGCACAAAACGGTTTATTTGTCGGAGCCCGACCGGTAATTATTTTATTTTGTTGCTGTTTATTTTACTTTAGAAGGGAAGAATCTATTGTAACAGAATAGGTGGGCTTACCATTTTCGTCATATTCAATTGTCGCACCCTTTTTGCCATTTGTATAAGAAGTTTGAGTCTTTAGTGTTCCATTTTCATAATATTCTTTTGCAATACCATTTAAGGTACTATCGGTGTAGGGTGCTTCTTCTTGTAGTGTTCCACTCTCATAATAGAACTTTGCAATTCCATTTACTTTTCCATTATTATAAGAGGCTTCAGAATATAACTTCCCGCTCTCATAATATGTTTTCCAAATCCCATTTAAATGGCCAGTGGTTAAAGTTGCTTCACTCTTTAATTTTCCACTCGTATAGTATTCTTTTGCAACTCCATTTATTTTGTCATCCAAATAAGGAATTTCATCCAACAATATTCCACTTTTATCATATTGCTTTGCAATTCCATTTTTTTTACCTGCTTTATAAATACAAATGAAATAAAAAGGAGCACTTGTATCAGTGGTGGTATCTCCTTTTTCATTTATATATCCTACCCACTTGCCTTCCTTTAATCCATTAACAGTTTGGTTTTTAGCTTCTGCTTTATTGGGGAAGCCTTGATTTGGCAGGTTATTGCAAGCAATTAAAAAAGACAAAATTACAACCAGAAAAGCCTTCATTTAACAAATATAATTTATATTTTGTGTTGGACAAAGTAAGTAGTTTTAAAAGTAGTTTCTTAAATAGTCAATGACTTATTAAAAGAAATTCTTAAGCTATGCAAATGCATGCGACCGCATACAAAACATGCGACCGCATGCGAACGTATGCGAAACATGCCGATAAGGAGAAAGAAAATGCTAATGATAAGGATAATGAAAACGTTAATGAAAAAGAGAAGGAGAATGATAACCTATCCTTCTCATTCTTTTTTTTGTAATTAAGTAAAATAAGCCGTTTTATGTCACCCTGAACTTGTTTCAGGGTCTCAAGCAATAGGATGGGATGCTGAAACGAGTTCAGCATGACTACTATACCCTCACCAACAGCGCAATATTCTCCACATGCGAGGTGTGAGGGAACATATCAAAAGGCTGTATTTTTTTTACGGTATATTTTTCTTTCATCAGGGCAATATCTCTTGCTTGTGTAGAAGGATTACAGCTTACATACACTATTTTTTCCGGAGCCATTTTCAAGATGGCATTTACCACATCGGGGTGCATACCGGCACGCGGAGGATCAGTTATAATTACGTTAGGTATGCCATGATGGCGGCAAAATTCTTCCGTAAGCATTTGCTGCATATCGCCTGCAAAAAAATCTACGTTGTTGATGCCGTTCAATTGGGCATTCTTTTTGGCATCAGCTACAGCCTGTTCCACATACTCAATCCCTACTACTGAGGCTGCTTGGGAAGCAATAAAAGAGGCAATGGTTCCGCAGCCCGTATATAAATCGTAAACAATTTCGTTGCCTTGTAAATTGGCATATTCACTTACTGTTTGGTATAGTGCATTAGCTTGCAAAGTATTGGTTTGAAAGAAAGACTGGGGCGAAATACGGAATTTAAGAATATCCCCATTTTTCTTTACCAGGTGCTCGGTAATATAATCCTTGCCTGAATAGGTAACAGAAGGCAAATCGCTGAATACGTCATTTTTCTTGGTATTGATAATATATTGCAGGGATGTTATTTGCGGAAATTTTTCAGAAATATGATGCAGTAATTTATCACGCATTTGCTTATCGTCTTTAGCGAATACAACAACTACCATCACCTCGCCGGTTGTGGTATTGCGCACCATTAGGTTGCGTAAAAGGCCTTCCTGGGCGTTTAAATCAAAATAAGGCATCTTTTCATTTACAGTAAACTCCCTTACTGCATCTCGTATAGCATTCGAAGGTTCGGGTTGCAAATGGCATTCCTTCAAATCAAGTACCTTATCGAACAACCCCGGTACGTGAAAACCTAAGCCCGGTTGGTTAAAATTAGCTGTATCGCCCATTTCTTCGTGCGTTAGCCAGCGTTTAGCAGAGAAGGTAAACTCCAATTTATTTCGATAATGAAAAATATTTTCTGAACGAATAATCGGAAATTTTTCGTCAACGCGTAGCTTCCCTATTCGTTCAAAAGCGTCCTCCACATGCTTTTGCTTAAAGGCTATTTGATTTTCATAATCCAGGTTCTGCCATTTGCATCCGCCGCAAGTTCCGAAGTGCCTGCAGGCAGGCTGTACGCGCAGGGGCGATAACTTTTTAATGGAGATGATTTTCCCCATCGCATATTTTTTTCGCTTCTTTACAATTTTTATATCGGCTACATCGCCCGGAACAAGGCCTTTTACAAATATCACTCTGTCATTATGACGTACTACGGCATTTCCTTCTTCACCGATGTCGATGGCTTCCGCATTTTCTGCTATTTCCTGTTGCATTTTCCTGTTTTAAATCATTTCAAAGATGCAGCATTATTCTTAACTTTGTGCAGATAATTTTCAAAAACACAACCCTCGACCTGTTTGGTACGTATAAGAGGAGATAAAATATTCTAACATGGTAACATTGGCTGTCAGAAAAAATAGGGCTGGAAGGCTCATTGAAATGGAGCAACAATATGGCGCTCATAACTACCATCCCTTGCCTGTAGTGCTCGAAAGGGGCGAAGGTGTGTATGTTTGGGACGTAGAAGGCAAGCAATATTTCGATTTTCTTTCGGCATATTCTGCCGTTAACCAAGGGCATTGCCATCCTAAAATTGTGGAAGCCTTAATAGAGCAGGCTAAAAAGCTTACGCTTACTTCACGGGCATTCTATAATGATTCATTGGGCGAATATGAACAGTTTGTAACTTCTTTTTTTGGATACGATAAAGTATTGCCCATGAATACCGGGGCTGAAGCTGTGGAGACGGCTTTAAAATTATGTCGTAAATGGGCCTATATGGTGAAGAAAATACCGGAAAACAAAGCAAAAATTATTGCTTGCGAAGGAAATTTTCATGGGCGTACAATTACCATTGTTTCTATGAGTAACGACCCTGATGCCCGCAAGGACTATGGGCCATATACACCCGGCATGGAATTAGTGCCTTATAACAACTTGGATGCTCTACGCAAAGCGTTGGAAGACCCAAATGTGGCTGGATTCCTTGTAGAACCCATACAAGGTGAAGCAGGTGTTATGGTTCCTGATGAAGGCTATTTGAATGAGGCTGCTAAACTTTGTAAAGAAAAGAATGTATTATTTATTGCTGATGAAGTACAAACCGGAATCGGGCGTACGGGTACCTTGCTGGCATGTGAACATGAAAATGTGCGTCCCGATATATTGATATTGGGCAAAGCCTTGTCAGGTGGTGTTTATCCTATATCTGCGGTGTTGGCTGATGATGCCATTATGCTTTGTATAAAACCCGGAGAACATGGTTCCACCTTTGGTGGTAACCCGATTGCGGCAAGGGTTGCTATTGCGGCACTGGAAGTTGTACGTGATGAAAATTTAGCCGAAAACGCCGCTGAAATGGGAGAGATATTCCGTGACCAACTACGTCAAATTAGTTCAGAACGGATACAAGCAATACGTGGAAAAGGCCTGCTGAATGCTATGGTAATTGAGCCGATAAACGGTGTAACTGCCTGGGATGTGTGTATTGCGTTAAAGGAAAACGGGCTGCTTGCCAAACCTACCCACGACCATATTATTCGTTTCGCACCTCCGCTTATAATTACTAAAGAACAAATACTGGAGGCTGCTCATATTATCAAGAGGACTATAGAGGGATTTGAGAAATAAGTGAAGAGCTAAGAATAATTTGTCATCGAGATAATACTCTTAACTCTTAGTTTTTTATACCCGTTTTTAGCCGTTTTTTCCGTATGTTTTAGGGGTAAGCAGTAAGTGGTAAGAAGAGTTAAAGACATTGCTTCGTTTCTCCCCATGACGAATACAACAATTAATTGCCAGTCCGGCTCGGACCTTAGTACCCCAATACCTTCAACATGCTCTTATAGCTTTGCTCTTTGGCAAAGAGGCGTGTGCTTATTTCACCATCATCGTTTTTGTCGATAATAACATGCTTGGGTGCGGGAATAAGGCAATGCTGAATGCCACCATAGCCTGCTAATGATTCCTGGTAAGCTCCCGTATGGAAGAAACCTACATAAAGCGGTTCATCTTCTTTATAGTTGAACTTGGGCAGGTAAACTTCGTTAGTATGCAATTCAGAGTTGTAATAATCAAGACTGTCGCAGGTGAGCCCTCCCAAGTTTACTTTCTGGTATTCATGGTCCCAATGGTTAAGGGCAAGCATTATAAAGCGCTGGTTGATTCCCCATGTATCGGGCAAGGTAGTAATAAAGGAACTATCAATCATGTACCATAACTCACGATCGTTTTGCCATTTTTTATCTAATACAGAATAAAGCGCTGCACCGCTTTCTCCCACCGTGAATGAACCAAACTCGGTGAATATATTGGGTTCAGGAATATCGTTTTGGTCGCAAAAATTCTTAATCTGCAGAATGATTTCTTCAATAAGATATTCATAATCAAATTCAAAGCCCAGTGAGTTTCTAATCGGAAGCCCGCCGCCAATATTAAGAGAATCAAGGCTTGGGCATATCTTTTTTAATTGAAGGTAAACTTTGAGGCACTTGGCAAGCTCTGTCCAATAGTAGATAGCATCCTTTATACCTGTGTTGATAAAGAAGTGCAGCATCTTCAACTGGCACTTGGGGTTCTTCTGTATCTTTTCCTTGTAGAAGTCTACAATGTCACGGTAACGAATGCCCAGACGGGAAGTATAAAAAGGAAATGTAGGTTCTTCTTCGGCTGCAATTCGGATACCTATATTAAACTTTTTACGGGCAGAACGGTTATAATACTCCAGTTCTTCTTTATTATCCAATATCGGGATCACATTAGTGAAGCCATTATTGATCAGCTCGCACACATATTGTTTGTATGCAGGTCGCTTAAAACCATTACAAATAATATAGTTTTCTTTTGTCAGTTTGCCTTCTTTATAAAGGTCCTTGATAATAGGAATATCGAAAGCTGACGAGGTTTCAATGTGGACGTCCTCGTTTGAGAGTACTTCATCCAGCACAAAAGAAAAATGAGAGCTTTTTGTACAGTAACAATATCTATACTTACCTTTGTAGTCGGCTTTTGCCATAGCTACATTGAAGAGTTTTTTTGCCTTTTGGATTTGTGAACTGATTTTTGGTAGATACGTAAGCTTGAGCGGTGTTTTATATTGTTTGATGATAGACATCAAATTGATATCGTGAAAATAGAGTTCATTGTCCTCAACACGGAAACCTTCTTGCGGAAAATTAAAGGTTTGTTGTATGAGGTCGCTATAGGTATTTTCCATTTCTGAGTGGGTTGAATTAAATTGAGGACGCAAATGTAAGTAAACTACTTTGAAAAAAATACACTAATGTAAGTGAGTTACTTTTGGGAATGAAAAATTAAAAATGAAGAATGGAAAATAAGAAACAAGAACTTATCCCTTACTCCTTGCCCCTTACCACTATCGTATGAAACAGATAAAGCTCATAGAAGTGAAATCGGAGATAGGAGCAGGTACACGCGGCGCCAGCATGGGTGTTGATGCGCTTAAAATTGCTGCGCTTGACTTTGGTAGTTACTTTTTTAAAAGAAATAAGTCAGTCAGGATTCCGGTTGAGAATAAGCTTTTGCTCGAGCCTATTCATAATGAATATGCTAAACGTATAAAAGGAGTATATGCAGTTGCGGAGAAATTGGCGAAGGAAGTACAGAAGGCAGTAGAAGCCCCCAATACTTTTCCTATTATTTTGTCTGGCGACCATAGTTCTTCTATTGGAACAGTGGCAGGAGTTAAAATGGCTCATCCTGATAAAAGGCTGGGTATAATATGGATTGATGCACATGCCGATATTCATTCACCGTACACTACTCCTTCGGGTAATATGCATGGAATGCCCATTGCAGCCATGCTCGACGAAGATAACCTGTCGAACAAAACCAATGAACCTGACGAAGAAGCTATAAACTATTGGGAGAAGCTGAAGTCCTTAGGGGGAATAAAACCCAAGGTTCTTCCTTCCGATATAATATATGTTACAATGCGCGATTTGGAGATGCAGGAAAGCGCGCTTATAAAGAAATTGAATATCCATAATTATACCGTATCTGAAATGCGTGCTAAAGGAGTAGAACGTGCTGCTGTAGAAGTGCTGAACTACTTAGATAAATGCGATATTATTCATATTTCATTTGATGTAGACAGCATGGACCCTTCTATTTCACGCGGTACCGGAACTCCTACTAAAAATGGTATTACGGAAAGAGAAGCAGGAAATTTTATTGCCCGTTTGCTTTATAGTAAAAAAATAGCTTCCTTTGAAATTGCGGAGATAAACCCTACGCTTGACAAAGAAAACCTGATGGCTGAAAATGCCTTCGAAATATTACAAAAAGCTGCTAACCAGATAACACGTGTTATATAATTATGCAAAGTATTCATTCCATTATTTCAGACTCATTAAAAAAGGCAATTGCCTCGCTCTATAGTGCCTCTACCGAAAATATTAGCATAGCTATTCAGCCTACCCGTGAGGAGTTTGAAGGCGATTTCACCATTGTGGTATTCCCTTTTGTTTCTCACTCTAAAAAGAGGCCGGAAGATACGGCAAAAGAAATTGGGGAATACTTAAAGAGTAATGTAAAAGAGATAGAATCTTTTAATGTGATTAAAGGATTTCTGAATCTCGTCGTATCAAAATCATATTGGATTGATTTCCTAAAAGCTATTTCAGAAAATAAGGAGTTTGGTTTTACGGAACCACAAAAAGATTCTCCAACTGTTATGGTGGAATATTCCTGCCCCAATTCCAACAAGCCTTTGCATCTGGGCCATGTACGGAATAACCTGATTGGCTTTGCTGTTTCACGGATATTGAGAGCAGCCGGAAATAATGTTATCAAGGTAAACCTGATTAACGATAGGGGAATACATATTTGTAAATCTATGTTGGCATGGAAGAAGTGGGGTGGGGGAGAAACACCAACTGAAGCCGGATTAAAAGGTGACTTTTTTGTCGGGAAATACTATGTGCTGTTCGATAAGAAATATAAAGAAGAGTTAAAGGAATTGATGGCTGGGGGATTATCTGAAGAAGATGCCGATAAGAAGTCAATCTTGATGGAAGCAGCCCGTGAGATGCTGCGCTTATGGGAAAGTGGTGATGAAGAAACCATCAAATTATGGGAGATGATGAATGGCTGGGTTTACGAAGGCTTTGATGCTACATATAAAGCTATGGGCGTAGATTTTGACAAGACCTATTATGAATCGGAAACCTATTTGATGGGTAAAGAAATAGTAGACGATGGGTTGATAAAGGAGCTATTTTATCGCCGGACCGACCACTCCGTATGGGTTGATTTAACACATGACGGGCTCGACGAGAAATTGGTATTGCGTTCCGATGGCACTTCTGTTTATATCACACAGGATTTGGGTACGGCTTTTATAAGGTCGCAAGATTTTAAGTTTGATAAATTGGTGTATGTAGTAGCCAACGAACAAGAATATCATTTTAAAGTTCTGTTCCTTATTCTAAAAAAGCTGGGCTACAAATGGGCCAGCGGTTGCTTTCACCTATCTTATGGAATGGTTGAGTTGCCCGAAGGCAAAATGAAATCGAGGGAAGGTACGGTAGTAGATGCTGATGACTTGATGAAGGAAATGGTAGATACCGCCAGAGAAATTACTAAAGAGTTAGGCAAGATTGAAAACTTCGAATCGAAGGAGGCAGAGGAGTTATATACAACTATTGGTATGGGCGCTCTTAAGTATTTCATCCTGAAAGTTGACCCGAAAAAGAAAATGCTCTTTAATCCTCGTGAATCGGTAGATTTTGAGGGCAACACAGGGCCTTTTATACAATACACGCATGCTCGTATTTGCTCTTTATTGAATAAAGCAAAGGACATGGGCTATAATTCAGGAACGAGCGTGAACGCTATCGCTGACAAAGAAAAAAATCTCATTCGTAAGATTTATGAGTTCTCTGCTGTGGTGAAAGAATCTGCTAATACATACAGCCCTGCATTGATTGCCAATTATACTTACGAATTAGTGAAAGAATATAATGGGTTCTATCATGACTACCCGGTATTGAAAGAAGAAAATGCAGATGTCAGAAGTTTCCGTATTGCACTTTCCAAACAAACAGGAGCAGTTATAAAAAAGGCATTCTGGCTATTGGGCATTGATGTTCCGGAAAGGATGTAGCCGGTCTATATTTGATTTTTAATATATAATTTTCACATAAACCGATGAAAAAAATACGTGTACTTCTTTTTACTCTTATACCGTTTGTTGCGTTTTCTCAAGATACAGCTTCTTTGTATTCAAAGGCTTTTGGTGATAGCCATAAGCCCGCAGTTATTTTTTTACATGGAGGTCCCGGATACAATTGTACAGGTTTTGAATTAGCCACAGCACAAAAGCTGGCTGATAAAGGGTATTATATAATAGTATATGACCAGCGCGGATGCGGGCGTTCCAACAAGGCGTCGGGTAAGTTTACAATAGATGAAGATATAAATGATTTAAAAGGAATTTATGCTAAATATGGAATAAGTGCCGCCACACTTATCGGGCATAGCTGGGGTGGAACTGTGGCTATTCTTTTTGCAGAGAAAAATCCGGCAATGGTAAAAAACATGGTGATGGTAAGTTCGCCGCTTTCATACCAAATGACACTCACAGCCATTTTACACCACTGCAAAGATTTCTATATTCAGAAGAATGATACTGCAAATCTTAAATACATTGCCATGCTTGAAAAAATGGATACTACTTCGCTTGAATATAGTTCATATCTCTTTTTTCATGCAATGCATTGCAATCTATACAGACCTAAAAACAGTACGGAAGAATCTAAGACCATTTATCAATCTCTTTTATCAAATCCCGATGCTAAAATGCTGATGCAATCCGACTATCCGCCTGTGCAGGGCTTTTATAAGAATGAGCATTACACCACACTAAATCTTACTAAGGACATTGAAACCTGTAAAAAGGAAGGGGTTAAGTTTTATGGAATTTACGGTTCGGATGATGGCTTATTTGATATGCCACAGCTAAATGAATTAAAAGCCGAAATAGGGAATAATAATTTCATTATTATTCCGGATGCATCTCATAATGTATTTATCGACCAGCGAGCGGTTTTCCTTGATACATTCGCTAAATATATTGGGCAATAAGTAATATTATTCCACTTTTCCTTTTCCTAAAAACTTAGCAATTATATGCTGTGTTTTTTCGCAAGGCCAACCTGGTGGATTTTGGGTAATGCTAATAGTTACCTGTTGCCCGTTAATTTGATAATCGGCCTTAGCCATAGTAATGCCAAACATCTTTACCGATATACTTCCCACATCAATACTCAATGCAAAACCCTGCTCTTTGGCAGCTTGCTGCATATGGGTTAAAAGGTCTTCAGCAGGGCCTGTAAAGTCGAGGGTGAAAGGAGCGCATTCCATAAGAGTAGTTTAGGCAAAGATAATAATCAAAAAGCAAGCAAAAAATAAATATGATTAATTATAGATTTAATATGGATTTTAATATGAAATAATATATAAACCCGAAAAAGTGATTTTTACTACATCTTGAAAATGAGATTAATATGAAGTATTCTATAATTAAATAATATAAAACATACTTTTTGAGTGGTTTTTTGAGTTCCAATATCGACCTGCGATTCTGCATTTCTAAGTAATTTTTCATAACTCAAAAATATTTCAATAAAAAGTGTTTTCTAAAAAAGTCAATAACTTCTTCTATAGTCGAAATAATAAAAATTACATTTGTTGAATGAAGGTTTTTCTAAGTGTAATATTGTCGCTTTGCATTGCTTGTAATCTTATACCCGGGCGAGGCTTTACCAATAAGGCAGAAGCCGACAATCTTTTTATAAATGGTTATAAAGATGGTAAATGGTTTGAATACCGAGATTCAGCATATAAAACTACTAGCGATACAAATGCACCATTTTATTCATTAACCATCTATAAGGCCGGACAACCGGATGGAATAGTGCGGTTTTATTACAAAAGCGGGAGACTGTTTAAAGAAGTGCCATACATTAATGGCAAGGGAAATGGAATCAGGAAATTATATTATGAAGATGGAAAGGTTAAAGAAGATGCAATCTATAAGGACGGCGAAGCTAATGGAATAGTGAAGGCATATTATGAAAGTGGTCAATTAAAACTTGAAATGCCATATACGAACGGCATAGAAAGTGGAATAGAAAAATGGTACTTTCCAAACGGAAAGATTAAGCGGTTGGTTACTTACAGTAATAATAAAAAAGAAGGCTCTGATAAATTGTATTATGGGGATGGGGTATTAATAGAAGATACTCCATTCTCTACCGGAAAGAAAAATGGAATAGTGAAGCTATATTATGAAAGTGGGAAATTGTCAGAAGAAAAGCCTTATTCTGAAGGTAAGCCAAACGGAATAGCTAAATTTTACTATGAAAGTGGGGAGTTGTTTGAAGAAAAAGCCTATTCTGACAGTAGTGCAAATGGAATTACCAAACTTTATTTTGAGAATGGGAAAATGGAGGTGGCAATTCCCTATAAAAATGACAAAGAAAATGGGGTTGAAAAATGGTATTATGTTAGCGGGAAAATACGTGGAGAAATCACCTATATAAATGGAGATGTTGTTGCAAGAAAATATTATAAAGAAAATGGGCGCCCTGTTATTAATGGAATCCTAAAAGGTTTTTATGAAAACGGAAAATTGGAAGATGAAATTCAAATTGTGAAGGGTAAAGAAAGTGGAGTTGAAAGAGGGTATTATGAGAGTGGAATATTAAAATTTGAAAAACCTCTGATTAATGGCAAAAAAAACGGAGTCGAAAAGACATTCTTTGAGAGCGGGAATGAAAAGTGGGAAATTTCCTATTCCAATGACTCCATAAATGGAATGGAAAAATTTTTCCATGAAAATGGAAAGGTGAAAAGCATATATACATTAATCAATGGTAAAAAGACGGATGCTAAATATTACGACGAAAACGGCAACGAAATAAAGTAATTGCCAGGCGGCTTCAGACGGATAAGCCGTTTTGTGCCGCTATTATTTACAGAGATTGCTTCGTTCCTCGAAATGATGAATACTTATCAACTTTTAGTTCTTTACTCTTAGCTTATATAACCAGTTTCTTGTGCCTGTAAGGCTTGTTAGCATCATCGCCGAGGCGTTTCTTTTTGTTCTCTTCGTATTCGGTATAGCCGCCTTCAAAGTAATACACATTGCCATCGCCTTCAAACGCGAGGATGTGTGTACACACCCTATCAAGGAACCAACGGTCATGCGATATAATTACGGCGCATCCGGCAAAGTCTTCCAGTGCTTCTTCTAAAGCACGGAGGGTATTTACGTCAATATCATTGGTAGGTTCATCAAGCAGAAGTACGTTGGCTTCTGAAAGCAGTGTTAACGCTAAATGTAGGCGGTTACGTTCTCCACCCGAAAGCACTCCGCATTTCTTTCCTTGGTCTTGTCCACTAAAGTTAAAACGTGCTACGTATGCGCGGGAGTTGAGGAGCCGTCCGCCCAGCATAATATTTTCATTTCCTCCGGAGATAACTTCCCAAATACTTTTTTCCGGGTCTACTGAGGTGTGTTCTTGGTCTACATAACCAATTTTTACGGTTTGTCCCATTTTAAAATCTCCGGAATCGGCTTTTTCCTGCCCCATTATCATACGGAAGAGAGTAGTTTTTCCTGCTCCGTTAGGCCCAATGATACCAATGATACCGGCAGGTGGCAAGCGGAAATTTAAATCGTCAAATAGCACCTTTTCTCCAAAGGCTTTTTTCACATGTGTAGCATCAATAACTTCATTACCGAGGCGAGGTCCGTTAGGTATAAATATTTCCAGTTTTTCTTCTTTTTCTTTCACGTCCTCGCCCATCATCTTATCGTAGTTGGCTAAACGGGCTTTGCTCTTTACATTGCGGCCCTTAACACCCGCACGCACCCATTCCAACTCTTTGGCCAATGTTTTTTGCCGTTTCGATTCCGATTTTTCTTCCTGAGCCAGTCGTTTGCCCTTTTGTTCGAGCCAGGCAGAGTAGTTACCCTTCCACGGAATACCTTCGCCACGGTCAAGCTCCAGTATCCATCCGGCAGCGTTATCTAAAAAGTAACGGTCGTGTGTTACGGCTATTACGGTTCCTTCATATTCATGCAAGTGATGTTCCAGCCAATCGATTGACTCGGCATCCAAGTGGTTAGTAGGTTCATCAAGTAACAATATGTCAGGCTTTTGAAGCAATAACCTGCACAATGCAACTCTTCTCTTTTCTCCACCGGAAAGATTTTTAATGGGCGCATCGGCATCAGGGCAGCGTAGGGCATCCATCGCAATTTGAAGGCGGTTATCTAAATTCCAGGCATCATGCTTTTCTAATAAATCATTCAGTTGCGATTGCCTGTCCACCAATTTGTTCATTTCATCGTCGGTAAGCGGCTCAGAGAATTTATTGTTCACATCTTCATATTCCTTTAGCAAAGCCACAATTTCTGCAGCGCCTTCACGCACTATTTCAATAACAGTTTTGCTTGGGTCCAGTTTCGGCTCTTGTTCTAAGTATCCAACTTTATAACCAGGGGAAACATGAATTTTTCCATCATACGATTGTTCAATTCCGGCAATAATTTTCATCAGGGTCGACTTACCGGAACCATTTAGCCCGATTACCCCAATTTTAGCTCCATAATAAAAGGAGAGATAAATGTTCTTTAAAATTTGCTTTCCACTGGGGAGTATCTTGCTGATATTCACCATAGAAAATATAATTTGCCTGTCTTCTGCCATAAGAGTTATTTAATGCAATGTGAGAAATTAGTAATGAGGATAATATCTAATACCCAACGTTTTTCATGTTTTGTACGTATTAATAATAAGAACGGTGTTGGATTTTCAGGTTGCAAATATCGCAAAAACAGTTTGTAAAAGATTGGACAAAAAGTTTGCAGGGCAAAAATCACGACATTTTTTTAAATAAGACTATCTTTGAAAAATATAGTAGCAGGTATTGAACTCATATTATTAAGTAAATACAAAAACTATACATAAAAACCGCTATTCCCGAGATGAAAAAAGGCCTGGTTTTCTTTGTTTTACTATTAGTGTGTTTAGGAAATACATTAAAAGCACAATGCTATGGTACAGTGGTATACGATACTTCTGCAACAGCTAATGGTAATAGTACATTTACTATTAATACCGCCAATGCAAATGAACTTATATTAATTGCTTATAATGGTTGGCCTAGCCCTGGTGCGGGTCCTGTGAAGGTAGACGGTAATCCGGCTAGTCATATTAATACGGCCCATACAGCTAACTCCGCTGTTGCCGAAGTTTATTGTTATTTTGCCCCTGCTGCCGGCACACATACTATTGTATGTACTGAAACCAATTACAGTTCGCCATACTATTTAAATATGGCTTCTGCATTTTATGTTACTGGAACCTGTAGCCTATTAAGTTGCGATAGTTTAATCTCTAGCGAATTTGCTTCAGCCAATGCCCGGGGCGCTATTAGTACAACAATAACTACCACGGTGCCCAATGAAATGATTTTTGGCTCATTTGTAAATAATACAGCACAGTTTGTTCCCTATGCAATGACAGTAACAGGAGCTAACGTTACTGAAACCATGCACGAAGGCAATGGAATTGATGCATCGGAAGGGTATGAAAGCGCTGCATCGGCAGGTACCTATACAATTACAACAAATGATGGAAATTCTTGTTGTGGGGGAGGTACGGTATTGGTTGCCATTATACCTGGTAAATGCAGTGTTGGCGGAATGGTTGTATCACCACCAAGTCAATCTAATCCTACTTGCGGTAACTGCGACGGCCATATAGCTTTTGCTGTAACCGGAGGCACAACACCCTATACGTATAGCTGGTCCAATGGAGTTACCGTGGATAGCGCAGGCGGCTTATGCGGAGGCACCTACAGCATTACCATAAAAGATGCAGGCTGCAGCGATACTACCATAGTTGACTCACTTATCGCAAACAATCTTATCATAACACCTGCCGTTCTTGCAAATGAGCCCTGCTTCGGAAGCTGTGCAGGCAGCGCTAAGGTTACTGTTACCGGAGGAGTATCTCCTTATACGTATAACTGGGTGCCATCGGGTGGAACCAACGCTACTGCTACCGGGTTATGCGCCGGAGCATATACTATTACCGTAACCGATAATAAGGCCTGTACCGGGACCACTACAGTCAGCATTACACAACCGTCACCTGTTACAGGAACTATTACTGCGAATAATGTCTTGTGTAATGGTGGAGTGGGTAGTTTAACAGTGGCGGCAACGGGGGGAAATTCTCCATATAATTATGCCTGGTCTCCGGGGGGACAAACAACGGCTACGGCCACCGGATTGAAGGCCGGAACCTATACTGTAAAGATAACCGATGTAAATGGCTGTACCGGTACTGCTGGTGTGTCATTAACGCAACCTGTGGTGTTAAGTGCAAGTATTGGCGCAATTACCTATCCTGTATGTAAT
>Ga0134125_10000153_pt1 | contig 100813 bp, 105 predicted proteins | sample KB31751_FD_96464 | JGI IMG/M metagenome (GOLD analysis project Ga0134125, IMG submission 96464) | Terrestrial soil microbial communities with excess Nitrogen fertilizer from Kellogg Biological Station, Michigan, USA - KB3-175-1 | ecosystem: Environmental > Terrestrial > Soil > Unclassified ... | reverse complement strand
GAATTTCATGCGTTCGTCCATAACACTCTGTTCCTTCCATGGCATAAAACTTTTCCCCTCCATGGGGAAAAGTGTAACCTATGTGTCCGGAATAAAATGTTACCTATGTGCCGCTATGTTCAAGAAATAAAGAACAGAATCCGAAAACGAAGTGCCTGAGTGTCTATGATAATGCTCTTATCGGGAGGCGCGTTATGGGAAATGGAATTTTTTGGGGTTGGATGCTTTGGTTGCATTTGGCTCTGGTGATGTTTCCGGGGATCGTTCTTGCTGTCAAACTTGAATGGGAGGATCTGAGAAAAGCTCATCCGCCAGTGCCACGCATTCATCGGGAAGTTTCAGACTATCAAAAAGTGGCTTGAGAGACGGCACTCGCGCTAGAGTGCTTTTTTAATATGAGCCTCAATATTTTTCATTTGCTCCGTCCAGCCGCTGTCATTCATGCGAAAAGCCTCAGGGCGACGATTGCTTGGAATTTTATCAAAACCAGTTTCGGTCAGCATAAGCAGTGTTCCACTGGTTGTTTTTTCCAATCGAAACTCAATCAGTGTGGGTGTTTCAGTTGAATAATCTTTTTTGATATCGATCGCGTAGGGATGCCAAGTGAATGAGAAAAGTCGCTCGTGTTCCATTTTCTGTACAACAGCTTCCCATTTGTAATGTTCATAGCCGGGATAGGTGATGTGGCCACGCGCTGTTTTGCCAGTCTCAAAAGGTCCTTCTAATTTCACTCGGAACCATTCGCCAAATTCGTGATAATTTGTCAGCGCTTTCCAAACTCGAGAAATAGGTGCTTTCAATTCAATTTGTTTTTCAATACGATCGCTCATGACCTAGCTCTCCAGAGAGCAGAATAGATCGGCGAAATTCAATCAGCAACTTTTTAGTTGTGTATTGAATTTATGTGACTGGATTCATATGGCATTCGGCTCAGCTTTGAATTAAATTTAAGTGATGAAAAAATGGATTGAGCTTAATTTGCGCAGCGTCGGTCAGGTCATGTTTCAAGATGGTCCGGTGGCTGGATTATTTATTTTATTTGGTATTTTGTGGGCAAGTTCTGTTGGTGGTGAACCCTCTTTGGCAGCTGGCGCACTCCTCGGTCTTTTTCTTGGCAACTTCACAGGTCTTCTGTTGAAGGTTGATCGGAAATATTTGCAGCAAGGATTTTATGGCTATAACGGGATTTTAATTGGCATTGCAGTTCTGACATTATTCCGAGATGAGCCCCTGACTTGGATTTTCCTCGGGCTTGGGTCTGTGGCCTCAAGCTTCGTCATGTGGGGAGTCACTGAGAAATTAAAGCCCACATTTCGTTTTCCAATTTTGACTTTCCCATTTGTATTGATCACGTGGATTATTTTTCTAGTTCTTTTGAAAACAGCTCCGGGACTTATTAAAATTGCGCCAGCGATATCAACCGCATCGGCTGATTATTTTCAATTTCATAGCCACGCTATTTTTAAAAGTTTCTCGGAAGTTTTTTTACTCGACAGTGTGGTGACTGGCGGCTTTTTTATTTTGGCGTTGTTAGTCAGCTCTTCGGCGGCTGCAGGTTTTGCGATCTTTGGAGCCCTGATTGCCCTAGGTGTTACGATATTGGTGGGAATAAATGTTCAGAGCATTGAAGCCGGAATTTGGGGCTTTAATGCTGTCTTGACGGCCATTGCTATTGGCAGTGTGTTTTTCAAGCCATCACTGAGATCGGTGGTGGCCGCTTTTTTCGCCGTGTTGCTGACAATTTTGATACAGAGTGGACTTGGTTTTTTATTCGGAAAATGGGGCTTGCCCATTTTCACTGCGCCATTTGTGTTTGCGACCTGGATCGCTTTAGGATGCAAAAGAATCAGAATTGACACTGACTTTGTTCTCGAACGATAGAGCAAGCCTGTGCTTTGAGATGAGAAACTTTATTAAAAATTAAATCAACCTGATCTGATGATGAGTCATCGGTGATCGATTTGCTTAAGTCTTGAGCCTCATTCGTGAGCTTTGAAACATCACCAACACGAGGGATTCCATCTTGAGAGTACAAAGCATCGGCTTCGATCTTATAGCCTTCCATATCGTTAATCATATATTGGATATCTGAAATTTCCCCGGCTTGAATTTTTGTGTTTTGTATCGAGTCCCCGAGATCATCTTGGGCCATGGCCGCCGATGACCCAACAAAGATAAGAGCTGCTACGAACAGGCCTAAATGATTCTTCATTTTAAACTCCTTTATTTGACAATAATTTCAACCAACTCTGACTGATGCGATATTTGTTCCGCAGGAGAGGATGGTCTATTGATTTTGACAAAGGAGGACTGTCTAGGAGATAGACACTGAGACGCAAACGCGGCACGAATTGCGACTCAAGATTTTCTAGAGATACTTCATAAGACTTGTCAGCAATGTCACGCGATCAAAAGGCTTTGCAATATAATCAGTGCAGCCAACTTCAAAGCATCGATCTTGGTCTTTTTTCATCGCATAACCTGTCATCGCAATGATCGGCGAAGTGAAACCATTTTTACGGATCTCTTTGGTCGCAGTAAAGCCATCCATGACCGGCATTTGCATATCCATAAGAACGATATCGTAAGCAGTTTTACGAATCGCCTCGACACCTTCGCGGCCGTTGTCGACAAAATCAATTTGGGCATTGGTTTTCGCCAAAAATAATCGAACCAAGGTCTGATTGTCGACGGTGTCTTCGACAACCAGAATTTTCTTGTCGCGAAATTTTTCTAAATCAATTTCTAATGACGATGAAATCTGAGGAAGGCCATCATAAATAGGATTGTAGGTGACCCTCGCAACGAAGGTGCTGCCTTTACCCAACTGACTGTTTGACAGCTCGACATCTCCACCAAGAAGCCGTGCCAATCGTTGTGAGATCATAAGCCCTAATCCCGTGCCGCCATATTTTTTTCTGACAGAGTCATCGCCTTGTGAAAAGGGTTTAAACAACCGAGAGCGCTGAGCTTCAGAAATTCCGCCACCGGTGTCTTTGACTGTGAACGTGAGATAAGGAGAGATCACTTCATAAGTGACCGTGACGGACCCTTGATGAGTGAACTTGATCGCGTTGCCAATCAGATTGATTAAAATTTGGCGAAGGCGGGCGGGGTCTGACTGAATCACGTCTGCGATGTCGCCTTTTGGAATGATGTAAAGCTGAATGCCTTTTTCAAAACAGCGGACGTTCAATAAACTTTTGATATCAGAGATCAGCTGCGGCAATTGAAAACTCGTCATAGTGACTTGCACTTGTTGAGCTTCAATTTTGGCGATATCCAAAATGTCATTGATGATCGAGGTGAGAGTAGCCCCGGTGCGCTTGACCACGTTGAGATATTCGGTTCGCTGGCTTTCGGTGAGATCAGAATTGGCAAGCAGTTCGGCAAATCCCAAAATCGCATTGAGAGGAGTACGCATTTCGTGGCTGATATTGGCGAGAAATAAATTCTTAGCTTCGCTGGCTTGCTCGGCACTTTCGCGCTCGATGATTTGTTTTTGCAAATTTTCAGTCATGAGATTGATGGACGCGGCAAGCTGCCCCAGCTCATCGCCTGAGCGAATGGGAACTTTTTGAGAAAAGTCACCTTCACCCACCATGGTGGCGGCAGAGTTGAGCTCGCGCAAAATTTTTGTGAGTCCGCGTGCAAATGAAATGGTTAAAGTGAGGCCAGTGCCTTCAATCGTCACCACAGCGAGAAGTAAAATAATTTTTAAAAGATGCTCTAGCCACCGCGAGGCTTCGCCCAAAGAAGATGAAAATCGAATTTCAACTTCGGTGAGTTGCTCATCGAGCGCCGAAACCTCATCCATGGTTTTATCAATAGCTTCCGGCGAATCTTGGCGTTGGATTCGCGTGCGCAATTCTTCCGCCTTCGCGACCAATTTGCTGACCATCTCGTCGGCTTCGCGCCACATATCGACTGCTTTGGACAAATGAGATTCGCTGTGAAAGCGGCGCAGGAGATTGACCATGGGTTCAACATCACCAATATTATTTTGGCCTTCAAGAAAACCAACGGTAATGACCTGCATGTCGGGGTTCGCCTTAGCGAGCTCGAGACGAACCTTATGATCTCCGAGAGGAACATTGAGTTGCTCTTTGAAGCGGAGATAATATTGTTCGTCATGAGTGACGGAATATTTTTCTAAACTATAGACGGCATTTTTTTGCGCTTTGGACCATAGACCTTCGCCTCCGACCAAGGCGCGAACTGCCGACAAAGTATTCATCGCAAAATAAAGAGTGAAAAGCTCCGTCGCAATAAGAGAAGCCATAATGCCAACGACGACATAAAGCTTTTTTGAGACTGAAAGATTGTGCCAAAGTTGAGTCATGCTTTGTTTTATTTCTCTACGAAATCCTATGCAGAACTGGAGATCTCCACAATTGAAAAGCACTCCTATTTCCCCCAAAATGACGCGTCTAATCACACAAATATGTCAGCTTTGATGCGACGCGATTCACATTTGTTAAGTAATGGCAAACGTGAAGGGGCTGGGACCCATTTTGGAACCAGAAAAATGTCTTATGGGTTGGCAAAGAATTTTTAACTACCTAGTGATCGCGAAGCTGTTTAGTTTGCGACCCGATGACTTCTTGGAACGATTTCAAGAGTTCAATTGAGAGGGGATTCATGAAAAAACTAATTTCAATGACTATCGCTTTGGGCTTATTGGCCTGCGCTAAAGCTCCGCAAAGTGGTCAGACAGCTTCTGCTTCTGCCATTGCTGGAATTATTGGTGGGACTGCCGTTGCTGCGAACGATCCGATCGCTCATACAACAGTTCAAGTTTACATGCTGATCACGGAAGTGGATCCTCAGACAAACAGACAAGTCACGGAGCTTGCTTCATGCACAGGAAGTCTTGTGTCTGATGATGTGATTTTGACTGCGGGACATTGCGCGGTTGCGGACCCTTCTGACATGTTCATTTACTTTTCAAAAGATATTCCATCGGACATGAAATCTTTTGTTCAAGGTCGTCAAAACAACCCACTGGTTCGTCAGGTTGTTGGCGGACTGACCAATCCTGCTTGGGCAAAACTGACTGCGAAGAAAACAAAAAACTGGGGTGATATGTCTCTCTTGAAGTTTGAAGGATCTGCGCCTTCAGGATATTCGACAGCGACATTGATTTCTGCAGACGCGAAGCTGGCGAATAATGAATCGATTCTCTTGGCTGGCTATGGATTGGTTCAGCCGCTCCTTGATGAAAATAATCAAGCAGAGGCCACTGAGCTTCGTGAAGTCACAGTTTCAATCAAAGATGCAAACTTTAGCCAAACTGAAATCATGCTTGCAACAGATCAAGGCAAAGGTTCTTGCCACGGAGACTCTGGCGGTCCTGGTTTTGTGACTGTGAATGGGCAACAAGTTGTTGCTGCGATCACCAGCCGTGCTGATACAAAAACAGATCCTCAAGGTCAGTGTGTCGGCGATACTATTTATACAGATGTGGCTCCTTACTTGGGTTGGATTTCACAAACTGTGAGCTATTTGGATTCTGCAAGTTTCCAACCAGCGCCAATTGCTCAACCTGGTTCTGGAAAGCCAAAACAGCACAAACGAAAAGTCATTTAAGTTTCATTCAATTCAATGAGGAATTGCAAAGGGAGTCACTGAGAAGTGATTCCCTTTTTTTATTTTTTGTGTCTTAAAACAGTACGTTTTTCTCAAAAGCGTCATCAATACTTGTATCATACAATACTTGTATGATACAAGTATTGTATGAAAAGGAGCTGCCAGGCCAATGGCTTTGGTAGAGCATGCAATGGACAAAACAAAATGGTGGCAGACGGCGCAAGCGAAAAAAGTAGGCAAAGTGTCTCTTGTTGTGGCTATCCTGGGATTGGTTCTTTGGTTTTTTCTGATTTTTCCGTATGTTTCAACTGATGATGCCAGGGTCGCGGCCGATCTTTACAAGGTGGCTCCTGATGGGGTCAGTGCGCGAACGATCTTGGTCAACGTCACAGAAGGCGACCGGGTTAAAAAAGATCAGATTCTTGTCGAGCTTGATCACACCATGGCCAAAGCTGCTTTTGACAAGGTCAAAGCTCGTGCGGATCTTAATCAACGTGACTTTGATCGGATGACTCAACTTTATCAATCACACAGTATTCCGCAAAAAGATTTTGATCTTGCAAAATCCAACAATGAAACCGCGAAAGCGGAATTGGCGATGGCGCAAGAGCATTTGGATAATACTTATTTGAAATCGCCAGTGGATGGTGTGGTTGTGCAAAAAATGGCGGAGGTCGGAAATATTCTTGAGCAAGGACAAACCGCCATCACGGTGGCTGATATTGATCATGCTTGGATTGCTGCCAACATTGAAGAAACAGCGATCGGTCTTATCAAGACAGGGCAAACAGCCAAGATCAGCGTTGATGAGGGCGGTCGCCTGAAAGGCAAAGTTCTCGAAGTTCGTCATGCCACGGCGGCGACGTTTTCCTTGATTCCGTCAGATAATGGTTCCGGAAATTTCACGAAAGTGGTGCAAAGAATTCCGATCAAAATTGAACTCGAAAAACACGATGCTCAAAGTCTCAGAGTCGGTCAGTCCGTGGAGATTAAAATCAGAGTGAGATAATTATGCAAGCCTCCAAGTCCGGTCTTGAATACAAATGGTGGGTCTTGATCATTGTCATGATCGGGACGCTGATGGCGGCTCTTGACTCGAGCATCGTCAATGTTTCTATTCCCGCGATTATGGCTGATTTTGGTGTCGGCGTTGATGATATCGAGTGGGTGATCACAGCCTATATGCTGGCCTTTTCAACGCTCATGCCAATCACCGTGTGGATGCGTGATTTAATTGGGCATAAAATTTTATTTCTCGGCGCCCTTTTTGTTTTTACTCTGGGGTCTTTACTTTGTGGTGTTGCCTGGAATTTGCCATCGATGATTGTGGCGCGAGTGATTCAGGCATTAGGCGGCGGAGCATTGACTCCGACTGGAATGGCGATGATCGCGGAAGTCTTTTTGCCGCAAGAGCGAGGCAAAGCGATGGGGCTTTGGGGCATTGGTGTGATCGTGGGGCCGGCGTTTGGTCCGACCCTTGGTGGATTTCTGACAAAATATTTTGGTTGGAGATCTATCTTTTTGGTGAATCTTCCTATGGGAATTATTTGCTTTATCATGGCTTGGTATTTACTGGTTGAAGATCGTCCTCATCTTGAATCAAAAAAGCCGTTCGATATTTGGGGATTTTCTTTCTTGTCTGTTTTCTTGGTGGCTTTTTTGTTAGGCCTTTCCAAAGGCCAAGAAGAAGGTTGGACCTCTGTCTACATTGTCACATGTTCCATCTTATCTTTGATTGGTTTCATTGGATTTTTAGTGGTCGAATCGGTCGTGCCCAATAAAGTGATCGACATTGATCTTTTTAAACATAAAGATTTTTCGATTGCGATGATTGTGACCGGCGTTCGCTCGGTGGCTCTTTATGGCGGAACATTTCTGTTGCCGCTTTTTCTCCAGCAACTGATGGGAAAAGATGAGATTGAATCAGGCTTGATTTTACTTCCGGGCTCGTTGGTGATTGGGATTTTTATGCCGATTGCAGGGCGCATGAGTGATAAAATGGGGCCGCGAATTTTAACTTTTGTGGGGCTTTTCATGGTCGGTCTTTTTATGCTGATGTATTACAATTTAACCACGGAGTGGAGTGATTGGGATGTGATTCTGCCAACTCTGGTGCGTGGTGTGGGGATCGGTCTGATTTCGGCTCCGGTCACAGCGGCAGCTCTCAATGCGGTTCCTAAACATAAAGCGGGCATGGCATCTTCGATGATGAATTTGATTCAGCAAGTGGGAGGCTCGATTGGGATTGCGCTTTTGGCTACGATTTTATCCAATCGCACGCACTTTCACGCTGATCATTTGGGGGCCAATTTCACCGGCGAAGGATCTCACTATTTAGAGACGACAAAAAATCTTTTTATGACGGGCAAAGGTTTAGGATTATCAGCTCATGATGCGGGGGTTTGGGCGCATGCGCTTTTATCCAATGAGCTTATGAAAAATGCTATGGCCAGAGCTTATCAAGATGCTTTTATTGTTGGCGGTTTGCTGGTGATGATTGCTTTGATTCCGGCATTAATGCTTCCCAAAAAAGGACATGAGTCATCAGGCGAGCACGAGATGATGATCATGGAATAAGGAGTGCAAAATGAAAAAAGATCTTGCGGTGGAGCTGATCAGAGCGATGCAGTTAGTGCAACGACATGTTCGGCAAAAACTCGCTCTTGAAAAGAGTCATGGATTTTCAATGTCGCAAATTCGCACTCTCAGTGTGCTTGCTGAACAGACGTATTCATTATCAGATCTGGCGGATTTTGCGGGAGTCGATATCACTTCGATGTCGCGAATGATTCAGGTTTTAGAAAAGCGAGGATTGGTTTCCAGACGCACCGGCCTTAAGGATCGACGGCGGGTTGATTTTGAATTAACTGCCAAAGGGATGAAAGCTCATCTGAAAGTTTCAGAAGCGGTTCGGGAAGAACTGCGTGGCCAGTTAAAAATTTTAAGCAATTCTGAAGCTAAAAATATGGAAGATGCGCTCGGTATCTTGAGAAAAATATTTGAGGTTAGTCCGCGCTAGTCAGCTGCGCTGACTCGTTTCAAATAGATATTTTGTGATAAACATGAATGAGGCTTTGAGCTGCTAAATGCAATGAGCTGAGCCAATCATTTTTGGCTTCTGCATCCGAACTGTCCGTAATGTATTTCACGGAAGTAAAACCCACCTTCCATTTGCGACAGATTTTTGCAATTGCATAGGCTTCCATATCAACCAGATCGCACGGAACAACAGTGGGAAAAGGTTCAATCAAATCACCGGTGCCACAAATTCCCTGGGGCAGGTCGGGAAAAAAGGAAGGGACCTGAATCAAGGCTTCAGCCTTTTCAAAGGGATTGAGGCCGTGAGGGACTCCCACCATGGATAAATTCATGTCCCGTTGAACAAAACCTGAGCATTCAACCAATGTTCCACGCTTTAATTTCTGAGAACCTGCTGTGCCGAGATTAAGAATATGACGAACTTTTTTTTGGAGAATCAATTCAGTGGCAAGAGCTGCGGCGTTGATTTTGCCGACTCCAGAATAATGGACTTCAATCTTATGATTCTCGAAGTGGTTTTGGCTTTCCTGAGGCAGTGCCATGATCAAACCAATTTGCTGCTTGGGGAAGGTTTGTGTGCATCGCATTAGAGTTTCCATGAATATCCTCACACACCCTTGGTGTGACTTGACTCTCTAGCAAAGAATCCGGTGAATGGGAAGGTGCGCTTGTTAAATCATTTACTGCTTTTGATGCTGTCGTTTTTTTGGATGGGGTGTGCCTCCGTTCTGTCTGGCTCTGCGCAAACAATTGAGATCAACAGCAATGTGCCTGGAGTTGGCGTTTACGATCAGGGCCAATATTTGGGGTCAACTCCTTTGCGCATTGAAATTCCCAGACAAGCGGAAAAAGAGCTGAGTCTTGAGCACAAGGGATATGTGACTCGAATGGTGACTTTGAAAAGTAAAACCAATGGAAATGTGTGGTGGAATTTGCCGTTCACGGTGCTGGGGTTGACCGGAGTTTCTACGGATTATGGTTCGGGCGCTATTTATGAGTACTCGCCGCATCGATATTACATTGCCATGAAGACAATCAAAGGTTCACAAGAGACAGACGCTGACGACTTTGCCTTTCTCAATCGAGAAGGGCTTGATGAAGAGCAAGCACGACATCAAAAGGGAGAGCTTTCTCGGACCAAATCCTATTTGGCTCGAAACTCTCAACTTGGCAGACCTCTCAGAATCCAGCATCATTGAAGCACTGATAGGATCAAAAATTGAGAGATCTCGATATTGTTTTTCTTACGAATCATCGTTGGCCTCTTTTGCAAATAGCCATTCCCGCAGTGGTGAATTCGCTTCAGCAGTCCTCTTTTCGTTCAAAAATTTTTGTGATTGTGAACGGCGAAGATCTTGAAACGTTGGCTGGTATTCGTGAGCTATTTCCTTTTGTCGAGTTAATTTTGCTGAAGCAATCTCGTCGTTTGGGCTCGGCACGAAATGCTGTGATTCCTTTTCTTTATTCGAAGTGGACTTGTTTTTTGGACGATGACATTCAAGTGAATGCTTCGTTTTTTTCTTCCTTTCAGAAGCTGCAGCGAGATCGTGAGGACGTGTCGATTTGGGGTGGGCCCAATGTGAATGCCGAAGATGAGCCTTGGTTTGCAAAAGTCTCAGGCGAGATTTTAGGAAAGCCTTGGGCCTCTGGATTTTCTTATCGCCGTTACCGCCGGTGCAAGCCAGGTGAGGTGGGGTGTGCCGCCAGTGACGTGGAGCTGACTCTGTGCAATCTGTTTTTGAAAACAAACTTATTTACTGAATTTGGTTTTGATGAAGGACTTAAAGGTGCTGAGGAGAATTATCTTTGGGCGCAAATCCATCGTCATCATCCGGACGTGAAAGCAAGATGGGAGCCAGCCCTGTGGGCTTATCACAAACGCCGTGAAACCGCTCTAGCATTTGCCAAACAAATTTTTAAATTTGGCTTTGGCCGAGGCGAAAATATCCGGCGCGGTAGTTCTCATTTTTTTCAATGGATTCCGGTGTTTTTTTTAATTGCGTTGCTAGCGACCTTAACGATGCCATTTTATTTTTTGGGTCTGGTGATTATTTATATCACAGGTTTGACGCTGGTTTCTTTTTATGAACGCCTGACTTCAAATCTTTCTTTTGGGGCTCAGCTTTATTTGTATCCGTTGGTGCATTTTAGTTATGCGGTAGGGCTTCTTGTCGGTTTGGTATTTGCACATGAAGCAATAAAGCGGGATCCGAGCCGTCATCCATCAGAGTGAAATCCTCAATTTCGTACAGCCGATTGGACAACTGAGTTCGAAGACTTGAGAAATAAGCCTGTGCTCCAAAATAATTTTCTAGAACCCAGACCTGTTTGCCCTCATCAAGCGAGTGTATAATCTGTTTGAGACCTTTTTCCTCAGGGAAGATGCGCATTACCGGAATATTTTTGCTCTCAAAATAAGGTGATCGAATGGCTAAAGTTCTGGTGGTGTAAACCACGCTGTTGGGAGTGAGCTCAATAATTTTAGCGGCTTTGCGCCAAGGAGTTTTGGAGTTCTTGTAGAGCAAAGGTAAATGCAGAGCGATTCCACCAATAAGCAGGAGTCCGGCGATCAGAGCAGGCCCTCTTTTTTTGGTATGAAATGGCAGCTCAAAAAGTCCTAAGCCCGTGAGCACAATCACTTCGGGTGTGAGGAAAATAAAATATCGCGGTAAAAAGATGGCGCGCCCGGTAGCCCACGCAAAGACAAGGCACATGAAAAAAATGGAAAGACAAAGAGCAGAGCAGATTTTGAGCAGCTCATTTTTTTTAAAAACCAGCACAGCAATAAAAAAAGTTGCGAGAGCTCCGACCCACGAACCCCAGCCAAGAAGGAGGAGCGATTGCAGCGGCCACCGAGATTCTGGTTCAGCATCAAATTTGAGTTTTTGCCACTCTAAGTGGCTCCAGCTAAATTGATGAATAAAAAAGAGGAGCATCAACCCACCGCAAAAACCTACAATCCAAAACGTGTTGCGACTTTTGAAATTCCTTTTCCATGCTAAAAGAAGAGCACTTTCGACCAACAGCAATGGGCCTGAAAAATAATGGGTGATGGAAATCAAAATCGAAGTGATCAGAAAGCCGCGCCACTTTTTTGCGTCCTGGTAATACTCCCAGAACATCCATAGCTGAAGAGTGGCGAAAAATTCAAACAGCGCATACATTCTGGCTTCGCGAGCATAGATGAAAGTCAGCGGCTGCAATACAGAGAGAGCCGCCAGCAATAAACCAAGCCGTGCGTCTTTTAAGCGCCGTCCCCAAAGCCCCAAAGTGATCGTGGTTCCTAAAGAACAAAGAAGCGAAAAGCTGCGAGTCGCAAACTCCCAAGGGCCAAAGAGCGCGATCCAACCTTTCATCAACAGATAATAAAGTGGAGGATGATTATCCCAAAAAAGAGCACTCCAGTTTGGAAAAGAAGCAAAGTTGACGGTGACGAATTCATCAAGCCAATAGCTTGATGTTGCAAGCTGAAAGACGCGAACCATGAGTGCCGCCAGCACAATGGTCAGAAGTCCTGGATAAAAAAATCGCTCAAAGAGTTTCATGAATTAAATCTTAAAGGAATTTTTCATCCAACTCATTAATTTTTCAAAATTTCGAGATGAGTTTTTCTCGAGACTGAGAGTCCAAAAAGGAGTGGCATGGAGCAGTCGGAAGCTGAGTCTCAGGCGGCGAATGAAAAGTCGGGGGAGCCAAAAAAAGTTTTCTTGGCGAATCATAAACTCACGCATTTGCGGAAGTCCAAAGCCCCAGGATGTCAGCCAATAAAACTGCCAGCGATCCATAAAGTTGGAAGGCTTTAAGCTAAAAGCCTTTCCTTGGTGACCTAGGAAAATAATTTGTGGCGCGATGGGGGGGCTGATAGAGGCCGGCGAAAGCGAAAATAGATTTTTACTTTCAAAGAAGTGGCGTGAAAATTTTCTTTCACTGACCAGATTGAGCTTTTCGCAGGAATCATTTTTGAGCGCTATTCGAAGTGGGAAAGGGTAAATTTTTTCACCGTCTGTCCAAAGGATTTCATCACTGAGAATTCGCCCTTGATTTTGCAAAGCCTGCGTTGCCAGAAAAGATTTTCCGCCGCCAGAGGGAGCCAAGTACACCACACGTCCCTGAGGTAGATTCATGCCAAGAGCATGGATGCGAAGCCAGCGATGTTTTTTTTCAATCTTCTCGCTGATCATTGAAATGAGAAAAGTCCAAGCAATTTCGTAGATCATATCAAGATCATCACCCCATAATAGAGCTAACTTTGAATTTGAAATCAGCAATTCGTGATGGTCGTCGTAAACGCAAAGTCGTTGCGAAAAACCATAGGCCCGACACATTTTTGTTTTAAATAAAGCACTTCGATGTTTTGTTCGATGCTTTGGCGGAGAAGATGCTTTTTCTTGATGATGACGAATTTCAAGAACGAGATCGGCACTGCTGGTCGATAAGTCATGTTTTTCGAAATGCTTAAAATCATCGCTGAGCCAATCAAGAGCATTTTTTAATCGCTCATCAAAGAGGCAAACAGAGACGATGATTCCATAGCATTCAAAAAATCGGGTCATTTCAAGCCTTCAGTTTTCACCCAGTCAGAAAACCATTGTGGCCATGGCATGTGAATATGAGCTTGGGAATTCATAGCGCGAAGATATTTTTCAGAAGCTTTCGCCTCTTCGGAAGTGGATCTTGCCGATGTGTCGGGAATATTTTCTTGCAGATGGTAGCCGTGATAGGGGGACAAGCGAGTCAAAGTTTCTGTACTTTTGGTGGTGTTTTTAGCAGTGCTTTTATTGTCATCGAAAAGGCGGGCTCCGCGTGAAGCGGCAAAGCCGACGGCATGATCATCGGAAATCAAATAATGGTCATTGAGCGAAATGATCTCATAACCATGAAAGTGATCCATGTTTTCAAACTGTCGCCATTGCAGAGCTTTGATTTTGGTTCCAAAAACTTCACAAAGCATGGTCATATACTGAACAACGTATTGGTGGTCATTTTCAGTGCTATAACCAAAGTTTTTTGGAATGAGCAAAGCTGATTTTTCGAGATTTTTTAAATCTTCACCATGAGCCGATTGTAATTTTTCAAGTTTTGACTCGAGCTCTTTGATTGCCATAAAGGGCTCGGCCATGATTCCAACCAGCAGCAATTTGCGACTGCCGTTGCCTTCAGCCAGAGAGACCATGCGATAGCTTCCCATATGAGCGCGCCAGATTTCAGGAACGAAGTCGATCAGGTCCTCGTGAATATAAATTTTGGTTTGTAAATTTTTAGGATCAGGATGAGTCCGAAAAAACCAAAGCAGCGGGATCAAACCATCGCGAAAAAGCCATGAGCTCTGTCGGTTCAAGAGATCTAAACGCAAACACTGCATAGAAAAAATAGAATTTAAAGGATTGTAACTCTCGTTGCTCAGCGGCCAGGTGAAGTTTAAAAATTCTCGAACGTCATGAGTCACGGGCAACAGGGTTTTTCTTTGATGGGATTGCGGGTGACTGGTGAACCAATCGGTGGAGAGAATTTCAGTTGGCTGAGAGACTGGCTTTTCTTTCTTCATGTAAAATATCCTCTGGTTGTTATAGTTCCATCTCTTGTTTTTCACGGAGCGAAGGAGTGACATAGTTTTTATAAACTTGAAAATAAAATGAGTTCTTGGTTGGACCTTTTTCAAAAAGAGCAGCACCTGCGAAGTGCTTCAGCAAACGTTTGCCGAAAAGTTCGAAATTCTTTTTAAAGCCTTTGAATTTAAGGCTCGGCTTTTTTTGCTGAAGCTCGATGATTTTTTGGATACTGGAAATTGAGAACTGCTTGATGTAGAGCTGGGATCGTTGTTCTTTGCTGAGATCGGTTTCATTTTTTGAAAGAAATTGGTGCACATTTTTTTGAAAATCTGTTGAAGAAAGTTGAAGTCCTTTGTCTGTAATTTGAACTGAGGCCAGTTGGCAAGAATTGGTGTCGATGGCAAAAGAAGCATAGCCGCCCCAGCCAGACAGGACACAAGGAGCGCCAGAGCAGAGAGCCTCCAGCGGTGACATTCCAAAGTCTTCGTCGTGATGAGTGGAGAGACTGACGTAAAGATCCGCCGCATTGTAGAGGGCGTGCAATTCACTCGCATTTTTATTGCCGAGATAGGTGATGCGATTTCTGATCGTCTCGGGAAAAGTGGCAAGCAAAGCTTGCCACTGATCATAATATTGAGCTTGATTTAGGTTCACTCCGAAAAAAGGAGCACCCAACTGATCAAAGTGTCCGCACAGCAGAAAACGAGTCGGCGCTTCCGCCGTTTCGATATATTTGGCCATCTCACGTGTCAGTCTTAAAATATTTTTTTGTAAAGACAGCCTGCCGGTGTAAAGAACTATTTTTTCATCCGCTGAGATGCCAAGTTCTTTTCTGATTTTTTTTCGAAGCTCGGCAGAGAAAAAATATTGTTGAGAGTCGACAGGAAACGGGCAGCGAGTGGTGAGAGTTGTTGCTTGATTCAGAAACGATGCCACCAAGGCTTCTTGTCGATGTGAGGCACAATAAAAATGCACCCGCATTCGTTTCAGCATTTTTTCTATTGTCCACCATTGGTTGATGTAGAGAGTGAAGTCGCCATAGATATGAAAATCAACGGGAGGCAATTGCTCTGGCTTTTGCATTGTCCAGAGGGCCTCTAGCAATTTCTGTGGATGAGGCATGTGATCTAAAAAAATCAAGCGCGTTGGTTTGGCATTCAGAATTTGCTTGGCAATGAGAAAGGTTTCTGAAGGTGTTTGCCTCGCCGTCCAATTAAAAAATTGCACATTGGCACCGTGAAGTTGCGCATAAGCTTTTTGCAGATTGGGTGTGATAATACGGCAACTTCCCCAATGGGAAAGTTCGGTGGAGACTACAATGGCAACAAGTCCTGATTTTGGCATCTGTCTCTCATTGTGATGAGAAGAAGGAGGTCTCTCAAGAGGATTTGCTTCTTGACGATATGCGAGAACCTGTTCAAGCTGAAAAGAGACTGAAAAATATATGAAGATAGCGGATCAAGAAAACACCATTGTTCGAGTTCAAGGTTTAAATCTGATTTTCGGCACTAAGATTTACAATGATTTTTCGGTGCGTGATCGGTTTATCAAAATTTTGAAAAATCCTTGGGAAGTTTTGCTGAAAACAGCAGATCAAGTTCATATTCTCAGAGATATCTCCTTCACGGCAAAAAAAGGCGATCGCATCGGTCTTTTGGGTGTCAATGGTGTTGGAAAAACCACTTTGTGTCGATGTCTTGCAGGAGTGTACGCATCCACCACGGGAAAAGTTAAAATTGAAGGACAGGTTCGAGCCGTTTTTGATGTGGCGGTCGGTATTCAGCCAGAACTCACTGGGCGGGAAAACGCCAAATTACTATCTGAATTTATTTATGGCGATGTTCCTCACCGAGATGAGTTGGTGGCAGAGGCGCTGGAATTTTCAGAGCTGAAAGAATTTCTGGATGCTCCTTACCGCATTTACTCCAATGGGATGCAGGCGCGGCTTTGTCTATCGCTGATCAGTGCATTTCCGACGGATGTTTTGATTCTGGATGAAGTTTTTGAAGGTGCGGATCGGTTTTTCAAAGAAAAAATTGCCGCCAGAATTCGTAAGATGATTGAAAAATCGGGCGTGGTCTTTTTTGTCAGCCACACAACCGAGCAAGTTCGTCAGGTTTGCAATCGTGTTATCGTTCTGCAAAGTGGAAAGATTGCCTATGATGGCCCTGTTGAAGAAGGTCTTCGCTACTATGACAGCCAATCGATTCCGCAGGATCAGTTTCAACGACAAAAATTGTAAGACTTTAGGCCAGTTGAACCTTTAGGTTTCGTGAAGTTTATGCGAGTTGCCTATCTCCTCATCGTGAATTCATATTATTATGATATCGATGCTAGAAATCACTGATTCGTATATTCCCATTCAGTGTTTAGATATTGAAGCGCAAACGGCGATTCCGTTTGATCTGTACGTTAATCTTCCACGCAATCAAAAAATCATCTTGTATCGTCGCTCTGGAGCCGTTCTTGAAACAGATCGGCTGCAAAATTTTGCCAGCAATAATTTTACTCACTTTTACATTCAAAAAAAGCATTACCGCGAGTTTGTAAAATACGTAGCCATTCGCTTTCGTACACTTTTGGGTTTATCCAGCAGCCCGGAGCAAGCGCGCCTCATGAGTGGAGTGGCGAAGTCTGTTTTGACCTCGACCTTTCGTCAAGACAACGGTCAAATTGCTCAAGTCCTGATGGATAATCTCAATGATATTACCGGAACCATCATTGAATCTTCTTTGGAAGGAGCTGTTTACTTAAAAGCCAAGCAGATGTTTCAACGACTGACTCTGCTGGCGGAAAAAGGCACGGACTTTCAAAAACATCCGATCAATGTGACAAGTCTTGCGGTCCTTCTTTCGTTTGGTATCGGCTACAACAACGAGCGCATTCTTGGCGATCTCGCCATGGCGGCGTTGTTGCATGATGTGGGTTTGTCAAAACTTCCAACGAGAGTGATTCAACAAGCGCATCATCCTTTAAGCCTCACGATGGAAGAGCGTTTGCAACTTCGAACTCATCCAGAGCTTGCGATTGATGTGCTCAAAGAGCGTGATGTGCAGATCTCTGATCTGACGGAAATTATTATTTCACAACATCATGAGGAATTTTCGGGTACGGGTTATCCCTTGGGACTTCGTGGTTACAATCTCAACGAGCTTTCACAAATCTTGCGCGTGGCTGATGAAATTGATCAAATTTTCGGCAAACTTCAAGCTGACAAAGAAAATTATCAATTCGGCATCATTCGCAAAAGTTTGCAGGAGCTTTTTGATCATCTTCAGAGCAATAAAATCATTGAGCCAGGGCTTCTGGCTCGACTTCGCTATCTGGTCGGTGCATAAGTCTTCTGCCGCGCTTTGACATTCATTGCGAAGTCCTTGTGATCATTGACAGAAATAGCCTCCTTGTTTAACCCTTCTTAAGGTCACATAGACAACAATAAGAAGGAAAACAACATGACTACAGAATCTCTTCTGCTGACTCCGATGATCGCTGGATTCATCGGCCTCGTCATTGCTTTGATCTTGTACTTCCGCGTGAAGGCACAACCCGACGGCAATGAAACTATGAAACGAATTTCTCAATACATCCGCGAAGGAGCCATGGCTTTTCTCGTGCGTGAATATAAAGTGCTGGCGATCTATGCCGTTGTCGTCAGCGTGGCCCTGGGACTTTCACTTGGATGGCTTTCTGCTGGAAGTTTCTTGCTGGGTGCTTTCTTGTCATTGCTTGCTGGATTCTTCGGAATGAAAGCTGCGACTTACGCCAATGTTCGAACCACTCAAGCCGCAAGCACGGGCTCAAAACCAGCAGCCTTGTTGGTCGCTCTTGATGGGGGCGCTGTGATGGGGCTTTCTGTTGCGGGACTTGGACTGATTGGTCTTGGAATTTTATTTTGGGTTTTTCACGGCACTGAAATTGTTGGCACCGTGATGCATTCGTTTGCAGTCGGAGCTTCTTCGATCGCGCTTTTTGCCAGAATCGGTGGCGGTATTTATACGAAGGCCGCAGATGTTGGCGCAGACATTGCTGGAAAAGTGATTGAAGGAATTCCTGAAGACGATCCCAGAAATCCTGGAGTCATCGCTGATAACGTGGGTGACAACGTCGGTGATGTTGCTGGAATGGGCGCAGATATTTATGAATCTATGGTGGCAGCCATTGTTGCAGCCATGGCGATTGCGATGACAATTCCAGCAGGGCAAATGAAAGAGTTCGTGGCGGGCGGTCCTGAAGCTCAGCGAATGATTTCAATCATGTTGCCGCTGGTGCTTTCAGCTCTGGGAATGATAATTTCAATCGTGGTGATCTTTGTGGCGCGCGCGATGAAAAACGCAAAACCTGCGACAGTCCTTCGTAGCAGCTTGATGATTCCGCCGATTCTTTTAACAGCTGCATGTGCTGTGCTTTTACCGATGTTTGGTATTGGTCAAGGAGTGACCGTGGCGTTGGCTGCTGGTGCTTTTGGCGGCGCACTGATTGGTTTGATCACTGAGTACTACACCGCCGGTCGTCCGATTCGTTTGGTGGCTGAAGCGAATCTTACGGGTCCTGCGACAGGAATCATTCGTGGTCTTGCTGTCGGAATGGAATCGGTTGCGATTCCAACCATCATCGTGGTGATCGCAGCTTACATTGCTGACGATGCTCTGGGGCTTTACGGAATTGCCATGGCAGCGGTGGGGATGCTTGCTGGAACTGCGGTTGTGATGACGGTGGATGCTTACGGTCCGATTGCAGATAATGCGGGCGGAATTTCTGAGATGTCAGGTCTTGGCAAAGAAGTTCGCGACATCACTGATGAGCTCGATGCGGTTGGAAATACCACAGCAGCGATCGGAAAAGGTTTTGCGATTGGCTCTGCGATCCTGACAGTGGTGGCACTGTTTTCAGCTTTTAATATGGAAGTGAATCATGTGCGCGCGCTGAAAGGAATGGCCGCGATGCAATTAGATCTCACGTCGTCTGGCGTGTTGATTGGAATTTTGATCGGCGCGATTTTGCCGTTCCTTGTGGGTTCAACAACAATGACAGCAGTGGGGCGTGCTGCTGGAAAAATCGTTGAAGAGATTGCTCGTCAATTCAAAGAGATCCCAGGATTACTGCAAGGAAAAGCAGAACCCGAGCCTGCAAAAATCGTTGATATCGCAACTGCTGCCGCTCTTTACGAAATGATTCTTCCGGGATTGATTGCAGTGTTAGCTCCCGTGTTGATCGGTTTTGTGCTGGGCCCTCAAGCGCTGGCTGGAATGTTGGCTGGAGCTTTGGCTGTGGGTGCGACGATGTCTTTGTTTATGGCGAACGCTGGTGGGGCTTGGGATAATGCGAAGAAATTTATCGAAAAAGGCGGCATGCCTGGACACAAAAAAGGCAGCGAAGTCCATAAAGCCGCCGTTGTCGGTGACACCGTTGGTGACCCTTTCAAAGACACTTCAGGCCCAGGCATCGCGATTTTGATCAAAGTGATGTCCGTCGTTTCACTTTTGATCGCTCAGCTGATTGCTTAGTAAATTTCAAGCTCGTTGATTTTCTCAGCGAGCTTGATTTCTTTTCTTATATTTTCGGCTTTTTTCTGCGACACGCTTTAAAGTCGTGGGCGTTCCAAGAAGTTGAACCTCGTAATTGAAGCCTTCCTTAAGAAGTGAATCTCGTAAGGCTAGCTGAACTAATCCGATCTCAGGAAGACCGAGCTTTCTTGCAATTTGGGCCGCTCTGGTTGCCGTTGGAATTCGTCGCCCTTTTTCTAAATCGTTTAAATTCTGAGGCGATAAGCCCATTTTTTTAGCAAACGAAGTTTGGCTCAGGCCATCGGCCTCTCGCCAAGATTTAAGCATGGCGCCGAATGTGAGCATGCCGTATTTTTTTTCAAGTTTTTCAAAATAAGATTCAGTAGTCATGTTTATGAACCTCCAAGAGTTCAATATGAATTCGATCGATGAGAACCAAATAAATAAGCCGATAGGCATTGTTTAATCGTATTGATCGTTGTCCTTTCCTTGGGCCTTTGAGGGGTTCATCGTGAAATCCTGGTGATCTCATGACTTCCCATAAACCGTTGGATTCGACTAAGAAAATCCAAAGTAAGACTTTCTTTCTAATGAAGAACGGCACCCTTTCGAGCTGTTTTTCAAAAGATTTACTGCGTGAAACTTTTGTGCGCATTTGCATCTCAAGAAGGGTTTACTTCAAAGTGAAGTAAAAGGCAAATGTTTACTGCGAAACTAAGCCATTCGATTCTCTAGGTAAAAACGATGAAGATCCTTGTCTAGGTAAAGATCTGTTTTTGCCATGAGCTCATCAGTGGAGTATCCCGAGAATATCTTTTCAATGGTGACATTGTTTTCAGCTACAGAAAATACAGCTCGCCAGGTGCGATAGCAAAGAACGGCTGAATTTTCGGTGATGTTGGTGAGGCGTTTCTTTTTGGTGTTCAGAGGTTCGAACTCGAGCTGCTGAACCAGGAAGTTTCTGAGTTGGTTGAGGCCTCGGCTTTCAAGCCATAGCAACTGTTCTTGCGCGCGGTTTGAAAAGGCCACGGTTTGTCGATGGTCTTCGATGTTTTCAAGCCAGGCGATTTTCGCTTCAGGCACACTGTCGGCGTAAGCTAAATAAGGTTTTACATCAAAGATGGGGGTTTGATCCAAGAGATCAAACTTTTTCACAAAGAGACTGAGGCCCTTTCTCTCGACAAGCTCCACGCAGGAAAATCCTAGCGGATTTGGGCGGTGTGGGGATCGGGTGGCAAGCACTCCGATTTTTTTTCCGGAGCCTCGCGGTGGTTGGACTTTTGGATTCCAGTGGTTGTTGTGATGAAATTGATAAACCAACCACAGATGCGTGCAGCCTTCGATACCATCGAGAGCTTGCTCGAATTGCTGACCGCGCTCGAAACGAATTTCACCGATTTCTGCAGAGTCAGCGGCAGAGGCTCCTTGCCGGGAGGCTTCGTAAGGATTTTTTTTGCTCGAATAAAATGTAGCGATGGATTTGATTTCCATTGAGTTCATAAATGTGTCTGCCATTGTCTGCGCCACTCATAAGCCGCGATTGAAAGTGCGTTGGAGACATTGAGCGAATTTTTTTGTCCCCACACCGGAAGGCTTGCGACTTGATGAGAAATTTCTAGAGCCTCGCGATCAAGACCAAAACGTTCATTGCCGACGACAAAGGCTGTTGGAGTTGTGAGACTAAGATCATAAAGACTTGAGCTTTTCTCGGCTGTTTCAAGAGCTACGATTTGCACTTTCAGACTTTCAAGATAAGCGAAAGCCTCTTTGAGATGAGAAAAACTTTGCCACTTGGTGTTTTTCCAGGCGCCAAGAGAAGTTTTTTGCAAAGTTTCACTATCAGGAGTTGCTGTGTAACCACAAAGTAGAATTTCGCTGGCTCCCACGCAATCAGCCAGGCGAAAGATCGAGCCGACGTTGAAAGCTGAGCGCATATTATCCAGCACAAAGTACAGCGGTACTTTGCCTGATGCTTTCGGTGTGATGTCTTTAGTGTCGGTCGCAGTGATCAGAAACTGATCATCTCTGAGATTGCGATCCAGAGCGCGCTCGATGGGAACGATGAAATTGGAAAAATGCTTTAGCGTCATGCTTGGAAAAAAATGATCGGGGATCTCAGCTAGTTTCTGGGCGCTGGCGTGAGTGGAAGTTTCTAAAGTTTTTAAAAGGCCTGAAAGTTCAAACAGCGACGCCTCTGGAAAATGCGCGTCCTTTGATTCCTTTTCAATCAAATGGGCAAGTTCGTAAGCTTTTTTGAGAATTTGAAGTTCTATAGGATCAAGCTGCATGGCTTGGTTTTTAGGGGGCTTTTTGGCCAGAGTCAATGCGACGAAAGATCCAAACATAGGCTGGTGGTAAATTCCACCACTCAACGCCTTCAAATTGGCTCCAGAGGCCTAATTCTTTATGAACCTGGATCGGTGGTAAAAAAGGAAGGTAGGTAAATTGCACAAAAACCCCATTGGGTTTTAGGATTTTAAAGGCAGATTGCAGGATCTCGCGATTGGTATCGGCCGAGAGATTGACCAGTGGCAAAGACGAAATCACCGTATCAACGTGGCCAACGACCTCAGTAGGTAAAATTTCCGGCGCTTCGATCACATTGCAATTATAAAATCGCACGTGAGGCACGCGGACGCGAGCTTTTTGGTAAAGCTCTTTATTCAGTTCAAAAGAAAATATTTTTTCAGGTGAGAATTTTTTGGCGATCTCTTCAGTGATCGGGGCGGTGCCGGCACCGAATTCGACAATGTAGTCGGCGTCTTTGGGAATTTGTTTGATCATCATCCGAGAGAGAGCTTTAGAAGACTCTTTCACCGTGCCAATTTGCAAAGGGTTTTGCAGCAAGTTCTTCAGCAGTGATCTCGAGCTTGATTTTGGTTTTGCCATTATTTGACTTTGTCTCCGGCCTTAGCACCTTGATCAGGAGAGAGCACAAAAAGATCCGTACCACCACTGCCTGCTGCGATCACCATGCCTTCGCTCATGCCGAATTTCATTTTTCTTGGCGCAAGATTAGCAACGACCACCACAAAACGACCTTTGAGTTGTTCCGGTTTATAGGCCGATTTAATTCCGGCGATGATTTGTCTTTCGCCGAGAGGGCCAAGGCTGACTTTGAGGCGCAAAAGTTTATCGGCCTCTTTGATTTCTTCAGCCTCCAAAATTTCAGCAATGCGAAGATCAATTTTGTTAAAATCGTCAATCGTCATTTCAGCAGGACGATCGGCGTTGCGATCCGTCGGAGTTGAACTTGCGGAACTAGCTGGAGCGGCAGTTTTAGGAGTGACCTTGGCTTCCGCGGCGGCTTTGTCGGCGTGGAATTTTTTACTTTCTTCAGTCATGGCTTTCACCTTATCTGTCTCAATGCGAGTGGCAAGATGGACATAATCGGAAATTTTTCGGTTGGTGAGAACTTTTTGAACATCGGCCCAGGCGTAATCTTTTTCGCCAAATAATTTTTCAACTTGCTCGGTGTAGTTTGGAAGAATGGGTTTTAAATAAATCGCCAAACAACGAAACACATTCAGCGTGGTGGTCAGCACTTGTTTGGTATCCTCTGGCTGAGTCGCCAAAGTTTTCCATGGAGCTTTTTCGTCGAAATATTTGTTAGCTTCGTCAGCGAGGGCTCGGATCTCATTGATGGCTTTTGCGAACTCGCGATTTTCATAATGCCCAGCAATTGTCTCCGACGCTTTTTGCACTCTCGAGAGAAGCTCTTTGCCGGAAGCATCGAGCGTGCTTAAAGTGCCATCCATTTTTTTAGAAAGCATTTGAGCTCCGCGTGAAGCAAGGTTCGTGATCTTGCCGATCAGGTCGCTGTTCACACGGTTCGAAAAATCCTCCATGTTCAAATCAAGATCGTCCACAGAAGCTGTCAGCTTTGAGGCGTAGTAATAGCGCAGATACATCGGATCCAAATGATTCAAGTACTGACGAGCTGAAATATTGGTGCCTTTGGATTTGCTCATCTTCTCGCCGTTCACTGTGAGGTGTCCGTGCGCAAAAACTTTGGTGGGCGTTCGGTACTCAGCTGTTTTTAAAAGTGCCGGCCAAAATAGAGTGTGAAAGTAAACGATGTCTTTACCGATAAAATGATAGACCTCGGTTTTCTCCGAATTTTCCGAGCGCCAGAACTCATCGAAATTGATGCGGCCCATTTTCGCGTACTGAAGCGAAGAAGAGATATAACCCATCGGAGCATCAACCCAGACATAAAAATATTTACCTGGATAACCCGGAATCTCGAATCCAAAGTATGGAGCATTTCTGGAAATATCCCAGTCGCGCAAAGGTTCGTTGAACCACTCGAGCATTTTGTTGGCCATGCTGCGATCAAGGTGGGCTGGCACCCACTCTTTTAAAAAACTTTGAAAATCGCCAAGCTTAAATAGCAATTGCTCGCTGGGTTTTAACACGGGCTTGGTGCCGCAGATGGAACAGTAGGATTCTTTGAGATCGGTGGGGTTGTATGTAGCACCGCAAACATCACAGGAATCGCCGTATTGGTCTTTCGATCCGCAGTTGGGGCAAGTGCCTTTCACCAAACGATCTGGCAAAAACATTTTATCATTCTCGCAGTACAAAAGGTCCACGGTCTTCACTTTGATGTGGCCTTTGCTTTTCATTTTCAGAAAAAATTCTTCACAGAGCGCTTTGTTTTCCGGCGAATTGGTTGAAGAGTAATGCGAAAACTGCACGCCAAAATCGGCAAAGTCTTTGGTGTGCTCTTTCCAGGCGGCATCAATCAGCGCTTCGGGTTTGATTTTTCGCTTCATGGCTTCGACAGTGATGGGCGTACCATGAGTGTCATCGGCGCAAATATAATGGCATTCGTTGCCGTACATTTTTTGAAAGCGAGTCCAGAAATCAGCTTGGAGATACTCCATCAAATGCCCGATATGGATCGAGCCATTGGCATAGGGGAGCGCGCAGGTCAGAAGAATTTTTCGTTGAGCTTTCATCTATTGAAAATCCACTTGTCCAGTTTTTAAATCATACACCGCAGTTTTTGCTTCAAGCTCGCCACTAGCCATTTTTTCTTTCAAAAGATCAGAGCTTTCAGGCAGTGCTTCTTTTATCTTTTCTAAATTTCCGATCACGCGCATGCGCTGGCTAGGAGTTCCGGCGGGACCTAAAAGCACCAACAAGCGAACACCAAGGTGATCCATGGCGTACTCGATACTTGAAACCACGGATGAATCTAAAGCCCCACCGAGATTTCGAATCACGAAGATCTCGCCCAATTTTTGGTCAAAGACGATTTCAGGCGGAACTCGTGAATCGCTGCTGGCAAAAATAATGGCGTGCGGTCTTTGTTTTTCAGAGACGCGCAAGATATCTTTTTTGGTCTGGCCATCTTTGCGCAAAGTGCCCTTCACAAAACGAGTGTTGCCGTGTTTGAGCCAAAGCAGTGCCGTCTCAGGATCAACTCCATCTAATTTTTTTGAAGTTTTGGCATGCTTGGTATTTTGATCGGCCAAAGCATCAATTTTTTTCAGCTGCATTGTCATCTCTGACTTTTCTGGCTTCATCTCACTTTTGGCAGACAAGTTCTTGTTTTCTTCCAATGATTGCTCCACCGCTGATGGAGGTGTTGTGGGCTCATTTTTGCGATGGAACAGGGAGCATCCTGTCAAAAAAACGACAATCAAGGTGAGGAGTATCTTGGTCATGCAGAATCCTTTTGCTAAGCTTATTCTATGGATCTTTCAATTCTCGATGAAAAACAAGTCTTTGAAAACTTAAATTCCCAAAAAAATCCTTTTTTTGCGCACTACTACGCTTTTTACTCGTCATGGTTTGGCGGAGTGATCAAGAATCCGCGAATGATGCTTTTGCCCATAGATGACCACATGGTGCACCGAGGAGATGGCGTGTTTGAAGCCTTGAAAGCCATCGAAGGCCAAGCCTATTTGTTGGATGAGCACATGGATCGACTGCTGCGCTCAGCAAACAAAATTGCCCTGACACCGAAGTTTTCCCAAAGCGAAATGAAAGAGATCATTTTGCAGACGCTTAAAATCTCAGGGCAAAAAAATGCTTTGGTCCGAATTTATCTCTCTAGAGGCCCCGGAAATTTTTCGCCGAATCCGTATGACTCTGTAGGATCACAGTTTTATGTGGTGATCACAGAATTGAAATCCATGTCCGCTGAGAAATATCAGGCGGGAGTTAAGATTGCGCGAAGCCTGATTCCAGCCAAAGAATCTTGGATGGCCACGGTCAAATCCTGCAATTATCTTCCGAATGTGATGATGAAAAAAGAATCCGTGGATCGCAAAGTTGAATTTGTCATCGGCACCGATGAGTATGGTTTTGTGGCTGAAGGCCCCACAGAAAACATTGTGATTGTCGATTCCAACGGCATCATCGTTCACCCAGAGCTCGAATTCATTCTCAAAGGCACGACGATGATAAGAGCTTGCGAACTCGCCCGTGAGGCGGGAATGAAAACCGAAGTGCGATCAATCTCGATGGATGATCTCAAAAATGCGCGAGAAGTAATGATGATGGGAACAACTCTGGATGTCTTGCCAGTGGTCGAATTCGAAGGCAAAAGCATCGCCGACGGCAAAGTCGGAGCCGTCGCAAAAAAACTTCGTGAGCTGATCCTACAAGACATGAAGACAGGCCCAAAACGAACAAAATTCTAATCCCAAAAACCCAGATCTCATGGCAGGAGCCAGGAGAAGCCCGCCAGGATGGCAGCGTCGTGCCGAAAGCCGCTAAACCTCTAAAGAAATCTTCTCCAAAAGTTCAGGATCACTCAAAACTTTCTCCCCACCACGAGCAATCGTAGTCAGTGGATCCTGCGAAATTCGCACCGGCAATCGCACTTCATTTTGAATTCTTAAATCAATATCGCGAATCAAAGCCCCACCACCAGAAAGCACAATGCCTGTCTCAATGATATCAGAAACAAGCTCGGGCGGAGTGTGTTCAAGCGCTAAGTGAATCGCGTTCACAATATCACGCATGCACTCATCCATGGCGTTGCCAACGTCTTCGCTCGTGCATTCCATAGTACGATTAAGACCCGTGTTGTAATCGCGACCGCTAACGTCCATTGTTTTAATATCTTTTTTGGGACAAGCCGTACCAATGGAAACTTTGAGGTGTTCCGCCGTTTGCTCAGTGATGATCAGATTTTTTTTCTTTTTAAAATAATCAACAATGGCTTCATCAAATTTGTGTCCGCCCAAACGAGCCGCTTGACAGTAAACAATATCAGCCAACGCGATGACGGCAACTTCTGTTGTTCCGCCACCAATGTCGACGATCATGCTGCCACGAGCTTCTTTGATCGGAAGATCGGCACCAATGGCTGCGGCCATGGGTTCATCGATCAAGTACACATGCTTTGCTCCAGCGGCCTTGCCAGCATCGATCGCGGCTTTTTTTTCTACTTCTGTGACGCCGTAAGGAAGTGAAATCACGATGCGCGGTTTTGAAAAAAGATTTTTCATTCCAGGACGAGAGAGAAAATATCGAAGCATGGTTTCGGTCGTATCATAGTCAGCGATCACGCCATCTTTCAGCGGTCGCTGCGAGCTAATATTGCCCGGAGTATTTGCGACTTTATCGCGAGCTTCAAGACCGACAGCGACGACGCGTCTGCGTCCGGGGCTGACCTCTGAAAAAGCAATGAGCGTAGGCTCGTTGATCACAACACCTTTTCCGCGGGCAGCGATCAATGTGTTGGCAGTGCCCAGGTCAATGTAGAAATCGGCAGCGGCGGGGCCTTCATCCTTGAAGAGCGAAAATGAAAACATTTATTGTCCTCTTTTGAGATCGTCCAATGCAATAGAGACATAAGCAGAAATATAAGAAAAAGAATCTTTCACATCAAAACCAAGTTCCGCACCAAAGCGAAGTTTTTTCACGTCCGGGTGAACGTACTCACTTCCTAAAGTCAGTTGCAATTCCGTGGTGGAACTTGAGTTGTGATTCACTAACATGATCGGAACAGCCGCGTATGGAGTCAGTAAGCCAAGATCGGTTTCAAATTTTTTGCTGATCAAGGGATCAAAACGAAAAGTCGTAAAGGACTCGCTGCTCTTGCGAAAAAAGAAAGCGCCAACTCGGCCGCCGACAGCGGGTTGGTTATTGTAGTCAGGAATCGGAATCCATTTCACTGTTCCGCCAAGTAAAAGATCGGTGTCGCCACTGCCAAGCCAAAGGCGAGCACTGGTTTCATCATTGAGTCCAGTATCAAAGAAGCCAGAGATGTTGGCACCTGAGCCGTCGGAAGTTTTGACTTGTGGAATCAGACCCACTCGGTAAGCCCCTTGACCGCCGACATCGCCGGATTCTGCCATTTCCATAAAGGCGAAAGCTTGAGCACTTGTAATAAAAGTTAAAACTAGAGCTGTTAAAATCATCTTTTTCATTGAAGAGTCCTTTTTTATTATTCTGACAGATCGTAAAAAGACTGCAACTGTTTGACAAGAGAGAATAGGGCTGGAAATGTGAAAGGATGCTATTGCCGATCTCACTTGTCGTCATAACCTTGAACGAAGAAAAAAACATTGAGCGCTGTTTGCGCTCGGTGCCTTTTGTTTCCCAAGTCGTGGTGGTGGATAGCGGCAGCACCGACAAGACCGTCGAAATTGCACGAAAATTAGGCGCTACGGTCATTATTGAGAAGTGGCGAGGCTTTGGACCACAACGTATTTTTGCCAGCGAACAAGCTAACGACGACTGGGTGCTGTTTCTGGATGCTGATGAGGCTTTGTCTTCGGAGCTTGCTCGAGAGATCGAGGAGAAGTTTGCCAAACTAGACCCGCAAACAGTTTATGAAATGCCGCGAAAAACGTTTCACTTGGGACGTTGGATTTTGCATGGGGGCTGGTACCCAGACTATCAAGGTAGACTTTATCATCGTAAGCACTCGCACTGGACACCAAAGATCATTCACGAAAAAGTCGAAGGTCCCAAGCGCGCTCGTTTCAAAAGTCCGCTCTTGCACTGGGTTTTTGCCGACCTTAGTCATCAAATTCGAACCAATGATCGGTATTCCACGGATCAAGCCAAAGAGTTGATTCAAAAAGGCCAAAATTTTTCGTTGATTAAACTTTTGATCAAACCACCGGTGAAATTTCTGGAATGTTATGTCTGGAAACGCGGGTTTATGGATGGACTTCCCGGATTTGTTATCGCTGTCGGAGCTGCTTATTCTGTTTTTGCTCGTTGGGCAAAACTTTGGGAAATGCAAAGAAAGTGAAACGACGTTTTGCTATCGTCATTCTTCTGACTCTGTCGTCAAGTTTGGTTTTCGCCAAAAAAAAGAAAATTCGTTATCCGGTTGTGATCTCGGTCAGTGATGCTCAATTGATTGACGACAAAGTCGAAGTGGTGGCGAAACAAGGAAAAATTCAAGAAGTGCAAAAAAAATTGCGAGTCGGCCAAAGCCTTCGCGACAAAGCTTTGATCCAAGTCGGGGAGAAGGGTCAGATCCGCATTGATCTGGCTCCCAAGGCGTCGTTGATTATTTTTGGGAACTCGACAGTTGAAATTCCAGTGATCGCTTGGGAAGACGGCGCTATCGATCAAATTATTTTGCAAAAAGGCCGCCTTCGTTACGACTGTGAAACTTTTTGTAAGCGTGAGATCAAAGCCGATCTTTACGATGAAACTCCAGAGGCCGGCGATTACATTTATACCTATGAGCCGCAAATTCCAAAATTTGAAGCTTTGGTGATTGATGGCGAACTTAAATTTCGCGGATTTGAAAATGAAAATTCGGTGACCTTAAAAGCCAATCAAAAAGCTTCATTCACGGGAGTGCTTGAAGGCAGCGAGATCGCCTATGACGTTTTGCTGGGCGGACGCAAGGTCGCTAAAGGAAAATTATCAAAAGTTGAAACTTTGTCAGAACCTGAGCAGAAAAAATTCACGAAGCTATTTTCTGAAAAAAAAGTGGTTCGTAAAAAAGTCGTATCGACAAGATTGCCCTCGCAAATTTGTGAAAAGCCAAACGCTGAACTCAATCAATGTCAGTGGACTTGCGAAGAAAATCCAAAGAAAGCAAAAAACTGCGCTGTCGATCAAGGTGCTGTTTGCGTGCGCTATCGTTGCAACGCCAATGGCGAGTGGGCCGAAGCCTACACCTTACCCGACGGCCAAAATCGCTGCGGCCTCAAACCCATCGTCGCCGCTTGTGATTATTAGGCGAACCTACCACCAAAATTTTTTTCGTTTCATGGGCCCGTTTTGCAAGTAAGCCGTCTTGAGTCGTTGATAACGGCGTCTGCTTTGCCGAATGGATTGGTGAGGAATCTCCAGCAAATAATTTTCGGCTTTCCAAATATTGCGCGAGCTAAAGCGCCAGTCGGCTCCGGAGTCATCCAAGTGAGCAATTTGAAAAGCTAAGATTTCGCCGGTTTTATCAACGTAAGGTTCATAATAACTTAAGGCCAACGCTTTCAGAGTACGAAAAATAGGAGGTCTGCCGTGAAGGCCTTCGTCTCTTGATCTGGCGATGGCGCCCCATTTGCCTTTTTCTTGAAAGACATAAATGACGTGATCCAAATCATCACGACTTTCAAAGCTGATCACCAGCGGCGGATAGCCATGTCTTTCAAGAATGGCGGCAGCCAGGATCGCCGCTTCAAAACAGTGTGCTGTTTTTTGGCGCGCCGAAGTTTCAGCGGATTGCAAAGTGTGGCTTCGGTTGTAAGGAAATTTTCGCAAGAAATTTTGCACCTGCTTCGGAGTTTTGTATTTCAAACTGAGCAAATGAATAGGATCGATATTTCGGTGCTGACGCTTCAAAGACATCTGTCAATCGTACGCGAAAATCGGGCTAGTGCGCAAGCAGTGGTGCGACTGAAATGTCGACGATCACCGGAAAATGATCCGATGGATTTTTCGCTCGGTCTTGAAAAGTCGCGGGCAGAGGTTTCATTTTTCCTTGAGCATCTTTGTAACGATAGACGTGGATTCCTGCGATGGCCGCAGCCAGTGGCGCATTCACCATCACGGCATCCATTTGCTGCGCTTCTCGTGGTCCATGGAAAGGATGAAAAGTGTGAGTCACGCGGTCCAAATTGTTGATAGGTGCCTCAGTCAAATCAAAGCTATCTTGAAGAATATTTCGAATCGGCGCAAGCTCGGCGCTTTTTTGCACATTGGTATTAAAGTCGCCAGCTAAAATGATGGGAATTTTGTCGCCGAATTTTTGTTGATAGCCTCTGATAATTTCAGCAATGCCTTGGAACTGAGCCGTGCGCAAGATGTTGGACTCGTGATCCCCTGGACGATTGCGTTTTGATTTGGCGTGATTTCCGAGAACGATCAAAGAGGGAGCAAGTGCCCCCTTCTGGCGAACAATCAAGGCGGGAAGATCACGAGAGAAAAGAGGCACCTCTTTTTGATCCACAGGATCCATCCACATAATGTCTTTGTGAGACTCGAGATCAACTTGTAAATCCAGATCCGCTTTGAGCATAAAACCAATTTGAATACCGCGGACATCGTTCCCTGGAAGCATAAAAGTTTTGTAATCGTTATTAAGATATTCGCTATTGAGTGAGGTTAAAGCTCCATCGCCTTCAACTTCTTCAAGAACTAACAGATCAGGATGTTCTTCGTGAATAATATTTGCGATCTCTTGCACGGCTTCGGGTGATTTTTCATGGGGCTCAGATTTTTTATGCATATCAATGGCAGAGGTCCGCTCGTACTGACCTTGGTGGACAAATAGATTTTCCACATTGTAAGTCATCAAGCGAAGCTCGGGCATTTGCGAAAGAGTGCGCAGGCCTGCAGCATTGGGGAGCACATAAAGTGCAGCACAAGAGCCGCCAGCGCCAACAGCAAAGACTGTCACTGGTGTCAAAGAAGTGATCAATAAACTGCCAACGACAGAGAGTATAAGCTTTTTGAGTTGCATCCTGCTGAACAGTTCATTAAGTGTGCCAGTATGAAAAATATTTTTTTAGCTTCATTCGCAGTTGCAATTTGTTTTTCGGTCCCATTTTTTAGCCTTGAGGCTTTAGCCACTCCGGCTGAAGTCATTCTGATTCGTCATGGAGAAAAGCCGGCGACGGGAAACGATCTCAACGAGCGTGGTTATCAACGCGCCAATGCTTTGATCGGTTTTTTTGAGACGGATGTGAGAGTCACTCGCTTTGGATTGCCTGTTGCCATTTATGCGATGGCTCCGAAGAATGGCGGTGGATCTTTGCGCGCCATTGAAACGGTGACACCACTTGCGAAAAGTTTAAATCTAACTATTAACGACAATTACACTCGCCCTGAAGTTCAAGCTGTGGCCCATGAAATTTTAAATAATCCGGCCTTCGATGGTCGCATGGTTTTGATTTGTTGGGAGCACGCAGCGATTCCACCTCTGGCGCAAGCTTTGGGTGCGACTTTAGCACCTGCTACTTGGAAAGGCTCAGTCTTTGATCGCGCGTGGGTCATTGATTTTTCAGGAGATCAAGTCAGCTCATTTCAAGATCTTGCTCAGCACCTTTTGCCTGGCGATAGCAGCAACTAGCACGCGTCAAGATAGCGAAGATGAAAAAACAGAGATCGTCTTTTCAAAGTGATTGAATTACTTAACAATTGTTAAAACTCGCTACAATTGCGAGCGCCAAGACGAAACTCATTGAATATTGAGAACGCGCTCGGCTTCGTAGAAGATGGCCTCAGGCGTTCCTAAAAACTGTTTGAGGCGAATATCGCGGTCAAAAGTATTTGGAATTGAATCAAGCTCAGAAACTTGAGCGGTGCTTAAGACCGAACCAAACAAGTGTGACGAATATAATTTATAAGGCACAAGCTTGAAGCCGTAAAGTTCAGTGTCGATCAAGGGCCAATCTGTTCCATTCAAAAGTCGTCCTTGAAATAATGAGTCTTGGACTCTGGCGGAAAAGCCTTTGACTCGATTGAACTGTGTCGTAGCTGAAATATCTGCGAAGAGCAGACCCTTATATTTTTCGACTTTAAATAATTCTCTGAGTCTGTCGTAATCAGGTTCGCCTTTAATTTCTCCGGTCGTAGCCATGTGGGCCGCAATAATCGTGACGCCCAAATTGAGCGGCAATTTTAAGAGAGAGGGGTCGCAAAATTGATCTCTGGCATCGTTGAAAGATTGCTCACGTCCTGTGTGAACCAAGAGCGGCAGATGCAGCTCGACCAACTTTTTGTAATAGGCTTTCAGCGAGGGATCGCTCGGATCGATATTCATCGTCGAAGGAATCCATTTGATGAGAACAGCGCCATCGTTTTTGGCTTGCTCAAGTCTGGCAATGGCATCTTTTCGATAGGGGTTGATGCTGGCTCCGTAATAAAAAAGACCTGGCTTTTGTTGCTTGATTCCCGCTAAGACAAATTCATTGGGAACATAAACCTGTGTTTCATTCCAATCAATTTGTCCCGTGACGTGATCAACGGCTGCATCCATAGCAAGAACGACGGAAGCTTTCACGTGTGTGGACGAATTTATTTTTTCAGCCAAGCGATCAAACACGACAAAATCATGAGATTGTTGAAGCTCAGAGACGGTCACACCAAAAGATTTAAGATAAACTGAAAATTTATAACTTTGTTGCATGGCTGGTGAAATATAGCACTCACCATCAACCCGGCTGCCATTTCCTAAGCAAGCAACATGCGTGTGCATATCAATAATTTTACGAGGCAGTGGATTCTCAGAATATCGATGATTCAAGCGTTCAGTCGTATAAGCACTAAAAATAGCCACGCTACTGACGAGGAAAACGAGCTTGGCAAATTTAAAAAAGAGAGGTTTTTGAATCATACGTCGAATACTTTCCTCAGCTACTTCAAATCGAGGAATTCATTGACGATCATTGCTGTCGCTTCCGGAATCGCACTTTGTGCAGAGGGGCTGGCGGCAATCTCGCCAAGATAGCTTCCGTGAGTGCCCGGCACCACCATCAGTCGGCCCTGTGGAATCAGGCGTGACATTTTTAAGGCATGCTCAACAGTGATCGCGTCCTTATCGCCAATCAAAATCAAGGTGGGGGCCGCAATCGAAGTGATGTCGTGATCAGGGATGTCTTTAAAGCCCTGGATGCGCCGACTGTCTTGCAAAAAGAGTTGCTCTTGATGTTTGGGATCAGGATTGATTTTACGATCAGCATCGAGCAATGCTTTGGGCATGTTTGCGAGAGAAGCTTTGTTCATGCCCTCCCAAAATCCTTTCACCATACCATCGCGGCGATACTGGGCTGAGGCAATCACAAGTTTGTTCACTTTGTCGGGATGCAGATGGGCCAAGCGCAGAGCAATCGTTCCGCCGTTGCTAAATCCCATGACGTCAGCTTTATCGATTTTTAAATAATTCAGCAAAGCCGCAGCATCCTCGGCCGAGTTATCAAACGTAAAAGGTCGATTGATCGCCGCCGTATGGCCATGGCCTTGCTCTTCCATCGCAATCACTCGCCGATGTGGTGTAAGAAACGGCAAAAATCGGGAGTAATTGGACTCGATCGTCGAACCACCACCGTGAATCAGCAAGAGCGGAATTGGATTTTGCAATTCAGAGGTGGGCTCGTGAATTTCATAGTAGAGTTTCAAACCATCGACGGGCGCATATCCAGTTTTGGGCTGACTGGCACAAGCGACGAGAAAAAATAAAATAGGAATGCTGAGTAATTTCATACGAGCAGATTAATTGAGCGCAAAGTTATTTTCAATCGCTTTCCGACAAAGCTTCGCTGAGTTTAGCCTCAAATTCTTTGGCTTGCTGTTGCTTTTGCCACATGGCTGCGTACTCGCCATTTCGGCTGAGTAGATCATTGTGGCGGCCGCGTTCAACAATGCGGCCGTCTTTCAGCACGATGATTACATCGGCATCGACGATGGTGGAAAGTCGGTGAGCAATCACCAATGTGGTGCGATTTTTTGAAACTTCTCGCAGTGATGCCTGAATTTCTTTTTCGGTGTGCGAATCCAAAGCTGACGTCGCTTCGTCAAAAATTAAAATCGCCGGTCTTTTTAAAACAGTTCTGGCAATGGCAACTCTTTGCTTTTCGCCGCCAGAAAGCTTGAGGCCCCGTTCACCCACTGGGGTTTTGTATTTTTGCGGAAGGCTTTCGACAAAATGATGAATTTGCGAGAGCTTTGCGGCCTCGATCACTTCAGCTTCGCTCGCACCGGGGCGCCCGTAATGAATGTTGTAGCCAATGCTGTCGTTAAAAAGCACAGTGTCTTGCGGAACGATCCCGATCGCACTTCGTAAAGATTTCTGAGTGACATCGCGAATATCTTCTTTGCCGATGCGAATGCTTCCGCCGGTGACATCGTAAAAACGAAACAGCAGACGGGCGAGAGTCGATTTGCCAGAACCACTGGGGCCCACAATGGCAACCGTGTGCCCTGGCGGAATTTGAAAGCTGACGTCCTTTAAAATTTGCCGATCCGGATTGTAAGCAAAGTTCACATGATCAAATTCGACAGTGGCTTCTTCGGTAGTTTCTTTTCCGACTTCTCCGATTTGCAGAGCTTGAGCATCTGGCTTATCAGGGACTTCGGCATGCAGATCGACCAGCTCGAACATTTTTTCCATATCAACAAGCCCTTGGTTGACCTGAAGGTACACAAATCCTAAAAACCCCAGTGGAATAAAAAGCTGCATGAGAAGAGTATTCACCAAAACAAAATCACCCACAGTCAAAGAGCCATTCATCATACCAAGAGCTGCAAGCCACATCACTCCCACAAGTCCGAGACCGACAATGCTTCCTTGGCCCACATTCAGAAGAGAGAGGGAGCTTTGGCTTCGAATCGAAATAAGATTGTATTGCTCGAGAGAGTGATCGTAGCGCTTGTACTCATGTTCTTCGTTCACAAAATATTTCACTGTTTCGTAATTCAAAAGTGAATCAATCGCTTTTGAGTTAGCTTCAGTGTCGCGATCGTTGGCCTGACGACGAAATTTTGTCCGCCAATTTGTAATGGTAAAAGTAAAAAAGATATAAAGCCCGACAGTGGAAAAAGTAATAGCGGCAAATTTCCAGTTGAATTTTTTGTACAGAATGACGGTCACCAAAAGAATTTCCAGCAAGGTCGGGATAATATTAAACAGCATAAAGCTCAGCACAGTCTGAATTGCCCGTGCTCCGCGCTCGATAACGCGGGAAAGTCCTCCGGTTTGCCGGTCCAAATGAAAAGCCAAAGACAAATTGTGCAGATGACGAAAGGTTTCAAGCGCAATGGCTTTTTGGGCATGAAGACTGACGTGGACAAAAATATAATCGCGAAGCTCGCCGAAGGCTTGCGAAAGGACTCTCGCCAAGCCATAAGAAATAATAATTGCCACCGGAATGACGATGATCGGCTTCACTGACAGCGCATCCACCGCATCTTTATAAAGGAACGGCACGTAGACATTCACGATTTTTGCCAGCACCAGACAAGCCATTGCCAGCAACACACGAATCTTTAAATTCAGATGATGAGGCGGCCAAAGATGATGAGTGAGACTCTTGACTGTGTCCCACTGTGTGCGCTGACTATTTTTCATAGCTTAGTTTCGCGAACTTAATTTTGAAAGCAGGCGGAGCAATTCAAGATAAAGCCAAACGATGGTTAAGATCAGAGAAAAGCCCAAATACCACTCCATCATTTTTGGCATTCTTGAGTGGGCGGCGTTTTCAATCTGGGCAAAATCCAAAATGAAACTGAATGAAGCGATGCCGACAACGACCAGAGAAAAAGCAATTCCAATTGGTGTCGCTTCATGAATCATTGCGATATGTGTTCCGAAAAATGACATCACGAGGTCCACAACATAACAGAGGACAATCGCCATCATTGAAAAGCTCAGAATTTTTGTGAAGCGCTCGGTGGCCTGTAAAATGCGCAGACGGTAAGCGGTCAGCATGATGGCTAATAGACCAAAAGTTAAGATCATGGCATTGCCAGCAATGCCTGGTTGTTTCAACTCATACATTGCTGAAATCCAACCGAGAGCCAAACCTTCGCAGAGCGCATAAATGGGAGCTAAATAGCTCGCAGTCTGAGGGCGAAAAATAATCACGAACGAAAGCGCAAAAGCAACCAGGGCTCCAATCAGCGGGAAACCTGAACTCAAGTGACTCCAGCCGATGGCACCGCCAAGACAAAGAAGAATCAGCAAAAATCCTGTTTTATTCACTGTTCCCGAGATCGTCATTTCGGTGGTGTCGCCAGCCGAACGGGCCATCTCCATAATTTTTTGAAATCGATTCGGTGCGAGGGCCGGGTTTTTTGTTTCTTCCATGACAATTTTCTCCTGAATGATTTTTTAAATCATACCAAGGAAATCGATCATGAGCCACAAGCAAAGGCATAATTTCTTCAAAATTTATTGAAAGCTAGCAACACGCAAATTATTTTCGACACTGGTAACTCCAGGAGCGCTCCATGCAGCCCCTCGGATATCTTTGTTACACAAAGGAAAAGAAATAATTCAAATTGCGATGGTTCGGTTTTTTTTAATGCCAATGCATCAAGTGAGCCATGATTAAAACAGATAGAATGATTCGCTCCTGGAATTTGAGCCAAAATTCTAAAAGGTGTGGATAAATTGCCCCATCATATCATCCTATTCACAAGAAATGAGGGGAGTATGTTTGGACATTGGTTTGTGGTAGCGAGTCAGAAAACCGTTAGGATTTTTACAGAGGTTTCTAATGTGAACAAACTCCAACAGGACACTACTCGGAAAAAAAGAGACACGAGCCCCATGAAGAAGCGGCTCTGCAATTTGCAAAAAAGGTGACAGAATTTCTCGATAGCGAATATCGAAAGGAAAAATTCAAATCCCTGACAATTGTGGCTGAGCCCCGATTTCTTACTGCCAAATAAACAAGAATCAGCCTGAAGAGAATCGAAAAATTGGGGGTGACCGTTTAAGGTCAAGCAAGACATCCCGTAACCGGCACGCATTATGCTCATTCTCCTATTCGACGCCCGGCAAATCTCAGCTCGAGATGAGTTCATTTGCGAGGCAAAGAACGCCCCAATGGGGCAACTTTATTTCAAGGAGAAAAGTCATGAAAAGCGCGCAATGGGAAAATGGAGTCAATCTTGTCTTGGGTTTCGGAATTTTTACTCTTCCTTGGCTAATGAATTCAAGTCTGCCAGAAAATGGGCCAGCAGCTGCGATTTGGAATTTTTGGATCGTTGGAGCCGTGATCGCGGTGATTGCCGTGATGGCACTTTTTAATCTAAAGCCTTGGGAAGAATGGACCAATGTCATCGCCGGAGCTTGGCTGTTTTTATCTCCGTGGGTTTTCGGATATGCCTTTGCGGGAAATAAACTTTTATGGAGTTCTTTGATTCTAGGTCTTGCTGTTGTCGTTTTTTCGGGAATGACAATTCCGATAGCTCAAAGAGTTCAGCAACGAAGTTAAGTCACTTTGTACTACAGTTAAATGAAGAGAACCCAACCGAGCGGGTTAATGGGGTGACCGACGGGGCTTGAACCCGCGACCCTGGGAATCACAATCCCATGCTCTACCAACTGAGCTACGGCCACCACTGAAGTTCGATAAGGACACAAATATATAATGGCGCTCGGAAAAAGCGGCAACTGCAAATCGCAATGCGATGCAAAATATACAGCTGAAAGTGTGAAAGCTGCCTAAGAATTAGATAGGAGGGGCAAAAACTCCGGCCGCTCAAAGCAGGACTGAGATACCGACCTCATTGAGAACAAAATTGCCGACAAGCTTGAGATCGATTTGCAGATCGCGACTTTTGTAGATGTTGGTGCTGAGATGTAAAAAAGGCATCGGAATAATATCGACGGATTCATTATTCACGGTCGCCAAAAATTTCCAGTTATAGCTATCCATCGCATGACAGCTGGTTGTCATTGTTCCTGGAGAATCGCTGTAAGTCTGGCAGGCCATCGGTGTTTCTCGGGCGTAAACTCCGAAAGTGAGTCCCCAGTCTGTCGACTTGGTGATGCGAAACGATTCTCCCAATTGAAAAGTTCCAGCTAAATTGTTGTAACAATCTTTCATGATCGCACCCAAGATCAAAAAACCATTGTCGGCTTTGTACTCAAGGCCAAATCCAGGAGTCACGACGACATCACCGTTGCTGACAACCTTGCGAGGCATATAGGTCGATGTGCCGTCGGCGGGTTGAATGCCGTGAATAACAAAAGAGGGAATCACCAGACTGAGCTTGCCACCCAAATAAGAGCTCAGTGATGAGTTGTCGGAAGAGCGTGGCTGATCATAATAGGAGGTTTCTTTTTGATAAGGAAGAAGCTCAACAGAGTTTGCGAAAGCGGCTTCGGTGAAAAGTCCTAAACCTGAACAGCCAGTCACGACGAGGCTGATCAATAGATTATAAAGTCGCATCCATACCCCACACACTTCTATAAAGAGGACTCTAGATTTTTCGCGAATGGTTCAATAAAACGGGTGTGGGTAGGTCTAGTTTTTCTTGCCCCATCCGGCGGCTCAAGTTTACTCTGAGTTATGAATTGTAAAATATTTGTTTATCGCGTCTTTGATATCGGATCCGATTTGGATCTGGAAAAAACTCAAAATTATTTTCTGTCGGGGCTTTCGGCTCAGCGTTTTAAGCTGGCGAAACACAGTCGCGCCATGATCATTAACAATGCGCCGCTCAGCCTCGTGTTGGACGGCGGGAAGTACCATGCTTTGGGGCTTTTTCTTGATTATGAGATCTCGGTCAAGATCTGGCACTTTGGTGCGATTTCAGTCAGTCTGCAAATTCAAACTCCGGATGATTTGTCTTGGGAGCGTTTGATTAAACTGGGTGCACACATTGAAAACGATCCTGGCATGCATGAAATGGCCGTTCAGCGAGTCACTCAAATCCTGCAAAGCTTTGAGCCACAAAGATTGAAATCCCAGGATTGGGAGACCTATGAAGATTACACGATTTACTTTTTTAAAAATCTGCCCGGAGCTGAAAAAAATGCCATGAACGTGCTTCAAGAGTACGATGTGTTTCGTTTGATTCTTTCTGAGGAAATTGAAACCTTGTCCGAGCAAGTGAAAAAAAATATTTCAGACAGTGCGCTTCAGTACAGTCAAAATGATTTGGCATTGATCAATTGGAATAGCGCCGTGGTGGTTGAGCCCACAGGTTCGCAAGATATTGCGGACGTGATCGAGTTCGCCCTCTGTCAGATGCTTGAGATGCGCTATTACGACGACCTTTTGGATCAAAAAATTGCCAGTCTTTATAATGAACTTGAAATGAAAAAGCGCAGCGTCTGGGAAACCTACGCCGAACGCCTTTCTAGAGATGCGGCTCAGAAGTTCTTAGAGATCAGCGATACGGTGGAGAGTGTTGAAAACAGTTTGAAGGTGGTCGGAGATTTTTACTTGGCGCAAATCTTTCGTACGGCCTCGGCACGTTTTCGTTTTAATGACTGGCGAGACAGCGTCGATCAAAAGCTTAATAACTTGGTGCAGATCTCAAAGCTTCTGACCACGGAAGTGAATGAACGGCGAAATCGGATTTTGGAAATGGTCATTATTGTTTTGATTGCGATCGAGCTCATCCCGTTTTTTTTCCACCGGCTTTGATCTAGCGATATTTATCGAGTAATTTTTGAATCTGATTGGTCGATTTTAATTTCTCAATGGCGTTATTGAATTCTTTGGAAGTGAAGGGCGCTTTCGGAGAAAGCGCGCAGTAAACATCAAAGGTTCGAATTGCAAAAACGTCTTTATTTAAATTGTTTTTGGGATGAGTTTTTTTGTAAAACTGAAAGTAAAGCTCATCCATCACGGCATAATCCACGCGTTTTAATTCTAATTTTTCCATGGTGGTTGCAACATCGATGGAATCACTGCGCTGCAAGATACCCTTAAAAAAAGGCTCTTCGAGCTCGGGGTATTGAAAACCTTGGACGGTGGCAACTTTTTTTTGCTTCAGATCACTGTAATCTTTGATCATCGGAGTTTCGGTCCTTGCCACCAAAACGTTACGATCGCTGAAAATCGGCAGTGACCACGAAAGCTCTGAGCTATGCTCCAGCCAATCAGGACGGGTGTAGCAATAGCTATCGAGCTCTCCATAAAGCAGCATCAAGGCAACGCGCCCACGGGGGGCAACGGTGATGTCCACTTTTTGATGAAGCTCTTGAGATAAGAGATGAAAGAGCTCGGGTAAAATTCCAGGCCGCTCTTTTTCATGAGGTGAAGAATTGTAAAGGGGCGGCGAGGTGGTCTCAGAAATGCCAAAGACAAGATCTCTGCCCAGAGCCAACTGGCAGCAGACGGTAAAGCTCAGAAAAAGAATAATGCCTGATCTCATTTTATACTCTTTAAAAGATAGATTTCATTTCGCCAAGTTAAGGTTTCATATAAAATGAATTAGGCGGCTTTTATTTGGCGTGAAGCGTTCACTTCAGGCAAATGCAGGGTGAAAGTGGTGCCAGCGGGGCTTGATGTCAAGTCAAGCCAGCCGTCTGATTCCTGCACAAACTCCATGACTTGATGAAGCCCAAGGCCGCTGCCTTTGCCGACAGCCTTGGTGGTAAAGAAGGGGTCAAAAATTTTATTTTGAATTTCTTTGGGGATTCCAGTTCCGGTATCGCTGACGGCAATATCGATAAAGGTTTGTGAGCCTTTTTGATGAGAGGCAATTTGAATTTTGATTTCACCACCGTTTGGCATGGCATCGCGGGCGTTCACGCAAAGGTTGAGTAAAGCATTTTCAAAATTAGATGAGTCGACTTCTGTTTCTAAAGGACTGTTATTTGCGCCGGGTAAGGTCTCTGGAAGAATAAGCTCAATTTGACTTCCGACGGCTGTTTTTAAAAGGTCATGCATGTCGTGGATCATTTGCAAAGGGGCTAGCACTTTTTTCTCGTTCGCTTGGAAGCGAGTCATTTGCAAAAGTTTGGTAATAAGAGCCTGTGCACGAACGACGGCTTTCCGAATATCTTGAGTGTACTTTTTTTGCGAATCTTCCTTGAGATGACGATCTAAAACAGAGGTTTTGCCTTGAATGATCATCATCAGATTTCCAAAATCATGAGCCACTTGAGCCGTGATCTGGCCGATGGAATCCAAACGCTGCATCATTTTTATTTTTTGCTGTTCTTTGTGCAGTTGGATTTCGGTTTGCAAAATTTGATGCTCAGTTTTTTTCTGCAGCTCGAAAGCCGATTGAAAGTTGGTTTGTAATTGCTCGATATCCCATTGCAAAATGCTCAACTCATTCTGAGTGCCATAATGAGTGGGGATTGAAAAACCAATGATGGATTTTAGTTGTGCCTCAGAATAACGATGGGTCATTTCCTGAATGCGCAAAACGGGAAGCGATATTTTTTGATGGAAGAACCAAGCAAGGATTACGGCAAGGCCCAGAAAGCTTAAAATATTTTGAATGATAACAAAAAGCATTTTAGTTTTAAAATTGGCTAAAAACTCGGCCTTAGTGAGCGAAACCCTAAGATTGCCAATTTTATGAAGAGCCCCATTTTCATAATATCCTAAAGGATAAGTCATCATTGTCCAATCGGAGTCTTTCACCGAGCTTGCACTCAAGACCGTTTCAAAACCAGTGTCGTCGACTTCGGTGCTGGCAATGTTGGGATCTCGAGCCAGGGATTCGACAATTCGCCGGATTGAATCTTTATCGATATGCCATACTGAAGATTCCAGCTGTGGTTGAAAAACTCGGACCAGATCATCGATTTTTTGTAATGCGAATTTTTGATCGTGCTGATATTCAAAAAATAATTGCCCCGTTGAAATCAGAGAAGACACCACAAGCCCGCCAAAAAAAACGATGATCGCCGCTTGATAAACAAGCGAACGATGATGAAATCGACGGCGCCGAGGATGGGTTTGAAACTTCATGTCTGATTTTTTCGGCAGAATAAGAGCCGAGGCGCAGACTAGTTTTTACGAATGGAGCAATGCAATATTTGCAGATACTCTTCGAGGACCCAGAGCGGACCAATAAGAAGAAAGAAGAGGTCTTTGAAAAATGAGGGTTTTTTACCTTCAATATGATGCCCGATAAATTGGCCAACCCAGGCCACAGCAAAAACGGTAAAATAAAAAATCAAGCGATGCATAACGGAGTGTGAAGAAAGAAAGGCAATCACTTCCAGATAAAAGGCTAGCATCAAAATAGTTCCGAGAAGAACTTTCCAGTTTTTAAATTGCACGTAATAAAGCAAAGCGGCCAAGGCAAAAAGATCGGCAAAATTCACCGAGCCATGCCAGGGATGTGGAATCAGCGAAAGAAGTCCCAGTAAGCTCCACTCAATCAGGGGAACACAGATCATGTGCAATTTAAGGTTGGTTTTATTTTGATGAGATTCGCCGTACTCAATCAGTAGAGCTTCGAGATTTTTCATAAAATCCTTTGCTGCTTTCAAGTGCAACAGTCAAGTGCGGCTCTGAATTAATGCGACAGAATTGAATTGGCCTCAGAAGACATCGCGCCTTGCACACTGGTGTAAATCGTATAGCTGTTCACAGTTTGTTGAATTTCCCCACCGGCATAATCGCCGACAGTCACCGAGACATTATAGCTATTCACGATCATATTTTGTTGGGCTCCGGAAACGATCCCCATCGCCTGGCTCAAGGCAGGAACGGATGACTTTTGTGTGAGGTCTGTGATCTGGCCTTGCACCGAGCAGCCGAGCAGTCCAGCCAGTAGAAGGCCCAACAGGGTCAGTCTGAAATAAGAAAAGACTTGGGGTTTCATAGTTAACTGATCGGAAGATCTCACCCTTTTCTTTATGATAAATGGTTTTTGAGAGGGCAATGTCTCAAGACTAGACAATGAACCGTTTAGAAATGAGACAAAAACGCCGTTAGAGAAGTGCTCATGGAAAGGAGCACGCTCATGCTACGTTTTCTTTTGATCTCATTAATTTGTCTCTATGGCCTGTATTCCATGGCTCAAGAAAATATCCAGTCGCTCTGTTCACAGACGGCAGCGATGGCAAAAGTCGCTGTTTATAAAACTCCGACAGGAAATGTAACAGCTGATTTTATTGTTGTGGATAAGTCTCGTCGCCTTTTGCATTTACTCAAAGAGGGAGTGATTATTCGCTCGTACCGAGTCTCTCTTGGTAGCCAGCCTCTCGGTGCCAAACATCAAGAAGGAGACAATAAAACTCCGGAAGGCTTGTATTCTATCGACTCAAAAAACTCGGCCAGTGATTACACTTTGGCTTTGCATGTTTCTTATCCCAATCAAGATGATATCAACTGGGCCAGACAACATGGCGTAAGCCCCGGCGGCGACATTATGATTCATGGTTTACCCAACGTGTGGTGGAAGCGTGCTTTCATTCATGATGGTATGGATTGGACCAAAGGTTGCGTGGCAATTAACCACGATGATCAAATCGATGAGGTCTTCACATTTGTTAAAACCGGAACTCCCATCGAGCTTTGTCAGTAATGTCTTGGCGATGGATCCCAATTATTATGCATGAGCTAGAGTTGGAATACACTCGCAGCCGCGGCGCTGGTGGACAGCACGTCAACCGAACGAGCTCTGCGGCTTTGCTGCGTTGGAATGTGCGTGAATCCAAAGCAATCAGTGAAGAGCAAAAACAAAGATTGCTGCTGAAATTGCAATCTCAATTGGTGGGCGATGGTGAAATTCTGATTCGTTCGGAAGAGTCTCGTGAGGCGCCGATGAATCGAAAGCGTTGCCTTGAGAAATTAGAAGGCTTGATCGAGCGCTCTTTTTATGAGCCACCACCGCGCCGAAAAACAAAACCCACAAGATCATCAAAAGTCAAAAGACAGACGGCGAAGCGACTTCGTGGTGAAATTAAGAAGGGCCGTGGCAAGGTTGATTGGAAAGATTAATTTTTTTGCATTTTCTGAAGGCGAAGACTTTTGTGATTTAAGATAGTTAATCAAACCGCGAATATCGCTAGCAATAATTCCAGTCACAGGAAGTTTGGTCAGACGCGAGAAATCCATTTTTCCATTGTCACTTCGGTTGTCACTCCAGATCAAAATAATTTGATGGGGATACTGAGCTTGGATTTTTGCCAATAAAACTTCAGCATCGGCACCCATGGAATTCACTTCCAACGCCACACCGTCGACATTCCAATAATGCGCGTTCGCAGATAAAAGTAAATTGCGATTTTGTGTGGGTGGCACAAGTTTTAAAAGACGCACACGATGCAGTTCAGGATGTTGTTTCAAAAGAGCAGGCGTATCTTCGACCCAGCCTTCAACAAAAGAGTAGATAATGGTTTTTGAAAAACACTGATAAGTTTTATTTAAAACCTCTTGGCTAGGATGGGGAGTGGCGCAATCACGATGAGGGTCAAGTTCAGAGAGCATGCGAATGACATCTTTTTGAACGCCATCTTTGAGCTCAATTAAAAGCCCGGTCTGGGTCGTTTTCATTTTTTGCAGAACTTCTTCGAAAGTGGGAATCGCGGTGTGTTCTTTTTTAAAGCGGCAGGTTTCAAGTTCGGCAAAGGTGATGTCTGAAATGGCCTTGCCGTTAAAAGCTCCGCACTCTTCATTGTCATTGAGGTTAGGATCATGATGAACAATGACAATATGATCTTTGGTGATGCGGAGATCGTGTTCAGCCAGGGTGGCACCAAGTTTAGCTGCGCCAAGAAAGGCTTCCATGGAATTTTGTGTGAACTCAAGCTCATCAGCACGGTGGCCAATGGCCCACATCTGAGCTTGTGCGAAAGCCGAAAACATTGTCAGTGACGTAAAAAGAGTTGAGCAAATGATTGCTTTCATCATCAACATTTCTATTGCAATAAATGGACATGCTTGAAAGTCATTTCGTTGACTATTCTATTGGCCGCGCTGTCTAATCTTTTGACAGGAGACCGAACTTGGCGCGGATATAAGAGGCTTCTGTCAAAGAAGGAGAAATGATGAAGACTTTATGGGTGATTGCTACTTGTGTTTTTGGAATGGGGCTGGCGCAGGCAGAAACTACGAAAGTTCAAAGCAGCAATGAGCAAAAAGTAGTGCTGACTGTCACGGATCATGGTTTTGAACCAAAAGCAGTCGATGTGAAACCGGGAGTTCCAGTGACTTTGGAAATCACTCGCAAATCAGAAATGACTTGTGCCACAGAAATTGTGATTCCGACGATGAAAATCAATAAAGCTTTGCCACTGAATCAAACTGTTGAGATTAAAATTGGGAAATTGAAAAAAGGCGAAATCCGTTTTGGCTGTGGTATGAATATGATGGAGCATGGTCAGATTCACGTTCAATAAAACGAGACAAAGGAAAAGCTCTCAATGAAATATATTATTTCTGGAACCAATCGTCGAAACTCAAGAACTCGTGGGATTGCGACAATCATTCAAAAGATTTACAAAGAGCAAGGCGAGGACGTCGGTCTGATTGATTTGGCCGAATTGCCTTTTCAGGATCTCACTGGCGAGCAATATGGCGGTGCCGGACTTTCTTCTCAATGGGTCGAGGCAATCGCTCGAATCAATTCATCCGAAGGTCTTATTTTTGTGGTGCCCGAGTACAATGGATCGCTGCCTGGAGCTTTGAAATATTTTATGGATCACTGGAAATATCCAGATTCTTATGAGTATCGTCCGGTGTGTTTTGTTGGTCTTGGGGCGGGGCCTTTTTCGGGAATTCGTCCGGTGGAGCATCTGCAACACATTATGGGATATCGGAATGCCTTCCAATTTCCGATCCGAGTTTTTGTCACCAATGTTGTGAAAAATTTTGTCGATGGTGCAATTCAAGATGCCGCTGTTCTGCAGCTTTTAAAAGATCAAGCGACAGGCTTTCGAAAATATGTAGCAGCTTTGGAATCTCAAGGTCTTGATGCCAATGCCGCGAATGCTCGTCGGCCTAAAAAATAAAATTAAGGTTTGCTGATGACCTTGTCGATCGAGGTGCCATCGGCTCTGGCGAAGTGGACTTTGGCAAGTGCGCTATTGGTTTGATAAAGCTTGTCGCCGGCGATATCGAGGCATTGATCATAGGTGGATTTCGAAGACAGTTCGTCGATCACTGAGGCTTGTCCGCGGTTGTCGCCTTGAAAGCTGACCTCGCAATGGCCGATGTCGTTTTCTTGTGGAGTGCGCACATACTGCTCGTTATCTAAAAATTTAGGGTTGGTGCCCGCGTTGTTGTCGTCAACGACTTCATTGGGCTTATTCTGAGTGCGCTCATCGATTTGAATCATTTTGCTCGAGCAAGAAGCCAAAAACAGCGGAAGCAAGCAAAGAGATAATATTTTAAAAATTGTTTTCATAAAACCTCCTCGTAACTATCCTTTCGGTCAAGGAGCACGAAAGCTTGATCCTCGCAGAAGCAAGCTAGAGTGGGCTCACAAGAAAAATCCGCCAAAGTTTTTGACGGCAGATCGCAAGAGTGTCGATGCTTTTCGCAGCTGACCACAATGTGTGCGATTGGAGGGGTTGTCTGGATACCGACCAGTGCTCGCGGTCGCGGTGGTCTGTCGTGGAGTTGAGAGCGGTCTTGACAAATTGTACGCAATTGCGTACAATTGAATTGTTCTGTTTGGGGGCAGATGGAGGAACAAAGCATGGACAAAGCAAAGATGTCAAAAAAGCAAAAAGGCTCCTTGCGGAAATCAAGGACAGTCGTTTTACATCGACATAAAATTTTAGACGAAAATATTTTAGATCGTAAGATCCTGAAAAATATTTTAATTGAAGCTTTAATCGATGGTGACATTGACCTGCTGAAAGATGTTCTGATTACTCAAATCCGCATCCAAAATAAGTCAGAGCTGATGCGAAAATCAAAACTGGGCCGACAAACGCTCTATGATTTGATTGATGGCAAACGTGAGTTTAATCCTACAATTAAAACCCTGAGTTCTTTGCTCAGGGCCATTGCTGCTTAAGCTTTTATTCTTTAACGATATCGCCCTTAGCACCTTTTGCCGTGAGGCTATCTTGAGTTGTGACCTTGCCATCTTTAGCAATACGAACAGCAATGCCTTGCTTCGACATCACGGACAGATGGGAGAGTGGTGCTTGACCACCGTGAGCCACTGTCACACCGATGGAATCTATTCCTTGTGCAGCAACGGTTTTTTTAACGGCAAGCTCAGCAATCATTCCTTCGATTTCAAGTGAGGTCACGTGATCGCCGTGGGTTTCAATTCCGCCAGACAGAATAAGATTTCGAATTTCGCCACCGGGTTTGATACTAACGCCATTCGCAGGAAGAGTCATGATGACTCCTTTGACCAGAGTTTGTCCGACTGATCCGTGAGTCACCACCGAACCTTTGACTTCAATGGTGCCGACGGGTTTGCTGACTTGAATTCCGATGGAGCCATTGCCGTAAGTGGTGATCGAATTAAAAACGGCGCGGCCAACGGTGCCGTCGTATTGATTAAAACCTCGGGCACCGAGACCAAAAGTTTCGATTTTGTCTTTGGCTTCAAAATAATCAACTGTCCCGAAATTCACAAAACCAATGCCGCTGGGTCCATAAGAGGTGATCGGTTTTTCACTCACCCAGCTATCCACTTTGCCCCAAGTATCCAGCACCATGTCATTCACTCCGTAAGTGGTGATCGCGCCATGATGGACAATGCTTTTTACGTGCGCACCGTAAACGATAAATACTCCAGCTGTGATCATGTCTGGAGTGCCATAAGGAAGCATGCCGTTGGAAAAAACTTCATTCGTGGTCAGAGTGTCGACTTCAACTTGGCCGCCTTGATCGCCGAAGCCGCTGACGTAAAGACCAGTGCCAATCACTGGCGCATTTTTTCTACCGATGGAAATATTAGTGAGGGTGGCTTGAATCAGACTGTGCGGATCGCTATTAAAATTATAAACGGTGAAAGCTCCTTGATAAACATTCACGCCATATTTTTGTGGCTGCTCTGAATATTTTCTCGAGTCACAAGCCACCACATCAACATGGTCAGCAATCAGTTTCGTTTTTTTCGTTCCAGCTCGAGTCAGAATTTGAACCTGTCCCGTCACCGTGAGATGACTCAATGTGAAGGTTCCCAAATCAGCACGGTCACTCAATGTGTAGATGGCGCGACAATTCGGATTGGTCTGAATCGTCAAATTTGAAATTTCATTATTGGCCGTGAGGGCGATGCCATCGCTATTGCTAAAACTCAAAATACTTTTATTGGCATCGATTCCTGTCAGACAAACTCCCGGCGGCAAAGTCACCGAGTAAGGAAAAAGCAGTGACGTCTGAATTTCCAAAGTGGTTGGAGTCTGATTTTGAATGGCAGTCATAAATTCGGCGATCGAAGAAATTTTTTGTGTCATTGGCGGATCCTTGTTTGAGTGATTGAAAGACTCCTAGAGGGTAGACTAATTTGAGTTTGGGTCAAAGAACTGTGACTCGCAGAGTGTTATTTTCCTTAATATGGTATATGTGGAATTTAGTTGTAAACCATATTAAGGAAAATTCAACGGTGGGTACCATAACAAAATAGCAGTGGATCTTTTGAAAAAGCAGTTTGCGGATTACTTAGGTAAAAATTAGAAAAATTTGGTGGAGCCAATCGGGATTGAACCGACGACCTCTTGCATGCCATGCAAGCGCTCTCCCAGCTGAGCTATGGCCCCGCGTTACTACCTGTTTGTCATCACAATCCCAGTTGATTTCACCAAAGATCGAAGGTCAAATAAGGCGTTTTCTTCACCAGAGTCTAGGGAGTTCTCTTCCTGTTCGCAAGGAGTTTTATGAAGCGCTGTTCGTTGATTTTGATGATGGCTGTCACTGGTTTTTTAGCTCTGACAATGCTTTCTGGTGTTGTGCAAGCAAAAGAGCTCGCGAATCGTTTAGGGATTGGTTACCGCGCATCCTATGTGACTTTCACTTTGCCGAGTGTGGCCGCTTATTATTATCCGTCTTCTACTTTTGGAGTCATTGGCTCTTTGGGAGTCGACACGCAGGATAACAATTCGAAATTTGCAGCCTTGGTTGGGATTCGTCGCATTTTGTTCAAAGAAGAAAATATGAATTTCTTTATGGGTGGAAACTTGGCGATCATCAACAACGAAACCAATGGGTCGAAAGATTCAGGTTTCGAAATGGCTGGAATATTCGGTGGCGAATTCTTTTTGCCAGGGCTTGAGTCACTGGGATTTAATTTTGAGTCCGGTGCTGGTGTGACCAATGCGGGGAAGACTCGCTTTCGCACCATGGGTGATTCGTTCGTGAATGCTGGAGTTATTTTTTACTTCTAACACCGAAGGTGTTGCAAATGAGTAGCACCAGTGGTGCTGTTTTTTTAAGGAGAACGTATGAAAAAAATTATTTTAACAGAGAAAGCCCCGGCTCCCATTGGTCCTTATTCGCAAGCGATTGAGGCGGGTGGTTTGGTGTTTTGCTCCGGTCAAGTGTCGATTGATCCCGCAAACAATCAAGTGATCACGACGGATATCAAAGCTCAGACGGAGCAAGTGATGAAAAATGTTGAGGCGGTTTTGAAAGCTGCCGGTGTGAGTTTTAAAAACGTGGTGAAAACGACGATTTTTTTGACCGACATGAAAGACTTTACGACGGTAAATGAAATTTATGGCCGATTTTTTCCTTCCGAGCCGCCAGCTCGCTCAACGGTTGCGGTTGCTGGGCTTCCAAAAGGCGTCAATGTTGAGATCGAAGTCATTGCCGCAAAATAAATTGGCAAGCAACTGGCGAGCTTGGTGATGTTGCAAAAGTTTTGGCGGCACCGCCGGGCTATTCAAATTGGTTTTTTGGTTTTACTTTGGTTGGCTTTAAGTATTCGCGAGTATCAACGAGTGACTGGCGAACCCATCTCCAGTTGGAAAACCGATGTCAGTGCTGATTGTGCCGTCGTCCTGACCGGTGGATCTTATCGCGTGCGCGAAGGTTTTGATTTGCTCTCGCGGGGACAAGTCAAAAAGCTGATTATCTCTGGGGTTTATTCCAATGCCCAACTGCGAGAGATCATGCCGCTCTGGCCATTTTATGGAACTCTTCAAGAAAAAGATGTGATCCTGGATCGCAGATCCTCGACCACTTACGGAAATGCGCAGCAGACAGTGCCTCTGGTTGAGGCGCTGGGGTGTCGTGATATTATTTTAGTCACGTCCAGTCTTCACATGTACCGAGCCTTTCGCACTTTTCAAGCGGCTTATCCGAAAGATTTTCCCATTTATAAACACGCGGTCTATTCGGGTCGTAACGAATCAAGTCTCTATGACACCTCGACAGAGGTCTTAAAGTCGCTTTTTTACTCTCTCTGGGCCTACTAATTTTCCTCTGATATTCCGATCTGTTGCCTATGAGTTTTCTCTCGCGCACAGATCGTCATTGCATCACTGTCGGACATCGTGTGACCAGTCATCTGGAGTACACCGCCAATGTGTTTTTGATGGTGTATCTGTCGATTCGCGAAACGCTTCGCGATCACACGCAAGGAGCACGCACGATTTTATCAGTGCTGGCTTCGCAAATTTATTTCACAGGCTTTCAAGCCTTGCCACTGATTTCAATTCTAGCACTTGGCAGTGGCACGTTGGTGATTTTGCAATCGACCACGCAGCTCTCACTTTTGGGTGGAACGCAAATGATGGGATCGCTTTTGGTGATCTCTGTGGTTCGAGAAATTGGACCACTGCTCACAGCATTGGTGGTGATTGCGCGCAGTGGGACGGCCGTCGCTTCAGAGATTGGCAATATGCGAGCCAATCGTGAGATCGAAGCTTTGGAAGTCATGGGGATTAATCCGCTGTCATACATTGTGTTTCCGCGTTTGGTTGGCGGAGTGATCAGCGTTTTGTGTCTGGCGATGTATTTCAATATGATCGCGCTGCTGGGTGGTTTTGTGCTCGCTAAATTTTTACCGGTGGTGCAAATGCAGTCGCTGTCATTTTCTTTTTATCTTGATTTGTTGATGAACGCTTTTGACCGAGCGGATCTTGTCCTGTTTCTTTTAAAAAATACTTTCAGCGGCACCATTATTTTTATCGTGTGCTGTTATCAAGGACTTTCGGTGCGAGGAAGTCCGACGGAAGTTCCAGTGATGACCACTCAAGCGGTGGTGAAGTCGATGATTTATGTGGTTGGTTTTAATCTCACGGTTTCAAGTCTTTTTTATCTTCATCAATTGGGGACATTATGAAAATTCAAAAACTTCGTTTTGAAAATTTGCAATTTGGATATGAAGGTCAAGAACCTCTTTTTGAAAATGTCGATTTCGATTTTCCCCTACAAAAAATTGTTTGGGTCAAAGCTTCTACAGGAGCTGGGCGTTCAACACTTTTGCAATTGATGGCAGGGCTGGTGACACCAATGAAGGGAAAATACTTACTCAATGAGCAAAGTGTCACGGAAATGAGCTTTGAAGAATTTTTACCCTATCGATTGCAAATTGGCTACGGCTTTGATTTCGGAGGCTTACTGCACAATCGAACAGTGCTTGAAAATCTCACATTGCCACTCGTGTATCATAAAATTTGCAGTGAAAAAGAGGCCGAGGACAAAGCTCATTATTATTTGCAAGAGCTGGGAGCTTTGAAATTTGCTAACAAACGCCCGTCAGAAATTCCAGGCGGTATGAGAAAGCTCACTTGTTTGGTGAGAGCCATGATCACCGAGCCGCAAATTTTGCTTCTGGATGATCCCAGTGTTGGTGTCGGACAAGATACAATTTTAAAATATTTTGATCTGGTCAGCGAGCTTCGTAAGAAAGACAAATGCCAACATATTTTTATCAGCTCTTATGATGACAAGCTGATGAATTGTCTTGAACACTCAGAAATTTTTATTGATTGCGGTCAGATCTACGGAGAACTGGGCGAGCCTGAAAAGAAAGTTGTGAGCTTATGATGAAAATAAAGCTCACTCGCTTTGAGAGAGTGGCTGGCATTTTTGTTTTGGTCGCAGTCGTGGGATTTGTGATTTCTCTCGGTGGCATCGCGATCAAGCAAGGTTGGTTTGAATCGCACATCGAATACTACACGCAATTTCAATCCGGTGATGGCCTGCACGAGGGCACAGTGGTGCAGATTTCGGGACTGAAAGCGGGAAGCATTGAAGATGTGGAGCTGACCTCAGACAATCAAGTGCGAGTGAAAATTTCCATTCTTAAAAAATTTGAAACCAAGATCCGCAAAGACACCGTGGCGCAACTGGTGCGTCCATTTCTCATTGGTGACCGAGTCGTTGATTTAAGTCTTGGTTCTGATTCATCACCGATGCTTGCTGGGAATGACACGATTTTGTCGCAAGAAAGTATGGATTTGATGACACTTCTCAGTGGCAAACAGATGAATCAATATCTGACGACTTTCTCAGGTATGTTTGAAAACTTGCGCGTTCTCGCGGAAGCTTTTCTGGATAAAAATCGCACGCAAGCTTTTGTACAGATGTTTGATCGTATGGATCCGTTGATTAAAAATCTCAACACCATGTCGGTGGAAGTGATCAAACTTTCAAAACAAGCGACGCAGGATGATCAATTAAAAACCGTCATGAGTGGACTTGCGCTCACCACCAAAGAATTAAACCGCATGCTTCCAGCTATGAACGAGCAATCGCCGCAGCTTGCGCAAAACATGGCAAAGCTTGTCGACAATATGGCCGAACTCTCCGAGCAATTCAAAGTCGTGATCCCAGCTCTTGCCGCGATCGCGCCGGATCTTCCGCGCGCCAGCAAGCGAGCCGTCGAAGCCTTGGATGAAACCGTCGTGCTGGTGAAAGCGCTGCAAAAATCTTTCCTCGTTCGCGGCAATGTCGAAGACGTCCGCAAACAAGAATCCGAACGCGAACCCGCCTCCCATTAGGTACGCCGTTCTTTTTGCGGGGAACAGTGTGTCAATCATGTCTGATTGTCTGTCTTTAATTAATCCGCGACACTGAAGCTCTGATGTTTTTTGAATTTTTTCGCAAATATCTTTTTTCTGAGCGGGCCGGGGCTGTGGTTCGTAAAGTTTCTTGGCTGACGGTGATTGGCCTTGGCCTTTCGGTGACGGCTTTGATTGTGGTGCTCAGTGTGATGACGGCGCTCAATCACAATATCGAAGATCGAACCTTGGCTGTTGAACCTCATATGACCATTCAAATTCCAGGAATAAATCAAGGCGCACTTTTGGATGCGCATCCGCTGACTTCAAAACTTCGCGAGCATAATGATGTGAAAGTTGACGTGTTTGAATCGCAAGATGTGATCTTACGAACGGTGGATGGGCATTTTAAGGGAGCGGTTGCGCGCGGAGTGACTCAGCAAAGTCTCGATCGCATGTTGCAGGATATGCAAAAGTTAGACGTAAAGAAAAAAGGAATTCCCTACACTCCAGAAACTTTGGCGGCAGGAGAAGTGATTCTCGGAGTCGATCTGGCAGTGGCGCTTGGAGCTTTTGAGGGCGACACGCTGATGGTCGTACCACCGGAAGAATTGCTGCTGCCGCCGACTGAGACGCCAAAATTTGAAAAGGTGACTGTTAAAAAAATTATTTCCACCAGTATTTCCGATGTGGATGCGCAAGGGTTATTTTATGTGCGCGGACTTGCGCTGAAGTCTTTTAAGAAAGTGGCCAGCAAGAAAACCTATATCGAAATCAAAGTGCCCAATCCTTACAACATGGAGCCTTGGAAAAAAGAAGTGGAAAGCTTTCCAGAAGCTCGAATTGAAACTTGGCGCGAGCGAAATTCAGCTTTATTTTTTGCACTGAAGCTTGAAAAAATGGTGATCAGTTTATTTTTAGGATTAGCTGCGTTGATTGCGAGCTTCTCGATGGTTTCAGTTTTGGCATTGCTGATTTCTCAAAAACGCCGCGAGATCGGAATTTTGCAAGCCATCGGATTTTCGCAAAGACGAGTGAGAAATCTTTTCTTGCAAATCGGTTTTAGCCTGGCGATGGCGGGGCTTTTGGTGGGAATTTTCGTGGGCTCTGGCATCAGTCTTTGGGTGCAAGCTCATCCGCTGAATATTTTGCCGGATATTTACTATGACTCGCAGATCCCGGCGGATTGGGATCCGATCTTTGTGCTGACGATTTTTATCGGTGGATTTATTTTGGCCTTCGCGGGGAGTTTTTTAATTTCTCGAAGCGCTAGCCTTGAAGTTCCGGCTGAAGCGCTGAGAAAAAGTTAACTACCAATCTTTCTGGCAATTAAAAGTCGCAAGCAATCCATTATCTTCATCCATCACGGCATCACAGTAAATCGTGATTGATTTCTGAATATTTTGAGAATTGATATAATTCACGTTGCTAGCACCTGACTCTGCCTGATCAACGCTGGCCACAGCAAAAGTGTTTGAAGTTGTCCCGTGAGGATTTATCACATCAAAAGTGATCGTTTGCTTGTCGCCATCTTTGGCCCAAGTCACAGTTTCTGATTGAATTTCAGATTTCACCGCCGAGCTTTTATCTGGACACACCGTCAGACTTGTCATCACCACGGGTGCGGCAGAGGCAAGTCCGCTCAATAAAGAAAACAGCAAAGCACAAAAAATAATTTTCATGATGGCTCCTTGAGCAGAAAATTATCTGTCTTTGCCAGGGAAGGCAAGCTCCGACCATCAACAAAAGCCAATGTCGGAGCTCGTTGAAAACTTAGTGATAAAAGAACTCCTCTTTCACAATTTTGCCGTCTTTCACGGTGTAGAGAGCCATCTCTTCCATCTCTGAGCGCTTGTTGGTTTTTTTGTTGGTCATATCGTATTTGTAGTAAATCGCAAATCGATCGCCAGCAGGGAAGGGGCCATGGGCTTCGCTGGAATGGATTTCAGCTCCGCGCTCCCAATCTTGATTTTTCTTCTTTATCGCATCAATCCCGCGCATTTCTTTCGGGAAATCAGGCATCGCTTCGGCTTCGATGCTGACGATATCCGGTGAGTATAAAGACTCGATCGCCTTTATGTTTTCTCCGTTCTTACAGAGATCGACTAATTTTTTTCCAATTTCGAGTGTATCCATAAAACCTCCTTCAAAGTTTGAGGTCGAGCTTACTCATAAAATAGCAGTCGGCAACCTCGACTTCGGTCTTGATTTTGCGACATAAAACCAACTTGAAGGAATTGAGAAAAGACCTTCAATCTATTGATAAGAATGCCGAAATAGAAAGTGATGGGTTTGTTCTATGTGGTCACCTTAGCAATATCGGCATTGTTGGTTTCAGTTTTGGCTGCGACTTTTTCTGTGTCGGGACTTTCGCGTCTTTTTACCGGAGCCGCTTTTGCCATTATTTTAATGGGTGGTGCTCTTGAATTATCAAAATTTGTCGCCGCTGCATTCCTACACCGAGTGTGGGATCGCCTCAATATTTTTTACCGAACTTATTTGCTGATGTCCGTGATCGTGCTCAGTGCCATCACTAGCATGGGTATTTTTGGTTTCCTCTCGGATGCTTATCAAGCCTCCAGCAGCGACTTGCAAATGTACGCGGTTAAAATCAGCGCCATGAAAGATGATCAAGCCAGGAACAACGCCGAGATCGCAAGGCTGAATCATATGGCCGATGAAATTCCAGCCAACCGAGTGACTAAAAAAATTGAAATCAGAAATCAAATCGAGCCGCAACTGAAAGAGTTTTTTGCCAAGAATGAAAAGGCGGCCGATGAGATCAAGCAAATGGATCTCAAAGTTTTAGAAATAAAAAATAAAGTAGGACCGCTGATCTACATCGCGAAAGCCTTCAATCAAGATATCGACACGGTGGTAAAATGGTTAATCTTGGTTTTTGTCAGCGTCTTTGATCCACTGGCGATTTGTCTGGTGATCGCGACCAGCGAAGCTCTGCGCATGCGCTCGCTCGGTTATTTGGATTTACCGAAATCAATCACTCAACTGGGGCGTAAGTCAAAATCGAAAGACAATTCGTCAACAAGTGCCGATCAAATTGTCGAGATGAGATTCTCAGAATCTTCGCATAAAAATCCCGAAAAAGCCGGGTAGTTATGCAACCACCTATTTCAACAACGACGAATCCTTTGATCAGAAAAGTCGGAATCGTTCTGGTGCTTTCACCCTTCGCGAATTTTCTTTACTCATCGTATTTGCAACAACATAGCCTTTGGCAAACCGCTCAATCCATCTCGGTGGTCAACTGGGTGCTGTGGGCGTCAGCTTTGGGCGCAGGTCTGATGATGGTGCGCGGACAGCAAAAATCTTGGCTGTTCGCTTTTTTCTTGATGGCGATCAACGTGCTGTACGGAGTTTTCACTTTCAAAAAAGCCATGCTCATGGGCGGTTGGCCGATGGTCGGCAGCGCTTGGTTTCAACCAACAGCATCGCTTGCAGTGAATATCGGATTTTTAATTTATATTTACCGACTTGAGTTTCATGGTGCTGCGATGGTGAAAGTCCGCGAAGTTGCAAATGATCTATCGACAAGCCTGTCTGAAAACTTATCAGAAGAGTCGCCTGAAAAATTTTCTGCGCCAATTCCATTTCCAAAAGTTGTTCATCATCAAAAAGAAAAATTCAACGTTCAACTGACAAAAAACGTGCACATCGATTTTGTCGGCCTTGGCGAGTGGGCAAGAATTGTCGAAGTCAGCGAAAGTGGCCTTGTCGTCCGCCTCCTCGGTGAGCAAGCCCCTGAAGACATCCGCCATAAAAATATCGAAATGATTTTAGCCCCTGACATGATCGTCAATCTTCATTGCTATGACGTGATCGACGATTTCTACGAATTCCATTTCATCCAAACCAGCCCCGAACAACTCGAACAAATCAAACTCTGGGCCGCCTCTTAAAAAAAGCGCTGAGCTTTTGGGCTTCAGCGCTTTTCGATATAAGATTTGTTCAAGAGGCCAGTGAAATGTGAGTGAGGCATGGAGCCTCACTCAATTTATAATTTTTTATTTATTGGCAGTTGAATCCGAGGCTGACTGTTACACTGGAGCGAATAATTCCACACTCTTCAGTGTCGTAGCTTGCGGCTGGGCCAAATCCGCTAACATTGCTGCTGCCATCATTGGGTGTATAGACCCAGCGACCATTGGTATCGAGAGCTTTGCCCTCTTTTTCGCAAACAGCGGCGGCCATTGAAAGAGCTTGGTTATAAGCTTTTTTGCCAGCATTGGAACAAGAGCTGCCATTGCTTTCCATCCCTCCGACAGAGCCAAATGCGCTTGCAGAGTTTGTTAATTCATGTTGAAAAGCGGGTTCAATTCCTGCCATTGCAGCACTTGCGGATACAGATAACAAAGCAGACAAGATAAGTTTCATCATAAAAGACTCCTTTTTAGTGTTAAAGTAAGAGCTTTATATCACGCCTTTCAAATAAGTGGTGATCTGCCTTAGACAGAAGAAGGGGATTTCTGTAAAAATAGTAAAAGTTATGATGTCGTCGATATATGGAAAAAATCTATTTAAAAGCTAGCCTTCGATAGAAATGATTGCTGGCTTTGTACTTAAACACTCACGTTGAAATCGCGAAGCGCATCCGTCAACGAAGTCTTCAGATCTGTCGAAGGTTTTCGCTTTCCGATGATCAGAGCGCAGGGGACACCGAATTCTCCGGCTGGATATTTTTTTTGGTAGGTTCCAGGAATCACCACTGAGTTTGCGGGCACCAGGCCGGTGTAGACTTTGCCTTCGTTGGAAGTGACGTCGATAATTTTTGTGCTGCCGGTGATGGTGACTCCGGCGCCGAGGACGGCGGCTTCTTCGATGATGGCGCCTTCGACCACGATGCAGCGGCTACCGATGAAGGCGTGGTCTTCGACGATGACGGGGCTTGCTTGAATGGGTTCAAGCACTCCGCCGATGCCGACTCCGCCTGACAGGTGAACGCCTTTGCCGATTTGAGCGCAGGATCCCACCGTGGCCCAAGTGTCGACCATGCTACCTGCGCCAACTCTGGCGCCGATGTTCACATAGGAAGGCATGAGGATGGATCCGGCTTCGATGTGTGAGCCATAACGAGCGAGTGCCATAGGCACCACGCGCACACCATGTTCGCCACCCCAAGTTTTGAGTGGAATTTTATCTAAGAATCTGAAATCGCCGGCATTGATTTCAACCACCTTGCGAAGTCGGAAGAAAAGCAGAATTCCTTTTTTAATCCATTGGTGAGTGATCCACTGGCCATCGATTTTTTCTGAAACGCGCAGAGTTCCCTGATCAAGGCCAGCCACAGTTTGCTCGATCAGCGCAATTTCTTGGCTGGAAAGCTCGTCGATCTTTTTTTTGCCGTCGGCAATGTTGTTGTAAAGAGCTTCAACTTGCGAAGGGAATTCGGTGTGAACCATGGCTTTTCCTTAATAGGCACCTTTGGTGCGCTCGGTTTCTTTCAAGGCTTCAAGAATGGCCGGGACGTGAATGGCAAGAATTTTGTCGCCAGCCAAGCCGCGCTCGATTTCATAAGTCAGAGTCGGCGACGTTCGCTCACGACCCGCAAAAGTTCCCAGACATCCTGGAGTCGGGTAACCGATGTCGGTATCAATGCGATAACCTGTCCAGCGCGACAACACTTCGGCTTCGCGAAGGCAGTCTCCATTCACAAGCAATACCGGATACCAAGAGTGCAGTGACAACAAAAACTGTGGCTTTTCCGTCTCGATGAATTTGGCTAAGGCTTGATTTTCAGGCTCGCTATTGGCGTGAGGGCCTGGGTTATATCTTGGAGTTTTAATTTCTGGAGACCAATCCTTCGTCGGCAGATTGCGGTTCAGGTCCACTCCGCGAGAATTGGTGCGAGTGCGATGAAGAACCCCGTCGGCATTGAACGCCGGAATAAGAGTGAGGTCTAATTGATAAGGAAAACTTTGAAGAAAACTTTGTAGCAAACCCTGAGCCGCGATCACGCCTTCAATTTCATCGCCGTGGACTCCGCCTAAGATCAGCACGCGAGGTCCCGGATTTTGAAATCGGTAAGCCAAGATTGGCAGTCCCAAAGGTGTGTGTCCAAAAATTGTCGTTGTCATCAAATCAACTCCAGATTACTTCTATGTCATAGAGGTTCGGACGTGTCAAAACTCGAGTACAACCAAGCGGATTTACAGTTGGACGGCACCAAGCTTTCAGGCCTCGTCAAAGACGAACAAGATCCCACCTATGTGTATTCGCGAAAAGGCATGATGGATCGCTTAGGTATTTTTCAGGCGACTCTCGCACGAAATCTTGAGCAGCGTCATCAGTTGCATTATGCGGTGAAGGCCAACGCTCACCCTGAGATATTGAGAATGATGAATCAACTGGGGCTTGGCGCTGATGTGGTGAGCTTCGGAGAGCTGAAGAAATGTTTGGATGCCGGATTCCCTGCGCCAAAAGTGATTTTTTCTGGAGTCGGAAAGACCAAAGATGAAATTCGCGGCGCTTTGAATGCTGGCATTAAGCAAATCAATGTCGAAAGCACTTCTGAACTGCGTAGAATCTCAGAATTGGCCGGTGCCTTAAATAAAAAAGCCACCGTCGTCTTGCGAGTCAATCCCGCCGTTGATCCTAAAACTCACCCGTATATCTCAACAGGCTTTCATGAAAATAAATTCGGCATTGATGAGGCCAACGTGACGGAATGCCTCGATGTGATTCGCTCCTCAAAAAATTTAAATCTTGTCGGTCTTTCTTGTCATATCGGTTCGCAGTTGATGGAATTCTCAGCCCTCAGAGAAGCCATTCAAAAATTGCGTAAGCTGTATGATTCTTTGCGCGGCCAAGGTTTTGCTTTGAATGTGTTTGATGTCGGAGGTGGTGTTGGAATTAATTATCAATCATCTTCTGAGACCGATCAGTTGGTGCTAGAAAATTACGGTCAGGTGTTGCGCGAAGAACTTTCGGGTCTGGAAAGTCTGATTCAGTTTGAACCGGGGCGATTTTTGGTCGCAAGATCCGGAGTGCTGCTCACGCAAATTCAATACATCAAAAAAACGCCATTTAAAAATTTTGTAATCTGCAATGCAGGAATGAATCACTTGGTCAGACCTGCGCTTTATCAAGCCCAGCATCGCATTTTTCCATTGCTGAAACGCGAAGGTGAAACATTCAAAGCCGATGTGGTCGGACCCGTGTGCGAGTCCTCCGATTTCCTCGGCAAGAACCGCGAATTCACCGGACTTCGCGAAGGCGACTGGCTGGCCATTTCCGAAGCCGGCGCTTATGGCTATTCGATGGTCAGCCTCTACAACTCCTTCGCTTTGCCTCTCGAGATCCTGATCTAAACTCAGCTGCATTCTCTATGACAGAAGTCTTCGATGCCCGCTTCTCAGCAATACCAATATATCGATAAAAAAACCAATAGATTGGTATTGCGAAGAGGTGGGCGATTTTGCTTTTTAATTGGAAATGAAAATCACAAATCAATCTGCGTGAATTGATCGACAGGTAAAGGGCTCATAATTTCCAAAGCCCAAGATTTCATATGCGAAGAAATATCAGTCGATAAAACTTCAATCCTGCGAGTGACTGCAGAATCCGTCGAGGCTTTTTTCAAAGCTCCCGAAGCAAAATCTTGCTCCAAGCATTCGCACAAAGCAGAACCTGAATCGACCAGAGTGATCTCGTCACCGCAAACCCTGGCGATTGAATTTTTAATCAGTGGATAATGAGTGCAGCCTAAAATCAAAGTGTCGATGCCATTTTGCAAGAGTGGTTGTAGATAACGAAAGGCAATCAAGTTTGTTAGCGGATCGTCGATCAATCCCTCTTCGGCCAGCGGCACAAACAGCGGGCAGGCTTGCGCGAAAACTTCGGTCTCACGTGCTTCCACTTTAGCCAGAGCTTTGATGAACTGAGTGTAGATTTCACTTTGAATCGTCGCGCGAGTTCCCAGCACGCCAATTTTTCCATTCTTTGTCACACTCAAAGCTTTTTGGCTGCCGGGCTCAATGACAGTATAGACCGGAATATTTTGCCAGTGAGTTTCACTGACCTGAGAAGACGCCGTATTGCAAGCGATGACCAAAGCTTTGACTTCGCGAGTGATCAAGTAATTCATCACTTGCTCAGAGTATTTACGGATGGTCTCTGGAGATTTTGTCCCATAAGGGAGCCTGGCGGTGTCGCCAAGATAGAGAAAGCTTTCCTCAGGAAAATGCGAGGCCAGGGCTTTTAAGACTGTCAGGCCACCAATGCCCGAGTCGAAAACACCAATCATTCGTGAGACCTTTGTGTCAAGGGCGTCACCATCAGGCTGACTGCGACCATTTTTAGAAGGTCACCCGGAATAAAAGGCAGAACTCCTTGAGTCAGCAGAAATTGTTTTGGAATAAAAATGGCAAGAACCAAAACACCAAAAGAAAAAGTGATGACAGTTCCAAGCAGCGCCACCAACAGCGTGCGAGAAAAACTTTTCGTAAAGCCACGATCCGCCAGAGATCCCATCACATAGGCTGCAACCAACATTCCTACCAGATAACCAGCCGACGGGCCCAATGCTAAAAACGAAGCTCCAAAAGCAAAAATCGGAGCGCCTAAAATTCCCAGCGTCAGATAAGCCATCACGGCTGCGACTCCGCGAGATTTTCCCCACAACAAAGCAATCAGAGCCACACCAAAAGTTTGTCCTGTGATTGGCACCGGAGTAAAAGGAAGATGAAAAGAAATTTGCGCCAGCAATGCCAACAACAAAGCGCCAGATGCGACCACCAAAATATTTTGTGAAACTTTATTTCCCTGTTTGGAAATCAAAGCTGGAATAAACGCATTTTGAGCGGCCATGAAAGCTCCCTTGTTGCGGCTTACGATATTTTTCTTTATCAAGAGAGTAAAGGTACGGCGTATCTTTTGCGGATTCTTATGCCAGAAAAACAAAAACGCCGAGGTTGTCGGCGTTTTTGCGAAGTCTTATTTATTTTCTAAAAACAACTTTGGCCATTCCTTGAAACTTTGGAGCAAACAAAGCGCGAGGGAAGGGCTGAAGTTATATTTAAATTACCGTTTCTCTGAAGGTCGGTCAAAGTCGGCAAGGTCCAGTTCGCAATCTTCATTCTTGCGTCTAGCGCTGGACTCCATGAGCTCGAGATTCCGTGGCGCCTGAGCTGCTCATTTCCATAAAGCGGGCCTTGTCTTTAATTTCAGCAATGCTGGTCGCGTTGAGATAAGTCATCCCAGACCTGATGCCACCCATGAGTTCAAAAATAACGTCTTTGGCGTGACCTTTGACATTCACAAAAGTGCTTTCGCCCTCGGGCGCCATGCCTTCAGGCACACCTCCGCGCCATGAATCTTGAGCTGAGCGTGATGCCATTCCACGGTATTGTTTTCGACCGTTTTTGATCTCTCCGGGAGTTTCAATCGTCCCAGAAAGCATCGATCCCAGCATCACCGTGCTGGCACCAGCCGCAAAAGCTTTCACGATATCGCCTGAAGTTTTGATTCCACCATCAGCGATCACTGGAACTCCGTATTGATTAGCAACTTCGGCGCAAAGAGCAATGGCTGTCAGCTGTGGAACCCCGCAACCCGTGATGATACGAGTCGTGCACATCGAACCTGGACCTATGCCCACTTTGATAGCATCTGCTCCAGCTTCAATCAGATCTGCTGCTGCATCAGGAGTGGCCATATTTCCTGCGATAATCTCAACAGTTGGATAAGAATCTTTAAGCCATTTCATCGTTTCCATCATCTGCACCGAATGCCCGTGAGCAATGTCGATGGTCATGACGTTCACTCCAGCTTTAATCAGTGCTCCAGCGCGTTCTTTAAAATCCGCATTCACGCCAATGCTGGCAGAGATCACTTTGGTGCCATGAGCTTTTACTTTTTCAACAAACTGAACTTGTTCAGAGATCGTCACAAAGCGGTGAAGGATTCCAGCGCCGCCAAGATCCCCCATGGTGATTGCCATTTCAGATTCAGTGACGGTATCCATATTGGCGCTAATGATTGGCGTGTCGATAGAGATTTTCTTCGTCAGTTTTGAAGTCAGTTGCGGATCACGTCGTGAACGCATATCAGATTTTGCCGGAACTAAAAGCACGTCATCAAAAGTCAGTCCTCGTCCGCGATTTTTAACGTCTTGCCATTGAAACATCAGATTCATAGAGGGGCTCCCGTTTGTGTGACATAAATCTGTGACAGTGCGACAATAAAGCAAATATTGGCGAGCATTTCAACAAAACAAAGAAGGCAAGCTGAGATGGGGGTCCTCCAGAGCACTTGGCTCGAGTCAAAGCTGGTTAAAATCAAAGGAATGACGATCGAAAACACAATAAAAAGGCTGACCAGGGATAAAAGTCTCCCTCGCGCCAGATCTCGCGAGGTCGAAAGCGCATCTTTGTGTCCTGCTTGATACTCGCGGTCAAAGCAAACAACAAAGGGCACGAACATATACTGAAAAAAACGAATCAGGCCAGGAAGGATTAGAGCAAAGCTCCAGCTGAGGGTTTTTCCCCAAGCTCTTAAAGCTTCGATTAAATTTTGATTGAGGTTGTAAAAAAGAAATTTCCACCAAGAGCTTTGCGATGTTTTTGAAAGCACAGATAAAATCATCAGCAATCCCAAAAGCGGAGCTCCAAGATTCAGTACTATCGAGGCAATGCCCCAAAGCCAAACCGTCGGCGAGGCCCCTTGCGGACTCATCAGTTGGGCTTGCATCTGATCAGTGATAACCTGATCCAAAGAGCTTGAGATCAGCGTCAGCACAAAGAGAGCAAAACCAACTTTGCGCAAACAGAAAAAAACTTGGCGAAGAAAAATCATATTCGACCTATTGAGCTGTGGTTGATTTTTGCGAAGGATTTGGCTTCGCTGATGCGGAAAGAGTTTTTAAGTTTTTCAAATTCTCAGCAATCTCGGCACTGACTTTCTTTCCCCACTCAGCAGCATCCTTCGAGTCATAATGAATTCCGTTTTTGGTGGTCGCTGGATAGTGAGTGAGCTTGGTGCTATCAACAAAAAGGCAATGATACTTTTGGACCAGTTTTTGGATTTGCTCAACACCAGAACTTAAATTGGCTTTGAAGGGATTTTGTCTGAGGTCGGGCGGTCCGATCCAGACGCATTGACTGTGAGCTTGCTCAATTTGGCTGAGCATTTTTTCAATCGAAGGCAGTTCATGAGTGATATTCGCGGGGCTTGAAAGAATATTCGTTCCAAGGGCTACGACGGTTAAATCGGGCTTGTCAGTCATCATTTCGTTGGTGAAAGAATCCACCTTGTGGCTGTTGGTTTTCGTTTCATGTCCAGAACTGTCTTTTTTCCAGTAACCACAGTTGGTCGATTTGTAATTTGCGTTTGTGGTGAGCCAAGTTGACGGTGAAGATCCGCAACTGGCAATGGTCGTGACATCACTTGAGAGTGTGCGCAGATATTTATCGACCTCGATGCCAAAATATCCGGCGGCATGCGAGTCTCCAATAAACAAAACCTTTTCAAATTGATTTTGTGCTTTTGCACTGAAAGGGAGAAGCAGAAGAGTCAGCACAAGCTGTAAGCACAATGAATTTTTCATAGACTCCAAGTTTTTGGCTTTGGGGACTGATGGTCAAGGACTATTTGGCTGAGAATAAATTAGGATCTTTCAATAGTCTTTACATAATCTTAGGGAGTTGTGACTAAGAGTGGTATTTGATTGCCAATGCCGCCGAGTTTTCCTAAAAACAGGAGGACATGAATTTGAATACGGCGCTCAGTCTCCTTATTTTTTTCTCATCATTCGCCTTCGCTGAGGTGGCTCCGGTCAATTCAGGCACTAACTCCTCATCGCTGACCTTGAAGCAAGCTTATGAAAAAGCGCAGCAACTGAATCCATCGTTGATGCAATCAAAAGAAAATTTGAATCAGGCAGACACTGAAATTCCTTTAGCCAGAGCCAATCTGTTTCCGGTGCTGACAGGGACTGCGCAAGGTGAGCAAAAAAAAGATTCTGTGAATGCTGGCGGCAATAACACTCTTTTTTCTGGCGATCCCTACAATCAATACAATGCGGGACTTCATCTGACTCAGCCTTTGTTTGCGAAGGGACTTTTTTCGGCGTTGGACTTGGCGAAAAAAGACAAGCAGATCAGTTCTCTCAATATTGAAATTGCCAATCGAAATTTAGCGACCAGCGTGATTCAAGCTTACTTTCAAGTGGTTTTGAATATGCGAGCCTTAGACACGTTGTCTCGGCAGGAAAAAATTGTCACCGAGTCTTTAAAAACCACTCAGCATCGCTATGCCACGGGACGAAGTCAGCTTTTGGATGTGTTACAAGTAAAAACTCAAATTGCGCTTTTGGTCTCGCAAGTTTCAGATGCTAAAAATCAGGTGGAAATTGCCGCAGCAAATCTGGCTAATCTTTTGGGTGAGCCTCATGCCAAAGCTTATTCTATCGGGAATCATCTTGAAGCCCCCGATTTGAAAGTGATCGATAACGATGTTGATCTGAAAAAGTTTCGTCTGCCAGAGATTGAACAAAATAAACTGCAAATTTTGCAGATTGAAGATCAAAAAGATATCACTTGGGGAAAGAATTTGCCGACGCTCAATTTGATCGGCGATTACAATTATCAAAGTTATAAAAAATCAGATCTTTTTGATAATTTATCTAACTCGTGGGACGTGGGTGTGGTTTTGACCATTCCGATCTTCTCTGGATTTTCGGCGATCTATCAGAATGACGCTTTGGAGTCACAAAGACTGCAATTGCAATTCGCCAGACAAAATTTAGAAAATCAAACGAACTTGCAACAGGTGACCAGTCGTAAACAGTTAGAAAATGCCAGAGACGATGTGGCCGCAGGTCTTGAAGCTTATCGGCTTGCGCACGAATCTTCCGAAGAAGCCATTCGCCAATATAAATTAGCGACGGTTGATTTTTTGCAATTTCTGACGATTCAGCAAGCTTATGTTCAAGCTGAACAATCTCTGAATTCTTTCAAATACAATTACGTGGTGGCTCTGGCGACTTATTATTCGGCTTCGGGCCAAGATATGGGTCACCTCGTGGATCTTTTGCAGGGAGTGAATCGATGACTTCAGTTTTGATTTCATTTGTTTCTGTATCAATGATGCTCGCCGCTTTTTTCCCATCAAAAGCTTTAGCTGAAAATCCTTCTTTTGAAGTGACAGTTCCGCAAAATCAAATTGATCTGCAAACTTTGAATGAAGGAATGCCGACTCAAAAAACTTTTCACCTCGAGCTTTCAGCTTCGTCGTGGTCGCCAGATCATTTTACGGACTCTTCTTATCTTTCCAACGTTTCTGATTTTAAATCAGCGGGAACTCCGCAAGTTTCTTTATTGATGTGGGGAAGTGGTTGGGATTTTTCAAAAGTAAATATTGCTCCTAAGTTTGGTTTTGCTTATTCGCAATTTCAAAGAACGGGAGACTTAGGCGTTGCCAACGGATCCATCGAGCTTTCGCAAAAATTGAATTTGTACTCTCTTTTTTTGGGCGCAGAAATGGCTTCACAAAAATTGTGGTGGTCGCATTTACGAGCGTACCTGGATTTGGGCTTGATGCCGATTTGGGCGCAAGCGGCAGCTTCAAACTTTAGCAATGGGACCAGTGAAAATGACTGGGCCTTTCGTGAGTCCGCGGGACTTGCTTGGAGCTTTGCAAAAAATGACGAAAATGTCGGAGCGAATTGGGCTTTGGAAGCCGGAGTTGAAACAACTCAAGGTCTTCAAGGAGCTTCGCTCTCAGGTGTTGGATATTTGTTAGGTCTTCGGGTGTCTTTGTAATCCTTATTTGAAGGGGGATTTATGAAAATCGCTAGGATTCTTGCTGGTGCGGCCTCGGGTGTATTGATGGCTTTGGTTGTTGTCGGTTGCTCAAAAGACGCCGACGTGAACGACTATAAACAAAAAACTTTGGAAAAAAACTTGGGCGAGCTTCAAGGCGTTCAAGGAAGATACTCAGGAATGCTGACCTCAAAAAGTAGCAATGCTCCTTTGGGTGGATTGCAGTTCACGTTGCAAGCTTCAACTCAGGTGGTGAATAGTGGTGATGAGAACCGAGCCTCGGCAACACCGATTCTCATTGCGAATGTGCAGTTTGGTGGGCCAGGTTCTTTGAACTTGGCGATCACCGCACAAAATAGTTTTTATGATCCCTCTTCAGGAACTTTCACAGCCGATATTCCGATTCAAGACGGCAGCAGTTCGACTGAAGCAATCACCGTGAATGGTGTCATCCATGGCGGAGTCATTGACGGCGAGCTTTCGGCATTGGGCTATAGCGACTATGGTGGAAGTTTTCATTTGATTCTGAACGGTCCTGCGGTCAATCAATTGGCTGAACAGGGGCAACCCAATACCAATCTCATTTTTTCTCAGATGAATTATCAAGGTACGACGACTTTTCAAAATGGTCTGACAAAACCAGTGAATTTGGTTTTGACCAAGCCGGACGCCAGTTCAGCCGGAGATTTTCTGACCATGCTGTCGCCAGTGAAGCCTGTGTATGCGACTTTTAATTATGGCAATGGTGCTTTTGTGTACTATCCAAATGCCTCTTGGGATCAACGAACGGGGCGCCTTTCTGGAGGAGTTGCGACGCTGGCAAACACTCAGATCTCTCTTTCTTTGGTGTGTGATACGGTGGGCGTCGGCGGACTGAATTGTTCGCAACTTTCCGCAGGATCGAGTGGTGTCACAGCAACAATTCATGTCGACCCAGCTCAGGGTAAACTTCAAGAGCCACCGGATTCGTCAGCCAATCGCGATGCGATCACTCATATTTACAATGGCGAAATGCAAACGGGGCCAGCTGAGACGTTGCCAGTGAAATTCACAGTCACTTATCCGGCGCGAACTCGTCTGCAGGAGATCGAAGATCTTTATAATCCCAATTCTGAAAAAACTTTGCAGGTTTCCTACACGGTGATGCCGGAGATGACGGTGGGAGCTTCATTCCCAACTGTGAAGTGGGATACTCTCAATCAAACTTTGGATGGACAAGTATCGATTGTGAATAACAATCAAAGTGTGCAACTGACATTGTCATGTCAGCAGTTTCAATTTCCAGATCCAGCAAAAGGGTATGATTTTAGTTGTAATTATTTAAGCACTTTGAGGAATGAAAATCAGGTTTTTCATCTGCACTCGAAATAAAGTTCTTCATAAGGAAAGTGAAGTTCTCGCATGAGTTTGTCAGAAATTTCGATTCGCCGTCCGGTTTTTGCATGGATGCTGATGTTTGGTCTCATTGTCTTTGGGGCCATCGGGTTTCAAAGAATGGGTATCAGTCAGATGCCCGATGTGAATTTTCCCGTCGTTAATATTTCACTTCGTTTAGATAACGCCGCTCCAGAAGTGATGGAGCAAGATGTTGTCGACGTGGTTGAAGATGCGGTGATGGGGATTGATGGACTGACCAAGGTCACCTCCAACATCAGCCAAGGTGTGGCCAACATCACCTGCGAATTTAAAATGGATCACGACATTGATGTGGCTTTGCAAGAGGTGCAAAACCGAATTTCACAAACCGCAAATACTTTGCCAGTGACACTTTATCCGCCGGTGATCACCAAAACCAATCCTGAAGATCAGCCCATCATGTGGGTGATGGTGACTGCCGATGAGGGAATTCCGCTCTATCGGCAAATGATGTATGCTCGAAATACTTTGAAGGATCAGCTCTCAACGATTGAGGGAGTTGGTAACATCACCTTGGCTGGATACGTGGATCCCAACTTGCGTGTTTGGGTGGATCGTAAGAAAATGTACAATTATGATTTTCTCTCGACGGATATCACGGCAGCGATTCAAGATGAGCAAATCGAGCAACCCGCAGGTCGCATTGAAGCTCCTGAAAAAGAAATGAACATTCGCGTGCTGGGTGAATCAGGCACAGCCGAAGATTTTTCTAAGATTCGTATCAACACCCGAGGTGGGGCTGCCAATTACAATCCGATTCAGCTGGGGCAAGTCGCCAAAGTCGAAGAGGGAATTTCAGATCTGCGCGCGATCTCGCGGTTTAACGGAAAAACAGTGGTGGGCCTTGGTGTTGTGAAACAGCACGGCTCCAATGCGGTTGAGGTCGCAAAACTTGTCAGATCCAAAGTGGATCTCATGCGACAAAGTTTGCTTCCTGGATTTCATGTCGATGTGAATTTGGATACCACGCAGTTTATTCGCGATTCTGTGAATGAGCTTAATTTCACCTTGCTGCTTTCAGCTTTACTGACGTCGATTGTCTGCTTTTTATTTTTGGGCTCGTGGTCATCGACTATCAACGTGCTTTTGGCTATTCCGACTTCGATTGTCGGTGCTTTTATTGGACTTTATTTCTTTGGCTTTACGCTCAATACTTTTACACTTTTGGGACTCAGTCTTGCGATTGGGATCGTGGTCGATGATGCGATTATGATGTTAGAAAATATTGTGCGACATTTTGAAATGGGAAAAAATCGCAGACAGGCAGCACTTGATGGCTCGAAAGAAATCACTTTCGCAGCGATTGCGACCACCATTGCGATTGCGGCGATTTTTATTCCGGTGATTTTCATGCAAGGCGTGGTCGGACGTTTTTTCTATCAATACGGGATCACAGTTACGATTGCGGTGTTTTTATCATTGCTTGAAGCTTTGACTTTAACACCGATGCGTTGTGCGCGGTTTTTACACTCGGCCAAAGAAAATCCGAACAAGTTGATTTTGAAAGTCGATGCTTGGATGGATTGGCTGTCACATCATTACAAGCAAAGTTTGCATTGGTGTTTGGCGAGACAAAAACAAGTGATCTGGGGCTCGGTGGCTTTTTTCTTATTGTCGTTGATTTTTATGTCGACGCTGAAGAAAGAATTAATTCCGGCACAAGATCAGTCTTTATTTTTGCTGAATTTAAGAACGCCAGTAGGAACTTCGATCATGGCAACGGATGATGTCTTTAAACAAGCGGAAGCTTATTTAAAAAAACAATCCGAAGTCCACGATGTGTATTCAACCATTGGTAATTATCAAAATAATAATGTGGTCAATGCTGGAACGATCTATGTGATCTTAACAGAGGCAAGTCAGCGAAAATTAGGGCAGACGGAGATCATGGCAAGAACTCGTGAAGACTTGCAAAAACTTTTAGTGAACACGGAAGTTTTTACTCAGGATTTATCACTGACTGGGTTTAGTGCTTCGCGCGGATATCCTGTCGAGTTTACGATCGAGGGACCTGATTGGGAAAAACTTCGTGGTTACTCGGACGAAGTTTTAAAAAGATTAGCTGCCACGGGGCTCGTGCAAGATATCAACACCGATTATCAAATGGGGATGCCGGAAGTTCTTATCACTCCGGATCGTGACAAAGCCGCCAGTCGTGGGGTCAGTGTTTCATCGATTGGCCAAGAAGTGAGCAATATGATTGGCGGTTATTTATTTAATGCCAATACTCAATATCCACTCGAGGGACATCGTTATGATATTCGCATGCGCTCGCTGCCAGAGCAGTATGCAAATCCTGATGACGTGAATGACATTCGCTTGCGCAATAACAGAGGCGCCACGGATTTAATTCCACTGGCAGAAACAGCGAATGTGAAAATCACGACGGGTCCGCAGTTGATCTCACGAGTGAATCGGGCCAGAGCAATTCCAGTTTATGCGAATCTGGCCAAAGATAAATCTCAGCAAGATGCGCTGGAGGCGATTGAGAAAATTGGCAAAGATGTTTTGCCTCCTGGATATCAATTGAAAGTCACGGGCAGTGCTCAAGCTTTTCGCGAGGCTTTTTCAGGGTTGATCTTTGCTTTGCTTTTAGGAATTGCTGTCGCCTACATGGTTTTGGCCTCACAGTTTAATAGTTTTATTCATCCAGTGACGGTGTTGATGGCCTTGCCGTTTAGTTTGTCAGGAGCACTGATATCGCTGTTTTTGACTCATCAATCTTTAAGCCTTTTTAGTATGATCGGTTTGATTCTTTTGATGGGGATTGTGAAAAAGAATTCGATTCTCTTGGTGGATTTCACCAATCAACGTCGAGCCGAGGGGCTTGATCCCATGGCGGCACTTTTGGAAGCTTGTCCTGTGCGACTGCGACCTATTTTAATGACGTCGGTGGCAACCATTGCGGGTGCTATTCCTGGAGCACTGAATTTTGGACCAGGTGCTGAGACGCGAGTGCCGATGGCCATTTCCATCATCGGTGGTGTGACGGTTTCGACATTCTTGACGTTATTTTTAGTTCCTTGTGTGTACCATGTTTTTTGTCGCTATGAGCGTCCCGAAACTGAAGAGCTGGAAAGCCCGGCGCACATATGACTTTATCCGAAATTTCCATTCGCCGACCGGTCTTTGCTTGGATGCTGATGGCAGCGCTCATCATCTTTGGCGTGATTTCGTTTCAGCGTTTGGGAATCAGCCAGCTCCCTGACGTGGATTTTCCGGTCGTCAGTGTTTCGTTCAGTCTGAATGGAGCAGCACCGGAAGTGGTTGAAAGCCAAGTTTTAGATCCGGTCGAAGATGCCATCATGGAGATTGACGGCATTCGCAGCATCACTTCCAGTGCACAACAAAGTTCAGGATCAATTTCGGTCGAATTTGAAATGAGCTGCGATATCGACCGCGCCATGCAAGAGATTCAAAATAAAATCAATCAAGTGCATAATCTGTTACCGAATAATTTATTTCCACCGACGTTGCGAAAAAGTAATCCTGAAGATCAGCCGATTCTTTGGTTAGCTCTCACCAGCGATGATCCTAAAACTCGGCCGATTGATATGATGATCTACGCCAGAAATTATTTGTACGATCAATTTTCCACTCTCGAAGGAGTCGGCAATATTGCTCTTGGTGGTTACGTCAGTCCTGCACTTCGAGTGTGGACGGATCTCAATAAGCTTCATTACTATAATCTCACTTCCGACGATGTGGTGACGGCCATTCAACAAGAGCACAATGAAATTCCGGCTGGTCGCATCGAGGGCCCGCTGAAAGAATACAATGTGCGAACCCTTGGTGAGGCTTCCGACCCTTTGGATTTTGGCAAAATTTCGATCAACAATCGGCAAAATCAGGGACCTAACTTTCGACCGACAAGAATTAATCAGATCGCCAGTGTTGAAGAGGGGCTTGCCGATGTTCGGCGAATTTCTAGATTTAATGGCAAATACGCCATTGGCCTTGGAATCTTAAAGCAACACGGTGCCAATGCAGTGGAAGTCGCCAATCAAGTTCGAAAAAGATTGGCTGAAATTCAACCGAATATCTTGGCACCTTTTCATGTGGATTTACGATCTGACAACACTCGCTTTATTAAGCAATCCGTGGATGAGCTTTTATTTATGCTTTTACTGTCGGCCCTTCTGACATCGATTGTTTGTTATTTATTCTTAGGCTCTTGGACATCGACGATCAATGTGCTGATGGCGATTCCGACATCGATCATCGGAACCTTTATCGCCTTTTATTTTTTCAAATTCACGCTGAATACTTTTACTCTTCTGGGTCTCAGTCTTGCCATCGGGATTGTGGTCGATGATGCGATCATGATGCTTGAAAATATTGTGCGCCATCGTGAGCTGGGGGAGGGGAAAAAAGCGGCGGCGATCAAAGGTTCAAAAGAAATCACTTTTGCGGCGATGGCGGCGACCATTGCCATTGTCGCCATTTTTCTGCCGGTTGTTTTTATGAAGGGGATTATCGGAAGATATTTCCTTCAATATGGAATCACCGTGACCGTGGCGGTTTTACTTTCACTCCTGGAAGCTTTAACTCTCACGCCGATGCGCTGTTCGAGATATTTGACTGTCGATCATAATCCAACAGGCCTTGCTGCCCTTGTAAACCGATTTTTTCATCGCTTGTCTGGTCATTACGAGCGGGTCTTGCAAATTCTTTTAAAGCACAGAATCAAGACTTTGCTTGCGACTTTGGTGTTTTTTGCAGCCACCATTTTGCTTGCGAAATTAATTCCGTCGGAAATGATGCCAGCGCAAGATCAATCGATGTTTATGCTGCGATTTAAATTGCCGGTCGGAACGGCACTGGCTGTGACTGATGGGAAAATCAAGCAGGTCGAAAATTATTTGCTCACTTTGCCTGAAGTGAACGGGATTTATAGCGTGGTGGGTGGTTTTGGTGGAGATTCTGTCAATCAAGGGATGGCTTATGCCACGCTGGTGGATCGTGATAAACGCAAAATGACTCAGGCTGAAATCATCAACAAAGTCAGAACTGATATTAAAAAACAAATTCACGGTATGAAAACGGTGGTTCAGGATTTATCACTGCGAGGTTTTGCTGCCAGTCGTGGATTCCCCGTCGAGTTTATCGTGCAGGGAAGTGATTGGGACAAACTCACCGATCTGACAAATCAGATCATGGATAAGATGAAAGCATCTGGTACAGTGACAGACGTAAACACCGATGTGCAAAGTGGAATGCCGGAAGTCAGACTGATTCCGAATCGAGAAAAGTTAGCAGCTCATGCGGTGTCGTTAAAGACAGTGACCAATGCAATCAATGCTTTGATTGGCGGAGCCATCCTCAATGGTCAAACAGAGTATTCAAAGGCTGGGCATCGCTACGAAATTGAACTTCGTTTGGTGGCCTCGCAGCGAGATAAGCTTCCTGATTTAAGGCGAGTTCAAATTCGCAACAACCGTGGTGAGACGGTGTCGCTGTCAGAGCTGGTGGATGAGCAGATCAAACCAAGTTTGATGCTTATTTCAAGGCTCAACCGCGCGCGCGCCATCACCGTGTATGCGAACCCGGCGGTCGGCCATTCGCAAAAAGAAGCTTTGAAAGCCACCGAAACTATTGCACACTCGATTTTACCTGGTGGGTATTCTTTTAAAATGATCGGAAGCTCGCAGAGCTTTAATGAATCTTTTGAAAGTTTGATTGCGGCGTTGCTGCTTGGCATTTTAGTTTCTTATATGGTGCTGGCCTCGCAGTTTAATAGTTTCATTCATCCCGTCACAGTGTTGATGGCTTTGCCATTTAGTTTTTCTGGCGCGTTCTTGGGACTTTTTATTTTTCATCAATCCATCAATATGTACAGTTTGATTGGTTTTATTTTGCTGATGGGAATCGTGAAAAAGAATTCGATTCTGCTTGTGGATTTTACGAATCAAGTGCGTAAGGATAATAAAAAATCGGTGGATGATGCTTTGTTGAAAGCCTGTCCCGTTCGTTTGCGTCCAATCTTGATGACGTCGCTTGCGACCATCGCCGGCGCCTTGCCTGAAGCTTTGGATTTAGGACCTGGAGCTGAAACCACTATCCCCATGGCCATTGCCATCATCGGTGGAGTCATGGCCTCAACAGTCCTGACTTTATTTGTGGTCCCTTGCGTTTACAGTCTCCTCTCAAGATTTGAGGGAACTGATTCTTTGGCTATCGAGTAGGGACTTGGATCACTTATAAACTTCTTTGCGATGTCCGATCTTAATAACGGTGACTTTGACAGTCTTATCTTCGATTAAATAAATCACTCGATAGTCTTGAATTCTGAAGCGGAAGAGGCTGTCGGCGCCTTTTAATTTCTTTATTTGCAATAATTCCGTATACGGATTTAGCGCCAGTAGTTGAAGAGCATCTAAAATTTTCTGTTGTACTTTTGCAGGTAAGTTTTCAAGCTCTTTAAGAGCACTCTTTTTAAAGACAATTGCAAATGGGGGTTTGGTCATTTTTTTAATTTTTTGAGGGCGCTAGAAAATGAGACTTCTTCCTCATCTTTACGCTCCAAAAATGAAGCGAGATCGATCTCATCTTCGAGTTGCTCTCGAATTGCATTTTCCACAACGCTTTGAATTTTAAGACCTCGCTTCTTACAAAAAGCGGCAAGAGCTTCTTTTAATTCAAAATCAATATTTGTTGATAAAGTCGCTTGTTTTTGCATTCATTGATTATCCATGAAAAATCTTGGAAAATCAAGATTTTCAAAGAAAAGTCATTGTTTTTGCTTAAGTGATATGAATCACAGAACTTTTTGATTTCTCGTTTTGAGGGAAGTGGTGCCTCGGGCCGGAATTGAACCGGCACGACCGTTTAACCGAATCCCAGGATTTTAAGTTCTTCCTGGCGATTTCAGTAATCTGTCTTAAAAAGGCCATTTCCTCCAGATTACTTGTTTTCTACTATATAGTGTTGTACACTATATAGTAGATGGCACAGTTTGAATTTGTAGCATGGTTGGTTCAATGGATCTTAGAAAAGCAAAGCTTTGAATTCGACTGGGACAATGGAAACTCAACAAAAAGTTTACAAAAGCATAAGGTGAGTCCCGAAAGTGCTGAGCAGGTCTTTATGAATAAGGATTTCCTTGTCCCACTGGGAATACAAGTATCGCCTGCTGCTAACGAGCCACGTTTTGGTGCTTTAGGTACGGATTTATCAGGGAATAAATTGTCGCTTTCTTTTACAATTCGTGAAGGACGTATTCGAGTGATCTCAGCCCGACCGATGAGTAAAAGCGAAAGGAAAAATTATGAGTCGATTCGTTAAAAATGAAAAAGGTTATGAAAAGTCTTTTAAGGCAGACTGGAAAGCTGTCAAAAAAGGACTTAAAAAAGTTCGTGCCGAGTCTGGAGAGCCAAAAAAAGTGCCAACCTCCGTTGCCTTGGACCCACGTTTTGTTGCAGAACTAAAGAAGGAAGCTCAGTCTCGTGGTATTCCATATCAAATTCTGATGCGAATGTTCATTGTCGAGGGCTTTCAACGACTCAAGAAGAAAGTGGCGTGAGACTTTAGTGGTGCCTCGGGCCGGAATTGAACCGGCACGACCGTTTAACCGAATCCCAGGATTTTAAGTCCTGTGCGTCTACCAATTTCGCCACCGAGGCCTATCAGAAGCTTTGATAAGACCTTGGATCAAATCATTGATTTTCAGCTTTGAACACTGATGACGCCGCAGCTCATGACATAAAATAAAAAGAAACGACCAGAGTTAAAATCATAAAGCGAATAGCAAGACCGACAGGGCCGATCATAAAACCTCCTTGATTTTTGGAAAGTACGACTTCCGTGGTACTTCAATAGGATTGCAAATTTCAGACACAGCATTGGATTGAGGTTGAGTGCAAATGGTTTGCGAGATGGCGGTGGGCGGCTTCTGGCGGTGTCAGTTCTTGTGGCAGCTCTAAAAATCGAACACTTTTCCAAACATTTTCTAAGCGGTGGAAGTTGCAGAGGCTTTCGAGGAAGCTCGCGAGCCTCCCTTTTGTCTGTCAAAAATAATGACAATTCTTTTATTCTTCGAGGTGCTCGTCTTTATTTTCGTGAGCGGCCTCGTCCTCTTCTTCGGTGCCGGTGGTGAATTTCTTCAGAGTGGCATCGAAGTCAAAAAGCTCGGCATAACGACCCCAATCCACCATGGTGTCGATAATTTTATCGGCATTTTCATAGGGAAGGCTGCGAGAAATTTGCTCTTTAAAAGTGTCCTCATCAACGGCTTGTTCAGCTTCCAGCTGACTCATCAGTGAGCGAAACAGTGCCAGCTTTTGAATTTGTTCTTTAAAGATTTCTTTTTTCTCATCGCCATCAACACCTGAAATAGCGCGGCCCAGAGGAGTCAAAATAATTTCGTGATCAGGGGTGACAACCAAGCCTAAAATTTCAGCGGCTTTGGCAATAGAGATGATTGAGCCAAATTCTTCTCGCATCTGCTGAGTGATTTCAAAAATGTCAGCTCGTCCGCCATTGGATTTTAAAATTTCAAGAAATCCCAGCAATCGGTGGACAGCCACTTGCGGAATACTTTCCACGCGGTTTCGGCCCTCATCCGCCGTTTGCGAAATAAAAATAGGATCAGTGCCGCGAGGAGCATCCGGTAAATTCACCGTGGTGATCAAGTCATGAATCTGATCCACCAACTGCACAAAGCCCTTTGATTTTTCATCGCGCGGATAAGGGAGGGAATTTTTAATTTCATACATGATTCGTCCAGGCTTGCTCGACAAAACAAAAATGCGAGAGGCCATCGACACCGCTTCAACGATATTATGAGTCACCATAAAAGCTGCTTTGAAAGCATCGCCTTTTTCAAGCCACAGATTGACGATCTCCGTGCGCAAGTTCTGAGCGGTTAAGACATCGAGCGCACTAAAAGGCTCATCCATGGCAAGAATTTCTGGCTGGGCCACAAGGGCTCTGGCAAAACCCACCCGTTGTTTCATGCCGCCAGAAAGTTCTTTGGGATAAGCGTTGTCATGCCCGGCAAGGCCGATCAATTTCAGCGCGCGTTCGATCTCATCGCGTTCATCTTCTGGTGAGAGGTGTCGTTGCATGAGTCCAATGCGCACATTTTCATAAACCGTCAGCCAGGGATAAATCGCAAAACTTTGAAACACAATCGAGACCGAGCTATTCACGCCGACCAATTTTTCATTTTTTTGAAACACCAGGCCTGAGGTCGGTTGGCTGACGCCAGAAAGAATACGCAGAATTGTTGATTTGCCGGAACCGGATTGCCCCAAGAGAGCGATAAATTCGCCTTCGTTGATTTCAAATTGAATATTCTCAAGCACGGGAATGATCTGATGATCGGCTTGAGTAAAACTTTTGGAAACAGCTTCCAGTCGGACGAGTTGATTTTTTGACATATTCACCTCTACCTCTTAATCCAATCGAAATCTTTTTTCAGCGTAGTCGTACAAATTTCTCCACAGCAAACGATTCAGCACAACCACAAACAAGGACATGATCAAGATACTACAAAAAATAGCCGGCCAATCACCTTTTTCGGTCGCTTGAGCGATAAAAGCGCCAAGTCCTTTTGCCACGAGTTTATTTTGTCCCCAGCTTGCGAACTCAGCAACGATACTGGCATTCCACGCACCACCAGCTGCCGTGCAAGCTCCCGTCACCCAATAAGGAAAAATTGCGGGGATGATCAAAGTTTTCCAGATCCGCAGACCACTCAAGTGAAAAACGGCGGCCGTTTCTTTAAGGTCCGAAGGCACTGACATGGCTCCTGCGATCACATTAAATAAAATGTACCACTGAGTTCCCAGAGCTAAGAGAAGAATGCTTCCCCAATCCATCGAAATACTATGAGCGACAAAAAAACCAACGACAAAAGGGAAAGTTAGATTCACCGGAAAGGAAGCGGCAATCTGAGCAAAGGGCTGAATGATTTTTGCCATCTTTGGTCGAAAGCCAATCCAAACCCCAATCGGAGTCCAAATCAAAGTGGCAACAAGCACCATGACAAAAACTCGCATCATGGTGAGAATACCAAGCCAGGCAATGTGCAAAATTTCATCTGAGCTCATGGAGGTCTTCACTTGAAAACCCAGTTTGATCCCCAGCCAAATCAAGCTACCGATTAAAAACCAAATTCCAAGACCATAAAGCTGCATGAGATATTTTTTGGTGACCGGATGTTTTTGAAACTCGCGATCACTTTTTTGCAGAACGAAAGAGAAAAATTTGTCTAAGATGCTGATGAGTCCTTGCCAGCCATCAACGAGGATGGTGCGAATAAATCCAGCTCGGCGGATGACTTCCAAAAACCAAGACGTAAAAACTTCTGAGCCTTCGACTTGCTCATTTTTAAATTTTTGTGACCAGGCAATCACAGGCTTCCACAGTAATTGATCAGTGACGACAATGATGACGATCATGGCAACCAAGGCGGCAAGGGCGGCTTTGTTGTCACCTTTTTCCATAGCAACACTCATATAAGAGCCGATACCCGGAAGTTTGATATCTTGATGAAGCACCGTGATCGCTTCACTTTGCACCACGAAAAACCAACCGCCACCGAAACTCATCATCGAATTCCAAATCAGTGAAATCGCGCCGCTGGGAAGTTCTAACCATTTAAATCTTTGCCAAGGGTTGAGATGAAATGATGAGGCCGCTTCTGAAAGATTGTCGGGAATGGTGACCAGCGAGTGATAAAAGCCAAAAATCATATTCCAAACTTGACCGGTAAAGATCGCAAAGAGGCTGGCGCACTCAACACCCAATAACGAGCCCGGGAAAAGACTCATGAAGCCGGTGACGGTGACCGAGAGAAAACCTAAAACGGGAACCGACTGCAGAATATCAAGAGCCGGAAGTAAAAACACGCGAGCGCGTTTGCTGTGAGCGGTCCACCAACCGATGATCATGGTGAAGATCAAAGAAAAGAAATAGGCGATAAACATCCGCAGCGTGCTTCGTGCCGCATAATAAGGCAAATGCCAAAGATCGAGAGAAATTTCAGAATGCGCATCGGGACTGAGCGGAGCCGTCATATCGTGGCCGAGAGAGCCGATGATCCAAATCATAAAACCAATGGCGATAAAAACAAAAAGATCGATCGGTCCAAATTTGAACCGACGATCTTCAGATGCTGAAATCCAGGGGAGAAAGCGAGGTGTTTTCATCTCTTATTTTTTCTACGCCATCATTAGATTTTTACAAGCAAAAATGAAAAGCGCCCGATTTTTTTCGAGCGCTTTTTTTCAGAGAGAAAATTCTATTTTAAAACTTAGTAGCAAGTGTAAGTCGTCAGCAGACCGCCCCAGTGACTGCTCGTCTGACAACCATAACCGTATCCGTAGCCACCGCTATATCCGTAACCGTAAGGATATGTGCTGACGGGATAGTTATAATAAGCCGATCCGTACAAACCAGTTTGATAACCTTGGCCGTAGTAACCTTGTTGACCATAATAGCCACCAACACCGCCGACAGTCGCTAGAACACACTGACCGTTGTAGTAAGCTTGACCAGCTGGGCATCCGCCTTGTGACAAACATCCATACTGAGTTTGAACTTGGCCGATAGGACATTGTTGACCGTAGCCACCAACTCCGTAGCCTCCGACGCCGTATCCGCCACCAGTCACGATCACACATGTGCTGTTGTACATGCCATAACCAGATTGGCAGGTTCCTTGTGGAATCCAAACGCCATACTGAGAGGCATAACCACAGCCAGGCATATTCGCCGTGCAAGTTGTTGTGGCAACGGTTGAACCGCTGCTGCCGCCGCCATTGCTACAAGCTGCGATCACAAATAAGCAAGCCATGGCTGAGCCGAGTAAATACAAATACTTTTTCATAGAGTTCTCCTCTGTTTTATTAACAAACTTTTTCATTCCAATTCTCTATAGAACAAGGTTTGTGCCAGTTTTACAGGGTCTGCTCAGGCTCAATCTCATTTCTATTCATTCTCAACTCGAAAAAGGGGTCCATACTGATGGAATGCCCGCAATTGTCACACCTTGAAAAAAGCTTAGACAGTTGACTGGCCAGTTATCTGCGGCCCTACTGACCAACTTTTTTCATGCGCTTGATCATGTCCCACTCTTCGAAATCAATATAAGGAGTGAGGTCTAAATCCTTGGGAACGCGAACTAAGGTGGCATCGGATCTGCCAATCTCATCAGCTCTGAAGATTTCTTTTTGCATGATATTGCCTTGGTAATAAGCCCACGAGTAACCATAATGCTGGACCATGGCCTTCTCGATCCGCTGAGCAATTTGATGAGTGCGAAGGTAAACTTTCTCAGTCAATGGCACCCAATCAATCAACGATTTTTCAACAAATTCATGAATCGTCAGATCCAGCGAGACATCCATTTTCTCACCATCTGGCATTTTGTATTCAGGCTTGATGCCGCTATCAATATAGATTTGATGAGCGTCGTTCTTTGCATAGCCCGCAAGATACGGAATTTGATACGAATGATCGACATGCACACTGTGAAGTAAGATTTGAAAAGTCTGATCCAATTTCATATCCTGATGGGCGGGAATTAGAACTCGGCCAAAGAGATCATTGATTTGCTTTGTGTACTTTGTCCAATTCAAGCCTTGGGCCTCCGCTAAAGCTTTTTGCGCCAGAATTCCCACTTCAAAAGATGCTGCGGCAGGAATCGATTGCTGTGAGAGAGCTTTCTCCACAGTGGAATGCAAAGCCCATAGGCCGAGCCATTTCGTTGGGATTTTTTTATTGAGAATCAACTCTCGACCGTTCCAGGCGCTGGGCTGATCCTGAAGATCTGCGGTCTTGGTCTTAAAAGCTTTAGTAAAGGCTGCTGTAGAATCAAAGAGTTGAGCACTTGAATTCTCAGCTAAATTCTCTGGATAGCGTTTGAGTTCGGACCAGGTTTTATATTTATCAATGACTTGATTGATACCTTCTAAATGGACGGACTTACAAAACACTTCCGGTAAGGATGTCGATTGATTGATCGCAAAGCAAGGCACGGACGCCAACAAAGGTGTCGCTAAGAGCATTGCTAGTAAAAGAGGACGTGCTGAGATGAAAGCCATCAGGCAGGAACTCAGTGCAAGTTCAATGCTTTCCTTTTAAAGCGTGCTTGATGTATATCCGAGATGGCATCTGAAATGACCAGATCTTTGCGATGGACGCCGGGGATTGTCAGTCGCTGTTTATTTTTTAAACAACTTCACGTACTCGCCGTAGCCAGATTTTTCCAAATCTTTGACCGGGATAAATTGAAGAGCTGCCGAGTCCATACAGTAACGGTTGTGAGTGGGAGCAGGACCATCATCAAAAAGATGACCCAAATGCGAATTTGCGTATTTTGACCTGACCTCAGTTCGAGTCACAAACATCGTATGATCAGTTTTTGTGACGGTATTGTCTGGCTTTAAGGGTGTGGTGAAGCTGGGCCAACCAGTGCCTGAATCAAATTTACTTTGTGAGCTAAACAGCGGCTCACCTGAGACAATATCGACATAAATGCCGGCTTCATGGTTATTCCAATATTCATTATGGAAGGGGGGCTCGGTGCCATCGTTTTGTGTCACTTGTCGTTGTTCTTCCGTGAGAGTTTTAAGAATAGCTTGTTTTTTCTCAGGCGTAAAATTTTTTGCATCCCAAGCCATGGCATGAAAGCCTAATGTCATTCCTAAGAATAAAGTGAGAAATTTTATTTGAGACATCAAAGACCTTCAAGCTTACATTTTGACTTCAAACTTATTCTAAATCATTGTTTGAGCTGAAGTCATAAAATTTTTGTAACCTTGGCGAGGGTTTATGTTTTCACGAAAATGGATCTTGTTGGCATTTTTAGTTTTCGCTCCACTTTTTGCTCACGCTGAGACGGCTGTTTTATCCGGTGGTTGTTTTTGGGGAATGGAAGAAGTTTTTCGTAAAGTGCCAGGAGTGACTTCAACGGCAGTGGGATACACCGGCGGCACCATGGTGAATCCGAGCTATGAAGATGTCAGCTCTGGTAAAACAGGACATGCAGAAAGTATTCAAATTCAATTTGATCCCAAAAAAATCAGTTATGAAAAATTACTGAAGACCTATTTCCGTATGCATGATCCGACCAGCCTCAATCGTCAAGGAAATGACGTGGGCACACAATATCGATCAGAGATTTTCTACATGGACGACAGCCAAAAAAAGACCGCAGAGTATGTCATCGATCTGGTGAACAAATCAAAAAAATGGAATGGGCCTGTGGTCACGAAGCTTGAAAAAGCTCAGAAATTTTATCCAGCAGAAGAGTATCACCAAAAATACTTGGTTAAAAATCCCAACGGTTATAATGACCATTATCTGCGCTCATTCAACTTTGACTGAATTTTAAATAGGAGAGTTTGCAAATGGTCCTCTATGTTCTATCCTACCTAGGTGGTTTGATCACAATTTTAAGCCCCTGTATCTTGCCGGTGTTGCCTTTTGTTTTTACCAAAGCTGATCAACCATTTCGTAAAAGCGGATTGCCACTTCTTCTTGGGATGGCGATCACGTTTACTTTTTTTTCAACCTTGGCCGTGATCGGCGGAGCTTGGGTCACAGAAGCCAATCAATGGGGACGTTATTTCGCTTTAGCACTGCTTTTATTTTTTGGACTCTCGCTGATTTTCCCGCATTTGTTAGAAAAAATACTTTCACCCTTAGCAGGACTTGGCGGAAAATTATCCAGCACGCCGACTCAGCAACGAAGCGTTTCAAAATCTGTCGTGCTTGGCATGGCCACGGGTCTTTTGTGGGCTCCATGTGCTGGGCCCATTCTTGGCTTGATTCTGACAGGCTCTGCCATTGAAGGCGGCGAACACGGCGTTTGGAAATCAGCCAGTTATCTTTTTGCCTACGCGCTGGGAGCGGGAACCTCTTTAGGTTTAGCACTGGTTGCTGGTGGAAAATTATTTGGTACGATGAAGAAATATCTTAAGGCTGAAAAAGTTGTGCGAGCTATTTTAGGCGGCCTCGTGATTTTAGGAGTGCTGGCGATCAGTCTTCATTGGGATCGAAGCTTGCTCACGCAAATTTCAAAATTTCAAACAGAGTCGCTGGAGCAAAAATTGCTTCAAACATTTCATCTTGCTCCAGAAAATAAACCATCCGATGCCAAAGTGCTTGCTGTTGAAGGAGTCATGCCTGAGCTTTCAGGTGCTGTGACTTGGTTCAACTCAGTGCCACTCACCAAAGAGAGTCTTAAAGGCAAAGTCGTGCTGATCGATTTTTGGACTTACTCCTGTATCAATTGCCTTCGCACTTTACCGTATGTGAAAGCTTGGAGTGAGAAATACAAAGACAGCGGCTTGGTTGTGATCGGCGTGCACACACCAGAATTTGCCTTTGAAAAAGATCTTGAGAATGTCAAAAAAGCAGTGAGCGAGCTTGGTGTGACTTATCCAGTCGCCGTCGACAATGATTATAAGATCTGGAATGCTTTTGAAAATAAATATTGGCCAGCTCATTACTTCATCGATCGCCAGGGGCAAATCAGACATCATCATTTCGGTGAAGGTGAGTACGAAGAATCTGAAAAAGTCATTCAAGAGTTGCTTGCTGAGGGAGAGCCTTCCAATGCAAAACAATCTATGCAACAAGGTTTTGTGCAAGTTCAAGGACAAGGGGCGCTGGCAAGACCACAGCTGGGCGAATTGCAATCATCTGAAACTTATGTTGGTCACAGTCGATCTGAAAACCAAGTACAAAATTATCATCAAGGTCAGACATTAAAGCTCAATCAGTGGGCTTTGCTCGGGGATTGGAAAGTTGATGATGAAAGTGCGACTTTGAATAAAGCGCCAGGGAAAATTATTTTCCGTTTTCACGCCAGAGATTTGCATTTGGTTTTAGGTCCAAAGATCAATGGAAAAGAAATTCGCTTTAAGGTCACTCTTGATGGCAAGACCTTGGGGGATGATCATGGTGCGGATACGGATTCGCAAGGTTTTGGCACCGTCAAAGAACATCGGCTTTATCAATTGATTCGGCAAAAAGAAGGTTCCGCCATTCAAGATCGCACCTTTGAAATTGAATTTTTAGATTCAGATGTTCAAGCCTTCGCGTTTACTTTTGGCTGAGCTGTGAAAGATATTTTTTAAAATCTTCAGGGACTGGTGCCTCAAGCTTCATTTGCTTTTTTAGAAGCGGGTGGAAGAACTCCAAACTTTGTGCATGCAACATCAGTCTTGGAGCGGGAAGTCCTTCAGGCTCCAACTTTTTTGAACCATACAGCCAATCACCAAAAATAGGAGCGCCACTTTGTTGCAAATGCACACGAATTTGATGAGTGCGCCCAGTCAGAGGTTTCGCTTCAATAAGCCAAGCCTTCGGATGATTTTCAAGACGCTGAAAAAGAGTGTGCGCAAAATCTCCACCAGACTGAGTGCCAAACATTTTCACTAGCTTGGGACTTTGTCTTCGCCCGACAAGATGATTTTGAATTTCCCAGCTCTCTCCAGACAATTTTTCCACAGAAGTCATCGGTGAAGTCAGAGCCCAATAAGTTTTTGTGAATTTGTGCTCACGAAACATCTCTGTCAGATGCTTATTGATGGCTGGATGAATCGCTAAAAGCAAAACGCCCGAAGTGTCTTTATCCAAACGATGATGAAGATAAACCTGTTTTGAATTCAGTTGAGACTTTGCCAGATCAAAAACATTGGCGCGTTTTCGGTCCACTGTCGGTTGAGTGGGAAGATCCGGTGGTTTATTGATAAAAATCAGCCACTGATCTTGATAGATGATCTCAAGTTTTGGGCTTTGATTTATTTTTGGATCGTGAGACATCGGGATGACCTTTGATATAAAAGCGAAGGGGCCATTTTGCCGCTTCTTCGGCGTAATCGACTCCAATTCGGGGTCCTTTGTCAATTTGACTTTGCGAAACTTGATAACCATCGTCTTCAAGCCAAATTCCAGAGCGAGGATCAAGTAAATGTTTTTGGTCATGACGTTTGTTAATCCGAAGCGCTCGACAGAGCTTCCCTGGGCCTTGCGCTAAAAGCTCATCATCGTTATCGACGGCAGTCAGCGCGCGAATCAAAACTGCTTGTGGGTCACCTTTTGAGCAAGTAACGACATTGAAGCAGTAATACATTCCGTAAATCAGGTACACATAGGAAAATCCTGCGGGCTGATAAAGAGATTCGGTGCGCTTGGTGCGTCGATGACCAAAGGCATGGCAAGCTTTGTCTTTAACTCCGATATAAGCTTCGGTTTCAACAATGCGTCCGCGCAAAACTTTTTTCCCGTGACGAACACAAACAATTTTTCCGAGTAATTTCTGCGCTAATTTTTTGGTGGAAGCGGAAAAAAAGCGGGAAGTCAAAAGTGAAGTCATGCGCATAATATCTCATTTTGGGGATAGCTTTCGCAAGATTTTCGAAGCCCTGACAAGTGTTACCGTCATCTTTCATTTCTTGTTAGAACAAGGCAAAGATTTAACCTACAGGAGGTCTCAAATGAAAAACAGTCCCGTCAGACAACAACAATCACTATCACCATTTCGCTCAAATTTTTATCAAAGGTCTGGTTTTCCGCGTGTCTTTGATATGATGAATGAGATGGATCAGCTTTTTAATCAATGGAGTCCGACGACGGAATCTGCCGAAGATTATTTTGCTCCGGCCATTGATGTCAGTGAGAACAAAAAAGAATATCTTTTTAGTGTCGATGCTCCTGGAGTGAAAGAAAAAGACATCAATATTTCTGTGACCGGTCATCAGCTTTCAATTTCTGGTGAGCGCCGCCGCGAATCTGAAGAAAAATCAGAAAAAAGCTATCGCAGCGAAAGATTTTTTGGCCGCTTTGAAAGATCTTTTATGCTGCCAGAAGAAGTGAATACCGATCAGATCGAAGCCTCATTTCGCGATGGAGTTCTTGAAGTTCGCGTGCCCAAAGTCGAGGCCGCTCAACCGAAAACCATTGCCATTAAGTCAGGAATTGAAAATAAATCTGACAAATCGACTCACTAGCTAGTCTTCATTTGATCTTTGGTTGATCCTTGAACAGTGGCCCTGATAAACTCAGGGCCATGTTTGAGTTCATAAATCTTTTGATTGAAAAGATTCTTTCCTCGTTGCTGATTAGTTTTATTTTGATGCTTTTTTCTTTTTCTTATTTCAGCGGTCATTTTCCGCCCAGAAAAGATGATCTGTTTCGTTCAATCAATTTGGTTAAGATGATGCTCTCAACCAGCAAAGACTATAATGATAAAGCGCAGTCTTTGAGCAGCTTGCAAACTTTAAGCCTTGATCAAATGGCGGAGCTTCAGCGCCTGGCTTTAAAGCGCACAGAGATCAGCCTTGAGTTTTTAAAAATTTATAAGAAATTGCAATTTGGTCATATCGATCCGGTGATTGAGCAGAAGCTTCGTCAGACAGAAACTTTACTGGATGATGCCACTAAAAATCTAGAAGACGTCAATCGTCAGATCTTGCAAAAAAATTCCTGGCTGAGCCCGCCAGGAACTCAGTCGCAATAATTCTAAAAATTAATTTCTATAAACGTTGTGAGGATCGTCGCCGTTGCCGTTATCTTTTTCCGGTGATTTACAGCTTGTTTCCAGAGCTAAAATTTTAAGTCGAAGAGTTTTTAATTCATCGAGGCTCATGCGCATATCAGGAATTTGGCAATGATAACTGTTCACGACTTGTTCAATGGCGGTTGCTTCTGATGGCGCCATGATCAAATTCCAAGCGACTTTAATTTTGAGCCAATCAGTCACATAACTGCATACGTCTTTCGAGTCTGGGGGCAAGTAACCAGAAGGAGAGCTGTCGCCTTTTTTCATATTCTCATGACCACTGACGGATCTGAGGTGGTAACTGTCGCTGAGGAAGTTGGTGTACATGCAGCGCTTTTTTTGACTCCAGGACCAGGCTCCGGAAAGATAAGCGTGCTTCAGCGGAACGACGTGATCGATTTGTATATCTTGGCTGGATGTAAAAATTTGTCCTGTGTAAGGATCCAACCATTTGCCACCATCAACGACACACTTGTTGGTGTCCTTGAAGGACACTGGAACTTGCGAATCACGGATTAGGGCACGGGCTCGAGTGTTGTAACAGCCACCCAATGTTGAATCGACAATCCATGTGCCAAATTGTTTTTTTCGATTGTAAGGTTCAGTGGGAAGAGTCGGTGGTGTGTTGTGCTCAGTCCAATTCATCAATGCCAAATCCGTCGATGCCTCTTGCAGAGCGGGGAGGGCTTGATCTTGAAACCAATTCACCGGAGAAATGTCGGCGCGGTGGTGGCGTGAGCCATCGGTGACTGTAAAGAACTTCTGAGCTGTTTGAAAATCATCGCCGGGTGACGATGAGGGATTGGAACCTCCTGCAAAGCAGAACTGAGAAAAAATAAGCGAGACAGCAAGAATTGTAGGAACAAGAATCATGGATGTCGTACTTTGTTGTCGTTTCATGTTATTCGAATCCTTTCTTCATTTCAGATGCGTTCATCTTCCTGAGAGCGCCTGACTTAAGTAGAACGGCAGGACGGAAGTCGGGCAACAATTTCTTTTGTCAGGTTTTCGTTTGCATGTCATTTGAGTCTCAAATCTCAATAATATAACCTGCTGGAAATACTTAATATTTATTAAATTCAATCGTTTGATTGAATTTAAGTAGATTTAATCAAACGATTGAATTAGGCTATAAACATGGAAATAAAGAAAAAACACCAAGCAGAAGAAAAAAAAGACGAGACTCAAGACAATTCTCCTCCTGAAATAAAAGAGGACAACGCGGCTCGAATTAAGCTGATGGCAGTGGCAAGAAAACTTTTTGCCAAGCACGGGCTTGATGGAACGAGCACTCGAGATATCGCCAAAGAGTCAGGGCTAAACATCAGTTTGATCAGTTATTATTTTGGCGGCAAAGAGGGGCTCTACAAGGCGGTCTTAACGACCTTTGCGGAAGAATCAAAAAAACAATTCATGGAGCTGGCATCGGGATTTAATACCGAAGGTCTCGATCGCGATTCGTTTCGCTTGCTGATGAAAGAGTTTTTAAAAGGAATGTTTGAAAACAAACTGCGCAATCCTGAAATTGGTTTGATCATTGATCGTGAGCTGATGTCAGGTTCGTCCTTTGCTTGTCAGCTTTTTGAAAGTGTTTTTGCGGAGGTGATTGAAACCATCGTTGGTTTTTATAAAGCCGGTCAGCGCAAAGGCTTTATTCGCAAAGAAATAAATCCTTATATTCTGTTTATTTGTACGGTCCATTCTTCGGATCAGTACATGCGCATGATTGGTCAAGCGACGACCTCGATGCGAACGAAACTTTGTCAGATTCCCGAGCAAGCAGATGATTATTTAGAGCAACTCTATCTCATTTTTGTTGAAGGTGTTTTGGTATGAAGAGAGAAATCAAAATTCTTATTTTTTCATTTTTAGCTCTATTCATGGCGAGTTTTTTTGCGGGAAGTTTTGCGCATGGACTGACGCTCGAAGAATATTTAGCGCAAGTGCAAAGTAAAAACAAAAACTTCAGATCCTTTGAGGCCTCAACCAGTGCTGCGGAAGATCGCTTTGCCACTGCAGATCTGGATTTGTCGCCAGCGCTGACTTTAAAAGGGAGTTATCTCGATGATAAGTCGCTTGTGATTTACGGTCCGGGCATTGAAGTGACTCGCAATCAAATGACGACTTACTCGGCGGAACTTTCAAAAAAGTTTTCATCAGGAACGACGGCGGCGGTCAGTACCGGCGTTCAAGGAGTCGTGACGGATGCGACGGGTTTTGGTTCGGGGGCGCCGATTGAGACGTACTCGGGATTTGCTCAAGTGAGTCTCACGCAGTCGCTGTGGAAAGATTTTTTTGGACATGCAACGCGACTTCGTTGGGAGCGTGAATCAGCTCTGAGGACTCAGGAAAAACAAGGCTACAATTTGCAAGCGAAGCAAACTTTGATCGAAGCCGAAAGTGCTTACTGGGATTTGATTTATGCCGAAGAGGATATCAAAATTCGCGAAGCGGGTCTGACTCGCGCCCAAGCAATTTTGCAATGGGTGCAGCGACGCTACGGCAATGGCATTGGTGATAAAGCGGACGTGCTCAATGCGCAAGGTTTAGCACAGGCTCGAGAACTGGAGCTGCTCAATGCCAAGGATGATTTAAGAACGGCTCAGCAAAAAGTAGCAGACGAGTTAGAAATAAAAAATTTGAATGAACTTCCTGATTTGCAAGGAAGCCTCGGCAATAGCCGATCGATCAAAGGTTATGTGAATCCGTCAACGGCCAGTGATCGCATTGTGAAACTGGATGCCTATCTCGCCATTTTGGATGCCAAAGCCAAAGCCGTGGCAGCGAATGAAAGCCAAGATAGTTTGAAACCTGATTTGGTTTTGCAAGGGAGTTATAAAACCAATGGCTATGATGATAATTTAAATGGCTCATGGGCGAAAGCCACAGACACAGGACATCCGACGTTGAATGTTGGTGTGCAATTTCGCTGGTTGCTTGATTGGGAAACCAAAGGGGCTGTTCGCAATGCTGCAAAAATGGATGCCTTATCAGCCAGCCTGAAACAAGAAAGACAGTTGCTAGAAAGCGATTCGGATTGGTCAGAGCTTCTTCGTAAGAACGATGAGCTTTCAAAAAAAATTGTTGTTGCGCAAAAAATTTCAGACACGCAAACGGCCCACGCAGCGGCGGAGAGACAAAAACTTTCCAAAGGTCGAGCGATCACTTCTGATGTGATCACTGCCGAACAGGATGCGGATGAAGCGGCGTTAACGCTGACAAAATTAAAAACAGAACAAAGAAAACTGGAATCGCAAGGTCGTCTGTTTGTTGCGATCGGAGATGGCGTATGAATCTTTCAGAAATTTCAATCAAACGACCTATTTTTATTATTTGCGTGGTCAGTCTGATGCTGGTGTTTGGGATGGTCTCGATGTCTCGTATGGGCGTCGATATGTTTCCAGATGTGACATTCCCGACGATCTTTGTGCAGACGACTTATAAAGGGGCTTCGCCGGTCGATATGGAAAAACTCATTTCCAAACCGATCGAAGATGAGCTGGGATCGTTGCCAGGTCTTGATAAAATGTACTCACAAAATGCGGAAGGGATTTCCACCGTTATTTTGATGTTTAAAATCGGAACCGATATCAAGGATTCTGAACAGCAAGTGCAAAATCGAATCGGCAATATCCGTAGCACATTACCAGACGATATTGATAACCCGATTGTCAGACGCTTTGACCCCGCCGATCAGCCGATCGTGATGTTGGGAGTAAAAAGCAACATGAAGGCCGATGACCTTTATGATTTGGTCAACGAGACAGTTAAAAATCAATTTGAAACTATCGCTGGCGTCGGCCAAGTGCAGATTATTGGTGGTCGCAAAAAAGAAATTCAAGTTTTGGTCGATCGGCAAAAGGCACAAGATCGTGAAATTTCCCTGACGCAAATCTCAAATCGCATCAAGCAAACAGCCAGTGATACTCCGGTGGGCTCATTGAAAGATGCTGTGAGTGATACCTCGGTGCGAGCTTCTGGAGAATTTGAAAACGTTTCTGACATCAATGATGTGAATGTCAACTTTTTAGGCTCCGATCACGCCGTTCGCTTGAATAGTGTGGCTGAGGTCAAAGAAGGTCTTGAGGACGAAGCCTCGAGTTTTACTCTGCGGGAAAAAGATGATGGCTTTAAAGTAACACCGGCGATTGTGCTTCAGGTTTATAAGCAATCGGGTGCGAACACCGTTTCGGTTTCAGACCTTGTACAAAAAAAGATCACCAAAGTGAATGAGCTGATGAAGTCTCTTGGCAAAGACGCCAGTATTTCTTTGGTGCGTGAAACTTCAAAGCCCATTCGTTTGAATGTCAAAGACGTGGCTGAAAGTATCATCATCGGTATTTTGCTTTGCGTGTTTGTGGTGTTTTTCTTTTTGGGCTCGGTGAAATCAACCTTCATTACTGGTTTGGCACTTCCGAACTCGCTCCTTGGCGGATTTGTTTTGATGTACGCCATGGGATTTACGATCAATGTGATGACTTTGTTAGCACTCTCTTTGGCGGTGGGGCTTTTGATCGATGATGCCATCGTGGTCAGGGAAAATATTTTTCGACATTTAGAGATGGGAAAAAATCCCAGACAAGCGGCTCTTGACGGAACCAAAGAGGTGGCTCTGGCAGTGCTTGCGACAACCATGGTGGTGATTTCTGTTTTCGGTCCGATTGCTTTCTTGCAGGGGATCGTTGGTCAGTTCTTTCGACAGTTTGGTTTGACTGTCGTGTTTACGATGCTGATTTCTTTATTTGATGCTTTCACCATGGCGCCAATGCTGTCGACGTATCTTGCGACTAGCAGTGATCAACATCGTGGGAATGGTTTTATCAGCCGAGTTTTAAATCAGTTTGATCGGGCACAAACCTGGCTTGAAAATATTTATGAGGCCACCGTCCGATGGGTGCTTCAGCATCGCTTAAAAGTTTTGCTGATGGCAGGCGCTATTTTTATCGGAAGTTTATTTATGACAGCCTACATTCCAAAGAATTTTTTGCCTGCGGCAGACGCTGGGGAATTTATGGTGAACGTTGAGCTGGGGCAAGGGACCTCGCTGACGGCGACGAAGGCTTTTATGGAAAAAGTCAGTGATGAAATTATTAAATCAAAAAATGTCAGACTTCTAGCCATTGTTTCTGGTTACTCAGACCGAGTTGAAAGCAATAAAGGAACTATTTTTGTTGAGCTGGTGCCAAGTAACGAGAGAAAAGTTACAACTTCCGGTGTGAAAGATGAAGTGCGTGTCTTTTTAGAGCCGCTGCAATCGCAAGCAAAATTGAGTTTGGGAGACATCGACGTCGGTGGAGGAAATCAAAAGCCATTGCAATTGATTCTGTCTGGACAAGATCTTGATCAACTTTCGGCTTATGTGAATAAATTAAAACCTCGACTTGAGAAAATTCCTGGCTTTGTCGATGTCGACACTAACTTTCGAACTGGGAAGCCCGAATTTCAAGTGGTGTTTGACCGGGCAAAATCAGAAAATTTAGGAGTCTCAACGGTGATTGCCGGAACTGAGCTTCGTGCTCGCGTGGAGGGCCTCGTTCCCGCGAAGTATCGCCGGAATGGGATCGAATATGATATTCGCGTCAGACTTCGTCCCGAAGATCGGGATTTGAAAAAAGAATTCTCTCAAACCGTCGTTCCGAATGTGAATAACGATATGATTTACATTTCAAAAGTGGCGACTCCTAAAGACACTAGCAGTTATTCGCAAATCAATCGTTACAACAAAGGTCGATATATTCAAATCGACGGAAATTTGGGACCCAAAGGAAATTTGGGCACGATCACGGATGAGATTGTGAAAGTGATTAATACCGATCCTGAATTCAAACCTCCAACAGGAATTAGCTATCAGTTCATTGGACAAGCGGAAGACTTTAAAGAACTGATTGGCAATATGCTTTTTGCGATTGGGCTTGGCGTGCTGCTGATTTATTTGGTCTTAAGCTCGCTCTATGAAAGCTTTATTACGCCAATGACGATTCTCTTGGCGTTGCCGCTGGCGATGACGGGAGCTTTCGGTGGACTTTTGATTACCGGAAAAAGTATTGATATCTTTTCGATGATCGGGATTATTATGCTCTTAGGAGTCGTCGCTAAGAATTCAATCTTGGTGGTCGACTATGCGAAAAAGAAAATGGATGAAGGCATGGATCGAACAGATGCTTTGATTCAAGCTTGTAAAACGCGTTTGCGTCCGATCTTGATGACAAGCTTTGCTTTGATCGGCGGCACGATCCCGATCGCGATTGGTCTCAATGAAGCTTCGGCACAGAGAACTTCCATGGGCGTTGCGATCATTGGCGGCGTGCTGAGCTCGACATTCCTGACTTTGTTGGTGGTGCCAGCCGCTTTTGGATATATCGATGACTTTGGTCGTTGGCTCACTCGAAAGCTCACTTTCATTCACCATGAAGGATCAGCTGTCGTTCTTCAGAAAAACCAAGGAGATGTTTCTATCGAAGAAAGTCCTTTGGGTGGTTTTGAAGCTGAGGCCATCAAGTAGTTAATAAAGACGATAAATTCCACGAAAACTTCGAATCTGGTCGATCTTCGCAGAGAAGATCGACCAGTCATCTGATTTGGCAATCGGCGCCCAAATATTTTCGATCTCATCAATCAGCAGCGTGCATGGTTTTGATTGCTGAAAGTAAGGATGCTGGGCGAGTTTTAGATTTTGAATCTCACGATCTAATAAAAGCTCTTTTAGGTTTTTGAAATTTTCTGAAGCGTAAATTTCAAAAAGGGGAGAATGCTTCAGTCGTTCTTCGTTGATGCCACTGTGCAAATCAAAAAAGACCTGCTCAAAAGGTACCTGAGTGGTTTGCATCAATTGAAAATATTCGTTCATCAAGGCTTGATCGGTGTCAGAATTTTTTGGAACAAGATTAAGGCGCTGAAGAAAAAGTTCGCGGCACTTGTCGCTAAAGAGATCGCCAAAATCTTTTAGAATTTCCTCGACGGGGAGCTCATGATGAGCGGCTTGGAGAGCGCGTCCTAATTGCAGAACATTCCAATGAATCGCTGTGGGCTGTCTGCCATAACAATAAAGTCCCGAGTGATCAAAATAAGCTGCCGTAAAGTGAATATCATAAGTTGGCAAAAATCGATAAGGGCCATAATCAAAACTTTCGCCAGTGATATTCATATTATCAGAATTCAGCACTCCATGAACAAATCCGGCTAACATATACTGAGCGGCGAGGTGAGCTAGATTTTCTGAAACTTGTCTGAAAAATAAAGCAGCAAGCTCAGGAGAGGATTCCGGAGCTCTTAACAAAAGTTCTGGAAAATAATTCTTCACTGAGTAATCAATCAAACGAAGAATATTTTCGTTTTGTCCTAAAGTTGCCAGTCGCTGAAAAGTACCAATGCGAAGATGTGAATGCGACAATCGCGTAAGCACCGCTGACCGCGTGGGAGAAGGCTCGTCATTTCGCTGGAGGCTTTCGCCTGTTTCAAAGACGCAGAAAGTTTTTGAGGTGTTCACTCCCAAGCTTTCCAGCATTTCGGTTGCCAAGATTTCGCGAACAGCACCCTTCAGCGTGAGTCTGCCATCGCCGCCTCGAGAATAAGGAGTCAGACCACTGCCCTTGGTGCCAAGATCATAAAGCTTGTGATCTTGGCCCATAAATTGAGCGTAAAGAAATCCGCGTCCATCGCCAAGGTCAGGATTGTAATGCCTAAATTGATGACCATGGTACCTGAGTGCCAAAGGCTGGGGCAAATTTCCCGGATAGGCTTCAAAGCGATGAAAGTACTTCTGCCACTCGACATCGGTGAGCTTCAGGCCAATGCTTTGTGTTGCGGCTTCATTCTTATAGCGGAGGAGAGCTTTGGGGAATGAAGCTGGCTTCACGGGATCATAAAAATCAGAGATGATAGAATCAACCTCTGACTTACGACTGAGCTCTAAAATAGCAGGTAAAGATGTCGTGGCCATGACGACCTTTAACAGTGTCTTTGGTAAAAATGAAACGATTCTGCTGGCCTGATTGACGATTTTAGCCGAAGCAGGGATAAAGGATTCATGTTCAGTCGGGTTCTCGATAAAATTCAGACATTCAACTTAGATCGTTGGGGGATGAGCCTTTCGCTCCTCTGTGCGGTCCATTGCATGGTGACACCATTTGTTATCCTCTCGGTACCGATCATGGCGAGATACTATATGGTTCATCCTTATTTTCATGTGGCTCTGGCGCTATTTATTATTCCGATTGGTCTTTTGGCTTTTGCTTCGGGCTATAAGCATCACCGAAACATTTGGGTTTATCTACTGGGAGTACCAGGGCTTTTTGTCATCGTGATCACGCCGTACTTTGTGCATGCTCTTCATTACAATTGGAATGAGCCTTTGATCATGACTTTTGGGAGCGTGCTTTTAATTTCTGCTCACTTGATCAATCGCAGGTCCTGCGCTTGTGAAGCGCATCATCATTAAAGTTCCATCTCGTTTTCATTTCACTTTCATTTAGGATAGGTTTACGGTTGAGGAAGAAAAACATTTTCTCAATAACTCGTACTTTTTGAAGTGCGAAAGGAGGACCGAATGAATTCTCGTCGTGGTTTTTTTAAGCAAGCAGCAGCTTTAGTGGGTGCAGCCGTTTTGGCTCCTGTGACAGGTTTTGCCGCCAATGACAGACGTGGTGGTGGAGACACAGCCGCAGCTCCCGCCGCGGGTGGTGGCGCTGATTTGAATTTGCCTTTGGTTGAACCAGGTAAAGGTTTGGCTGCCAGCATGAATTATCATTTCAAAGGTTCAGAAGTGAAAGACGCTAAGTTGAAAATTGAGCGCCAAGGTGTTCCGTTCTCAGGGCAACATTGCTCAACATGCATGCTCTTCACCGCCGTCGGTAAAAAAGGCGGAACCGAAGTCGGAAAATGCCAACTCTTCCAAGGTCAGCTCGTCAAAGCAACCGGCTGGTGCTCAAGCTGGAACAAAAAAGCTTAAAAGGTACGCCGTTCCTTTTGCGGGTTACGGTGAGTCAATTCTTAAACGCAAAAAAGGCAGGAGTGATCCTGCCTTTTTTGTTTTTAAGTCCGAGCCTCTCGATGCTCAGATTTTGTGATTGAACAAGATGACTCTATTTTTTTCTAGTTTTCAGGCCGTCGACTAGCTTTTCATAGGTAGGAAAATTAATTACTCCCGCCTGCTGTTCTCGATACGCTTCTTCAAGTTCCCAAGAAGCTTTCGAGTAGGAAAGCTGCAGTTCTTGTGCCTGCATAAGTTGATGCACAAGCGGATTATCTGCATCGAGTTCCTTCGTCGAGACAAGTAGTTCATCAATTTCTTCTTCAAGTAATTTTATTTCAAATTCTACAGCTTGCACAGCCATAGTAATCGTTCCAAGAGAAAGTACTGCCATGTCATATCGTAGGTAATTTCCAAACAAGCGTCAAAGGGAATTGACCGCTGTCTAAGGGCGCACCAAAGGTGCACCTACGGTGCAACGGAACGGCGTACCTCGTCGCGGAGGGCGCGGCGGAGGATTTTTCCGACGTTGGTTTTGGGAAGTTCTTTGCGAAATTCTACCTGCTTTGGAATTTTGTAGCCGGTGAGGGATTTTTTCGCATGGGCGATGACTTGAGCTTCTGTCAGGCTTGGATCTTTTTTTACGATAAATGCTTTTACGGTTTCGCCGGAGTGTTCATTTGGTACGCCGACCACGGCGACTTCTAAAACTCCTGGCAGAGTGGCGATCACGTCTTCGACTTCGTTTGGATAAACATTAAATCCAGAAACTAAAATCATGTCTTTTTTGCGATCGACGATTTTGAAAAAACCATTTTCTAACATCACGGCGATATCACCGGTGCGAAGCCATCCGTCTTGCAGGACTTTTGCTGTTTCATCAGGACGTTGCCAGTAGCCTTGCATGACTTGGGGGCCTTGCACACAAAGTTCTCCCTCTTTGCCGAGCTCGACATTGTTGCCGTCGTCATCGAGTAATTTCACATTCGTTGACGGCACGGGCATGCCGATGGTGCCGACCATGTCACCACCAGTGATCGGATTGCAGCAAACCACGGGCGAAGCTTCAGTCAGACCGTAGCCTTCAAAAATATGCGTTCCGGTTTTTTGAATCCAGCGCTCGGCGACAGCTTTTTGTAAAGCCATGGCGCCGGCGACGCTCAATTTTAAATGACTAAAATCAATTTTGTTAAAATCCGCATGGTTCATCAATGCATTGTACAGAGTGTTCACGCCGGTCATGATTGAAAACGGAGTGGATCTCAAAGTTTTAATAAATCCTGGAATATCTTTTGGATTGGTGATGAGAATATTGTGACCACCGAAAGTCATAAAGGCCATGCAGTTCACAGTCAGAGAAAAAATATGATACAGCGGCAAAGCGGTGATGATGGTGTCTTCGCCCTCTTTAAAAAGAGTTTTCATCCAATCGACAATCTGCTGCATATTTGAAACAACGTTGCGATGAGTAAGCACAGCACCTTTGGAAACTCCTGTGGTGCCGCCCGTGTATTGCAGAAAAGCGATATCATTCATTTCGACTTTGACATCTTGATAGGGACGTTGCGAGCCAATTTCCAGAGCTTGATGAAAACTGTAAGCTTGCGGTAAGTGATAGGCAGGGACCATTTTTTTCACGTACTTCACAACGGAATTCACCAACAGATTTTTTGGAAACGGAAATAGATCGCCAATCTCAGTGACAACCACGGATTCAATTTGTGTTTCTTTGATGATGCTTTCCAAATGGCCAGCGAAGTTTGCGAGAATAACAATGGCCTTCGCACCGCTGTCTTTGAATTGATGTTTCATCTCGGGAGCAGTGTAAAGAGGATTCGTGTTTACGACCACAAGGCCTGCGCGCAAAGCTCCAAAAAGAGCCACGGGAAATTGTAAAAGATTGGGCATTTGCAAAGCGATGCGATCACCTTTCTTAAGTTTTAATTCGTGCTGCAAGAACGAAGCGAATTGTCCTGATTTACGATCAAGATCTTCGAAACTCATCGTCACATTCATATTGGTAAACGCAGGACCAGAGCGAAATTTACGAATGGCCACATCGAAAACCGACATGATGTTGGAGTATTGAGAAATATCAATTTCAGCAGGAACGCCTTTGGGATAATTTTTGAGCCATGGTTTTTGATCTGTTGTCATCATTGCTCCTGTCGAAAATCATGGCACCTGAGTGCCGAGAATTGTCTGGATCGTTTTTGTCTCATTTTGAGACAGGAAAATGATCTCATAACCTCTTGAGATTGCAAGGCTTTGATCAACGCCTCAGCCAATTGTTTGGGGATTGCTTCTTGCTGTTATGAAGTGTGAGGTGTGCCATGGGAAAAGGAATGATTTGGACAATCGGATTGATCTCCGTCTTTGGGCTGGCTGTGGCTTGCTCATCGCACTCCAATCATTCGGCGAAAGCTTCGGGAGTGGTGGCGCAAAGTCCTGCAACGCCATCACCAAATATGGCGGCAGATCATCAGTTGTTGCGGACTCAATCATCGAGTGGAGATATCGATAATACCAAGAGCAATATAAAGAGTTTAGATCAAAATCCTCAAGCGAAATCAATCTCTGTGGTTCCAGATGCTTGCACCGAAAATTCACTTCGTTGTGATGTGGTGCAAATGATGGAGATTCAACGCGAGTCACATATTGTTTTGAATCAAGCGTGGGCAGCGGTTTGGAAAGAAAATAGCACGACGATCGTTCAGGAGATCGGCACTGTTTTTAAAACGACTTTGTCGTATTTTAAACAGATGTATCGCTCGGATGGCTCGACGGTTTCTCAGTCAGCAACTTGTGTGGGCGCTAAAGCAAATTTGGAAAATCTCAGCACCAAAATTCAAACTCGATATGTTTTAAGCACTTCGGATTGCCAGCAATCAAATCGTCGCTGGGAGCTTGTGACCTTTGAAAAATTAGGCAGTAAACACTGGCGCCTGACTTATGCGACTTCGAATTTCCCGGCATCGGCGCTTGGAAGCTCTTTGCAATTTTTAGGAAAACCAGTGGTTTGCAATGTTGTGCTCAATGATTCGATGAAGGTTTCAAAACTCAATTGCACGGGTCTAGGGCAAAATAGAAACTCGGACGAATACGCGGAGTTTACAAAGTTTGCTTTTTCAAAAACAGATCAGAGTTATTTGCTGCAAATTAAAGGTTCGAAATATCGCACGATTCAAGATAAAGCCGGAGACTTTGATGTTTTAGTTCCGGTGGATGGCCCGATTCTTTACCAAGAGAAAGTCATTGCGGTTGCATCTGCTCAGCCAGTTGTTGAGACTCAAGTTCAGCAAGTGGTGCCAATGGCAGCGCCTGCGGTGCCGACAGCAGCAAATACGGCAGCAGGTCCAGTGGCTGAAACTCCGGTGCTTGATGCTTCGGGGCGCCCTCAGCTCAGAAAAAGAATTTCGCACAATCCAGAAAAAACGGAGACGGCAGAATTGCTTCAAATGCTGAATCCTGATGACCGTCAGCAATATGATTTGATGAAGCCTGAAGAGCAACAGCAAGTTCTGGAAGAGCTGCGACTTGAAAAGCAAAGTGAACAAAACACGAACCCTGCTGGCCAACAGGCGGGGCAAGAGCTTGATCAACAACCAAATGTTGCTCCAGCAGCACCAGCAGCGTCGCCAGCAGAAGAGGCAGCAGTTCCTGAAGCTGAGGCTCCTGAAGCGACTCCGGCAATGTCGATTCGCTAGTCGGAAGAGGCTTTGCAGTTGACCATTCTGTCAATCTCCGAAAAAATAGACGTCTTCGGAGGTTCTCATGGCAAAGAAAAAAACAGCAAAGACTCAAAAAAAATCTCGTGCAGTAAAAAAGGCAAAAAGCAAACCTTTGAAAAAAGTTGCTAAAAAAGTCGCAAAAAGGCCAACAAAAAAAGTCGCAAAAAAAACAGTCACCAAAAAAGTTAAAAAAATAAAAACAACTCCAGTTATTGTGGCTGGAACTATTATTTCATCTTCGGAGCCTTCAAAGGCACCGCAAATCGGCGACGTTGTTCCTAATTTTTCGATCCCATCAACGGCGGGGCAAGATTTTGTTTTGAATAACTACCAAGGCAAAAAAGTAGTGCTTTATTTTTACCCGAAAGATTCAACTCCTGGTTGCACCACGGAAGGTTATGAGTTTTCAGGACTGCAAGATCAATTCAAAAATCAAAATACGGAAATTTTTGGGATCTCAAGAAATTCGCTGCTGTCGCATGATAAATTTAAAGATGAGCAAAGTTTGACGATTGATCTTCTCAGTGATCCCGATGAGAAAGCTTGTAAACTTTTTGATGTGATCAAGCAAAAAAATATGTATGGCAATATGGTCATGGGTGTTGAGCGCAGCACTTTCTTGCTCGATGAAAAAGGCCGCTTGGTCAAAGAGTGGCGCAAAGTCAAAGCCGAGGGACACGCCAAAGAAGTTCTGGCGGCAGTCAAAGAACTCAAATAGTGAAAGTTTTTGATATTACCCCCGAGATTGATGAAAAGCTCGCGGTGTTTCCGGGCGATGTTCCTTTTGAAAGGAATATCGCTGTGGATTTTAAATCGGGCGATCATCTGCTTTTATCCGCGATTAAAACCACTTTGCATTTAGGCGCTCACGCGGATTCAAGTTCGCACTATCACGCTGATGGAGTTGGTGTTGAGCAGCGACCGCTGACAGCTTATTTTGGTCAGGCGCAAGTGATCTCAGTCAGTTTGCGTCTTGGCGAGAGAATTTCATTGGCGGATTT
>Ga0134125_10000152_pt1 | contig 100897 bp, 96 predicted proteins | sample KB31751_FD_96464 | JGI IMG/M metagenome (GOLD analysis project Ga0134125, IMG submission 96464) | Terrestrial soil microbial communities with excess Nitrogen fertilizer from Kellogg Biological Station, Michigan, USA - KB3-175-1 | ecosystem: Environmental > Terrestrial > Soil > Unclassified ... | reverse complement strand
TGAAGTCGCTGACACACAACGCGTTCGGACGCGCGGCCCGGAACTGCCGGTTCACCTTGTCCAGCGGGCACGCCGCCGCCTTGTCGCTGGCCGTCGTCCTCATGCCCTTGCCGCGGATCACGCCGCGCACCCCGAGCCGACGCATCAGCCGCGCCACCGTGCAACGGCCACGTCGACCGACTCGCGCCGCAACTGCCGCCAGACCTTACGCACACCGTAGACCCGGCGGTTCTCATCCCACACCCGCCGGATGTCAGTGCACAGCCGTTCGTCCCGCTGCACGCGTGCCGGCGCCTTGGCCAGATCGGCCTGCCGGGCGGCATGCACGTAGTACTTCGACGGGGCGATCGGCAGCACCTTGCAGATCGGCTCGACCCCGTAGACCTCACGCTGCTCGTCGATGAACGCCGTCATGGCTTGAACCGGCGGTCGAGCCCCGCCTGGGCAAAATACGCGCTGGCCTTGCGCAGGATCTCGTTGGCCTGACGCAGCTCGCGGTTCTCGCGTTCCAGCGCCTTGATCCGCGCCCGCTCCTCGCTCGTGGCGCCAGGCCGCAGCCCTTGGTCACGCTCGGCTCGGCGCACCCAGTTGCACAATGTCTGCGCCGTGCAGCCGATCTTGCCGGCGATCGACTCGATCGCGGCCCACTGCGAGGCGTGTTCGCCTCGGTGCTCGAACACCATCCGAACAGCTCGTTCGCGAACCTCCGGTGAGTAGGTCGGGGACTTCTTCTTCGGACTTTCCATCGCTCCATCCTCTCAAGAGTTGGAGCCTCCGAGGAAGCCGGGGCGATTCATGTCGAAGCTGCGCAAGGTGCCGCAGCAGTGGCCCGCGGCCGGCCCGAGTCCGAGAATAGCGCCACAGACGCCGCATCTACACGGACCTGACTCCAAACAGCGAAGTTGCCTGTATCACAAGCAGCCGGCTGCGCCTAGAAATGTCGACCAAAACCGAACATCCACCTTTGACTGTTCCACGACGGCATTTTTACCAGCGGTCTGTTCCGATGTTCGATGCATGAGCATCATACATTCATGCATCCAAAATTCGCTCTTCGAGGAGAATTGTTATGCGTACCATCGTACTGTCCAGCATCGGCATTTTTTCTATCGCCGCGACGATAGCCCTTTCAACGTTTCCGTTTGGGTCGGCGGCTGCTCAAGACTCCAAGGGCATGCAGAATTCGTCGGAAAACCAGACCATGCCCGACAAGGCGGCGGACACCTGGATTACGACGAAAGTCAAATCCAAGCTCGGCACCACGAAAGGCATCTCATCAACGAGCATATCGGTTTCGACCAATGACGGAACGGTGATGCTGTCGGGTGCCGTCACCAGCAACGAAGAAAAAAGTATGGCTATAAATGTAGCCAGGTCCGTCAAAGGCGTGAAAAATGTCGATGCGTCAGGCCTGATGGTCGGCACCGACAAAACCCCGGCATCGAGCATGAGTGGCGGTTGAGGCTCTGCGGCGTGACCTGGCGCGGCGCCGATCAGCGCGCCGCGTCGCTGGGTTGATGCCCGACCATGGCGATGGCATGTGCATGGGCATTGCCTGGATGGTACCGCTCGATCCAAAGGACATCGGCAGGCTGTGTGCGAACGCCGTTGTGTATCCAGGCGCGGCGAGTTGTTCTCTTCATTATGGAGGTTGCCGAGTGGATAAACTTCTCCCCCCTTGGTGTGTGCTGATCCCGTGCCTGAACGAGGAGGCTGCGATTCGCGGCGTGGTCGAATCCGTGCTCGCGCTGGAACTACCGGTTCTCGTGGTCGACGACGGCTCGGACGATGGTACGCCTGAGATACTTGCCTCGTTGCCAGTGACCACGCTTCGTCATCCACAAAGGCTGGGCAAGGGCGAGGCGTTGCGCCATGGGTTTCGCGAGGCGCTTCGCCGAGGTTACGAGGCAGTGCTCACGATGGACGGTGACGGCCAGCACCTGGCCAGCGATATCCCGTCCATCGTGGCAGCAGCGGCACAGTACCCGGGTCATCTGGTGATCGGGGCGCGTCTGCTCGACAAGGAGCAACAGCCCAAGGCGCGTCGACGCGCCAATGCAGTCGCCGACTGGGGGATCTCCTGGGCATGCGCGCAACCGATTGCCGACACGCAGAGCGGTCAGCGCTGGTACCCGCGTGCCGCGTTGGAACTGGCCGATCTGCCGGCGCAAAACTTCGTGTTCGAGGCGGCGATTTTGATCACCGCCTCGCGTGATCTCGGCATGGGCGCTGTTTCGGTACCGATTGCGTCACGCTATCCGCCCAATGCGCGACCCAGTCACCTGCGTCCGGTGCGCGACACCTTGCGAATTACCCTGTTTACGATCGGACGCGTGTTTCATTATGGCCATGTCCTGCACAGCTATTTGCGCGGGCACGATTCGCCCATCATAGAAAACGCGCAGGATGCCAAGAGCAGCAGCGTCGCCTTTCGTCCACACTTGCAGCATCGTGCAACGGCGGTTCTTGGACGATTGCAGGTCGCCGATCGATATCAAGCTGACCATTGGACTGCGAACCATGACAAAACAAGACCGAAAAGAGGTTCCGGCTCCTGATGACACTCCCGGCAAAAAGGAGACGAAATCAGAGCGTGAGGCACGCAAGCGCAGAGAGGGCGACAATCAGGACAAGGCTTTGGAAGAAACGTTTCCGGCAAGCGATCCCGTCTCTCCGTTCATTCCGGCAAAATCGCGGAAATGATCGCCGAACTCGCGTGATCGAAACCGCCTGGCCATCTCCTGCAAAATCTCACCGCATTGACTCCAAGTCCACGAGGCGATATCCAGCCGAGTGGATGGTGTGAAGCAACGGCGCACTAAAGGGCTTGTCGATGACTTGCCGCAGGTTGTACAGATGCGAGCGAAGGGTGTCCGAGTCGGGCATCACCCCGCCCCAGACCTGTCGTTCGAGATCCCGCCTTTTCACGAGGTGCGGTGACTCCCGCATCAGTATCGTCAACAACTTGAGACATATCGGCGACAGACTGAGTTCGCGGCCACCGCGCGTCAATCGCAGTGTCTGCGTCTCCAACTTCAGATCGCTGACGGTCAGGATGTCCTCGGATACCTGGCGTCGTTCGCGACGTATCAAAGCCGAAAGACGGGCTTCCAGCTCCCGCACTTCAAACGGCTTCGCCAGGTAATCGTCAGCGCCGGTCCACAGACCGCTTATTTTGTCGTCCGTGCTATTGCGGACACTCAGCATCAGAATTGGCGTGGACTTTCTTGCCTCTTTTCGAAGCTTGTGGCACAGCGTCAGTCCGTCCAAGCCGGGCAGCATCACATCGAGGACGATGGCGTCGTACTCCTCCACGATCGCCATGTGCAGTCCCACTACCCCTTCGGCTGCAAGATCCACGCGATAGCCGGACTCTTCCAGCAATATCTTGGTCGTCACCGCGACTTGCTCATCATCTTCCACCAGCAAGATTCGACCCAGGTGGTCATTTGTATCCATGCCCCCTCCGTCCAAAGGTGGTTGCTTCAAAGCCTTGAGTAGTACTGCCTCACTTGGTCTCCGAACCCTGGTTCAGCGAAATCCGGCCAGTGATTCTTGTCGAATCCCGGCGCGCTCTCGAGACGCTCCTTGCTGACATTCAGGATGAGGCATTTGTTTTCTCCATCGACGGTCAAGGCATCCCACGGGACAGCAAAGAGCTTGTCGCCGATGCCCAGGACTCCGCCGTAGGAAAGTACGCCGTAGCACACCTCGCCACTCAACGTATCGATCATGATGTCCTTGAGTTCGCCCAGCGACTCGTTGTCGAGGTTCTTTACCTCATCTCCGGCAAGCGTCGAAGCCGAAAGGAATTGGGTGGTGTTCGTCATGGCAGTGTCCAAATGGGAGTGATGACCGGGGGTGGTGGGCATAATGCTGCCTATGCTGGGATCAAATCACGGTCTAGTGTCTGAGGTCGAAAAAAGACGTACTGTTAACATCTGCAGTATCGTCATGCTCGAACCACAGAGACCTCAGAAATCCTCACTGAATGCGATCGTGCTAAGCAGTGCGAGCGCATCTTTGCGCGAGTCCAGCCGCGTGTGCTGCACCACGATCGGGACATCCGACTCGAACACGCTGGAGTAATCGGTGTCACGCGGCACCGGCGCGGGATCGGTGAGGTCGTTGAAACGCATGTGCAAGGTGCGCCGCGCGGGCACGGTGACGTGGTAAGGCCCTACCGGCTCGCGGTCCTTGAAGTACAGGGTGATGCTCACCTGGGCATCGCTGTCGCCCGCGTTGAGCATGCAGGCCGCCTCGTGGCTGACGAAGCGACGGTCTTCACCGTCGATGCTCTGACCGGGGATGTAGCCCTCGGCGATGGCCCAACGACACGTTCCGATGCTCATGACCACCTCTGTCGAAGTTTGCGTGTGCCTTGTTGCAGCACGTTGCTCGCCTTGGCGCGGCGGTTCGACGCATACCAGCAGCTCGCCGCAAGCGCGGCGGCGGTCAGCAGCACCGCGCTCAACAGCGTCGAGCGGTTTTTTTCCACCCACAGTGCGGCACTGTGGTTTTGCGCGCGTTGGCTGAAACGACCTCGCGCGCCCGAATCGCCGGCGACGGGCTCTAACAGGTTGTCGGCCCGGTTGGGGTCGTCGGGTTCGTCGGTCTGCTGGCCGCGGTAACCGGTGCGCCCCAGGTAGCGATCGAGCAGGCCGGGCGCGATTTTCTGCCCCCACTCGGCCAGCCAGGTGGGCGAGCCCACCGGCACGCTGCGACGTCGATGGGCCGCCGCCCACACGATCGCGTCGGCCGCCACCTCCGGCTCGAAGATCGGCGGCACCGGCTGCGGCCGGTTCGGCATGCGGTTGCGCGCCCACGTAAACTGCGGCGTGTTCAGCGCCGGCATCTGCACCGAGGTGACGTGGATACGGCTGTGGTCGTGGATCAGCTCGCTGCGCAGCGCATCGATGAAACCCACCAGCGCGTGCTTGGCGCCGCAATAGGCCGACTGCAGCGGGATGCTGCGATAGGCCAGCGCGGAACTCACCTGCACGATGGTGCCGCGGTTGCGCGGCCGCATGTGCTTCAGCGCCGCCATGGTGCCGTGCACGCCGCCGAGATAGGTCACCTCGGTAACGCGCTTGAACTCCGCCGCGTCGATCGCGCTGACCGGCGCGAAGATCGTCACCATCGCGTTGTTGACCCACACGTCGATCGGTCCGAGCTCGTCCTCGATCTTCTGTGCGGCCTGCCCCACGGCTTCAGCGTCAGCCACGTCCACGCTGCAGGCCAGCGCGCGCACGCCCAGCAGTTCGAGTTCGCGCACGGTGGCGTTGAGGCCTTCCTCGCCGCGCGCCAGCAAGCCCACGTCGGCGCCCGCGCGGGCAAATGCGCGCGCGGCGGCGCGGCCCACGCCGGCGGTGGCCCCGGTGATCACCACCACCTGGTTCTTGAAGTTCGTCATGTGCGTTCCTTGGGTGTCGAGAGATGGGGACGCGGCGCATCCGCCGGCGGCGGCGTGCCGCGATGGATCGCGCGCTGCAGCACCTGCGCCAGATGCAGCGGCAGGCGGCCGGTGGCCTGGCGCACCTGTTCGCGGCAACTGAAGCCGTCGGCGATCAGCAGCGTGTCGGCGCCGGTGCGGCGCACGGCCGGCAGCAGCACGCGCTCGCCGATGGTTTGCGACAGCGCGTACTTGTGCGGCTCGAAGCCGAACGAGCCGGCCATGCCGCAGCAGCCGGAATCGAGCAGCTCGTAGTCCAGGCCGAGCTGGTCGAACACATCGCAGTCGGCCTTCTTGCCCATCACCGCGCGATGGTTGCAGTGCATGTGCACCACGGCCTGGGTGTCGAGCCGGTTCGGCACGTAGCCGATTTTTTGCAGGAACTCGGCCAACGTGTGTGTCTGCGTGCGCAGCCGCTTGGCGTCCTCGTCGTGCGGAAACAGGTTGCCCAGCTCGTCGCGAAACGCCGCCACGCAGGCCGGCTCGAGCCCCACGATCGGCGTGCCGGCGCGGATGTCCTCGTGCAGCGTGGCGAGTGTGCGCTTCCACAACGTCACCGCGCGATCGAGCATGCCCCAGTCGTACAGCGGGCGACCGCAGCACAGCGGGCGACCGGGCAGTACCACGGTGCAGCCGGCGTGCTCCAGCACCTCGACCGCCGCCTTCGCGGTGTCGGGCAGGAAATGGTTGGTGAAGGTGTCCGGCCACAAGATCACGCGGCGGCCGTCCTGCTTGCCATCACCGCGCGCGGCGAACCAGTCGCGGAAGGTCTGCGTGGCGAACGCGGGCATCTCGCGCTCGGGAGCGATGCCGCCCAGCTTCTTGACCAGCGGCGACCACAACCTGCTGCGCGAGAAATAATTCACCACGCGCGGCAGGTGCGCCGCCAGCCGCGCCCACACGTGGACCAGGCCCATCGCGTACGCGGCGCGCGGGCGCAGATGACCTTTGTAGTAGTTCGACAGGAACTCCGCCTTGTAGCTGGCCATGTCCACGTTGACCGGACAATCGCCCTTGCAGCCCTTGCAGGCCAGGCACAGGTCCAGCGCCTCATGCACGTGCTCGTCGCGCCAACCGCCGGTGATGACTTCGCCTTTGAGCATCTCGAACAGCAGCCGTGCCCTACCCCGAGTGGAATATTTTTCCTCGCGCGTGGCCATGAAGCTGGGGCACATGGTGTCGTGATGCGTGCGCCGGCAATTGCCGATGCCCACGCAGCGCAAGATGGTGCGGCCGAAGTCGTGGTCGTCCCTGGGAAACTGGAAATGCGTAGGCGGCCGAGGCGGCGCGTAGCCGGTGCCGATGCGCAGATTCTCGGTCGGCAGATAGGGGTCGACGATCTTGCCCGGATTCATGCGGCAATCCGGATCCCAGATGTGCTTGAACTCGCCGAACGCGCCGACCAGTTCCGCGCCGAACATCTTGCCGAGAAACTCGGCCTTGGATTGGCCGTCGCCGTGCTCGCCGGACAACGAGCCGCCGTAACTCACCACCAGATCCGCCGCGTCGGCCAGGAAGCGGTGGAACTTGTCGATGCCCGGCTGGGTTTCCAGGTCGAAATCGATGCGCGTGTGCACACAGCCCTGGCCAAAGTGGCCGTACAGATCGCCCTTGTATTCGTAGCGTTTCAGCAACGCGCGGAAATCGCGCAGGTACGGGCCGAGTTTCTGCGGCGCCACCGCCGCGTCCTCCCAGCCTTCCCAGGTGATGTTCTTGTTCGGCACGTGCGCGGTGGCGCCCAAGCCCGACTGGCGCACCTTCCAGATCATGTCCTCCTCGTTCTTGTCGTCGTACAGCTTCATGTCCAAAGGGCCGCCGTCCTTGCCCTTGAGTTGTTCCATCAGCTGGCGCGCCTTGCCGTCGGATTCATCCTTGCTCTCGCCACCGAATTCCACCAGCAGCCAGCCACCGCCCTTGGGTAGCAGCTGCAGATCGTCCGGATGCAGGCCGATCGCCTTCATGTCGGCCACCAGTTCCTGGCCCAGCCCTTCCAGTCCCACCGGGCCGGCGGCCAGCGCGTCCATCACGTGGTCTGCGGCGGAAAACACGTCCTCATAGCCCAGCACCAGCAGCGAGCGCGCCGGCGGGCTGTAGACCAGTCGCGTGGTGGCTTCGAGGATGGTGACGCAGGTGCCCTCGCTGCCGACCAGCGCGCGCGCCACGTGGAAGCCGTTTTCCGGCAGCAGCTCGTCGAGGTTGTAGCCGGACACGCGGCGCGGAATTTTCGGATAGCGCGCGCGGATCAGCTCGGCGTACCTGTCGCGCAGCGCCCTCAGCGCGGCGTAGATCTCGCCGCGCCGGCCGCCGTCGCGGATGATCTGTTCGAGTTCGGCGTCGCTGGTGGCGCCGACACGCATGCGCGTTCCGTCGTAGGTGAGGATGTCCAGCGCCTCGACGTTCTCCGAGGTCTTGCCGCCCATCACCGAATGCACGCCGCAGGAGTTGTTGCCGATCATCCCGCCCAGCGTGTTGTGCGTGTGCGTGGACGGATCGGGCGCGAAGGTCAGCGTGTGTTTTTCGGCGGCGTCGCGCAGGTCGTCCAGGATCAGGCCCGGCTGCACCCGCGCGCGCTTGTTGGCCGGATCGAGTTCGAGGATGTTGTGCAGGTACTTGGAGAAATCCATCACCACCGCGACGTTGCAGCACTGCCCGGCCAGCGAGGTGCCGCCGCCGCGGGACAGCAGCGGCGCACCGTATTTGCGGCAGGCGGCCACGGTGGCGACCACGTCGTCGATGGATTTCGGCAACACCACACCGATCGGCACCTGCCGGTAGTTGGAACCGTCGGTGGCGTACAGTGCGCGGCTGCCCGCGTCGAAGCGCACCTCGCCGGCGATGCTGCCGGCCAGCTCGCGCACCAGCGCGTTGACGTAGTCCGGTTGCGGCACCGTGCCGCCATGCGCGCCCGACGCCAGCATCTCGGCTCTCACGATGCGGTTCCGGCAGGCCGGTTGTCGGCCCCGCATTCGCCGTGGCCGCAGGCGCAGGTGTCGTGCGCCTTCAGCGTCGTCGACGCCGCCTCCTCGGCCTTGCGGCAATGCTCGCTGCAATACGCCTCGCCGTTCGGCACGCTGCAGCTGCAGCCCTGGCGATGGCATTTTTCCTGCGCGTGATCGATCTGCATGACATGGCTCCTCGCTCGGGTGGTGTAACGGCGCGTGGTCGGCGTGCCTCAATGCACCGCGTAGCGCGCGGCGTCCTGCTCCTTCAGCGCCAGGCCCAGGCCGGGACGCGTGCGGTCGGGCCGCAGCGCGCCGTCGATCGGCAACAGCGCGCCGTCGAACAGCAGGTGTTCGATGCGCACGTGGTCGTGGAAATACTCGGCATGGATCGCCGGCCGCAGCGCGCACAGCGGCTGCGCATGTATCGATGGCGCGCAATGCGAGGACAGCGGCACATCGAACGCCTCGCACAGCGTCGCCACGCCAAGCAGGCCGCTGATGCCGGCGCAGCGCGTGGCGTCCGCCTGCAGCACGTCCACCGCGCCCGCGGCCAGCATGCGGCGGAAATACACCGCGTCGTAGCCGTATTCGCCGGCGGCGATATCCATGCCGGGCGGCGCGCGGTCGCGCAGCAGACGCAGGCCGGCGAGATCGTGCGAGGGGCGCGGCTCCTCGAACCAACTCACGCCGAGCCCGGCGAACGCGTCGGCCAGCGCCAGCGCCTGCTTGCGACTGTAGGCGCCGTTGGCGTCAACGAACAGGCGCGCACCGCCGATGGCCGCGCGGGCCACCCGCACACGCGCCGCGTCGCGCTCCGGCTCGCGGCCCACCTTCATCTTCACCATCCCGATGCCCGAGTGCGCCCAGCCGCCGAGCTGGTCACGCAACTGCGCATCGGTGTACGAGGTGAAACCGCCGCTTCCGTATACCGGAATCGTCTCGCGCACCGCGCCGAGCAGATCCAGCAGCGACAGGCCGAACAGTTTCGCCTTGAGATCCCACAAAGCGTTGTCCACCGCCGCGATCGCCATCGAGGCGATGCCGGGGCGGCCGAGATTGCGGATGGCCGCGACCATCGCTGCCCATGCGCCCGGAATGTCCAGTGCGTTGCGGCCTTCCACCACCTTGGCCAGCGTGTCGCGGATCAGCGTGGCGGTTGCGCCATTGGCGTAGCTGTAGCCCAGGCCATGCTTGCCGCCCGCGTCGATCCCGACCAGTACCAGGGTGGTCGAGGACCACGCCAGCGTGCCATCGGATTCCGGCGCGTCGGTGGGCACGGTGTACACCGACACCTGCGGCGCCTCGAGTTTCACCGCGTCCATGTCAACGGCTCCGATGGCCCGGTAGGAAGGTGGCCAGCACCTCCTTGGTCGATTGGCGGATCATGCCGCCGGTGTCCTCGTCGCCCTTGAGCATGGACTCGGCGAAGGCCTTCGCTTCCTTCAGGGTGATGTGCGGCGGCAGCGGCGGCACGTCGGGATCGGTGATCGCCTCGATCACACAGGGACGGTCGGCCGACAGCGCCTCGTCCCACGCCGCGCCGATGTCCTCGGGGCGATTCACCATGATGCCCTTCAGCCCGAGCATCTCGGCGTAGCGGGCATAAGGGAAATCCGGCACGTGCTGGGCGGCGTCGAACTTGGGGTCGCCCTCCATCACGCGCTGCTCCCACGTCACCTGGTTGAGGTCGCGGTTGTTGAGCACCAGGATCACCAGCCGCGGATCGGCCCACTCCTTCCAGTAGTCGCCGATCGTGATGAGCTCGGCATTGCCGTTCATCTGCATCGCGCCGTCGCCCACCATCGCAATGGCGACGCGCTCTGGGAACGCGAATTTCGCCGCGATCACGTAGGGCACGCCCGGACCCATCGTGGCCAGGCAGCCGGACAGCGAGGCCATCATGCCGCGGCGGATCCTGACGTCGCGCGCGTACCAGTTGGCCGAGGAACCGGAATCCGAGGCGAGGACGCAGTTGTCCGGCAGGCGCGGCGACAGCTCCCAGAACATGCGCTCGGGATTGATCGGTACCGCATCGTGCATCGCCCGCGCCTCCAGCACGCGCCACCATTCGGCCACGTTCTTCTCGATCGTTTCGCGCCAGCCGCGATCGGCCTTGCGCTGCAGCAGCGGGATCAACGCGTGCAGCGTGGCGGCGGCATCGCCGACCAAGTTGATCTCCATCGGATAGCGGATCGACAACATCGCCGGATCGAGATCGATCTGCACGCCGCGCGCCTGCCCCTCCTTCGGCAGGAACTCGGAATACGGAAAGCGCGAGCCGACCATCAGCAGCGTGTCGCAATCCATCATCATGTCCCAGCTCGGCTTGGTGCCGAGCAGGCCGATGGAACCCGTGACGTACGGCAAGTCGTCGGGCAACGCCGCCTTTCCCAGCAGCGCCTTGGCCACGCCGGCGCCGAGCAGCTCGGCCACCTCGATCACCTCGCTGGTGGCCGCCAGCGCGCCGGCACCCACCAAGATCGCCACTTTCTCGCCCGCGTTGAGCAGGTCGGCCGCGTGGCGCAGGTCGGCATCGTCGGGAATCACCCGCGGCGCGCGGTAGCCGAAGCCGGAATGGATGGTGCCGTGTGCGCGCGGCGGCACCTCCACCGCGTCGAGGATCTGCACGTCGTTGGGCACGATAATGCAGGTCACGGTGCGCTTTGATATCGCGATGCGCAGCGCGCGATCCACCACGTGGCGCACCTGCGCCGGCACCATGATCATCTCTACGTAATCGCCGGCAACGTCCTTGAACAGTGAAACCAGATCGACCTCCTGCTGGTACTGGCCGCCGATCGCCGCGCGCGCCTGCTGGCCGACGATGGCTACCACGGGCTGGTGGTCGAGTTTGGCGTCGTACAAGCCGTTGAGCAGATGGATGGCACCGGGGCCGGAGGTCGCCATGCACACGCCGACCTCTCCAGTGAATTTCGCGTGCGCGCAGGCCATGAAGGCGCACATCTCCTCGTGCCGCGCGCGCACCAGCTTGAACTTGTCGCCAGTGCGATCCAGCGCGCCCATCAGTCCATTGATGCCATCGCCAGGGAAACCGTACAAGCGCTCGATGCCCCATTCGGTCAGTCGATGCAACAGGAAATCGCTGACGTTGTTGCTCATGGGAGGTTCTCCGCTTTTGATCGGGGCGTGAAACCGGGCGCGGCCCACGCACACACCGAACATCGTCGGCGATGCAGTCATCCTGCGCGGCGCGTCGTTAGTGGACTATGAGAGCGCTGTGTGCATCGTTCTCACACCAGTGACGGGCGCCCTCACGTGTAAGTTCCTTCAGAGCGCATGATCGAGCCAGCCTCCATGGAAACCGGCACGGCGCAGACCGCGGACCAGCGGCACGCATTCGCGCATCAGACGCCAGATCAGTCCGTTGCGATAATTCTCCACCATGAGCACGATGGGGCCTTGGTGCAGCCCGTAGTGCCAGGGCGACGTCCAGCCGGCATCGCCGCGTTTGGCATGGAAGCTGGGATTAAACGAGGCATAGAAACCGAAGTCATTCCGCGGATTCTCCGTTTCTTCGACCAGATGCTGCAGGGTGGGCACCACCAGCTCCGGAGCGAATGGCAGCGAGGCCAGCGATGCCCACGGCGCCATCGTTCCATCATCCGGCCCGAAGGGCGCGCCGCGCGCTGCATAACCGTCGAAACGCTGCAGCTTGCCATTTCTTTTTTTCGTCGCCGGACCCGGGCCGTGGGTGGCGGTCAGCCCCCAACACTTCTCCTGGTAGCCGTCGAAACCGCGCGGATTTCGTCTGGCGTATTCGTATTGCACATAGGTGGCGCGGCGGCTGTTAATGAAGTAATCGATGCCCTTCTCCGCCATGTACGCGTCTTGGATGTCCCTGAAGTCGATCCAGATGTGCGAGAACTGATGGATGAACATCGGCCCGGCGTACACATGGTCCAGTTCGTAGATCCGCTTCCAGCGGTAACCGCTCAGCCAATGCGCATAGGCATTGGCCGTGGCGGGATGACTTGCCGAGCCAAGCGCCAGTGCGTACAGGATCAGCGCCTCGTTGTAGCCAACCCAACTGGCGCGGTGGAAGCCACGTTCCGGCTTCCATCCCATCGAGATGCCGGCGCCCCCATGTTGCGCCCAACGCCAGTCGACCCGCTCGTAGATCGTATGGGCCGCGGCGCGAATCTCGGATTCGTCGCGATGCGCGCCCGCGAAGTACTGCGCGCAGATGAGCATGCCTGCCACCAGCAGCGCGGTGTCGATCGTGGAAAGCTCGCAACGGCCAGCGCGGCGCCCCGTCTGCAGATCGAGGAAGTGATAGAAGAAACCCTTGTAACCCACGCCATCGGACGCGCCGGACTGATCCGCTGCCTGGAAGAAGCGCAGCGCCGTCAACACCAGCTTGCGTGCCGCCGCGCGGGTCATCCAGCCCCGCTCCACCGCCACCGGATAGCAGGACAACGCGAAGCCTACCGCCGCGATGCTGCATGGCGAGTTCGGCTGGGTCGAGTCAGGTACCAGCCCGTTGCCGGGCTGGCGGTGCTGCACGAAGTACTGGAACGAATCGCGCTGGATCAAATCCAGCAAGTCTTCGTTGCTGGTTGGCGCCGATGGTCTTTTCACGAGGATGCTCCTGCGCTGTCGTCATTCGGGACATGCAACGTGATAGCAGCGATGGCGTGCGGTGGCAGCTCGATGTGCATCGACACGCCATCGGCCCGTGCGTGCCACCGCAACGGCTCGCGTTGCAGGAGCGTGGCCTCGTGCAGGCGCTGCCGCTGGTCGGCGTCCAGGTAGTCAGGCGCACCGAGCGCCTCCCACAGCTTGCGCGGATTGCAATGGTCGCCGTCGATGCGCTCCAGCCAAGCGCCGGTGGGTGCCTGTGCGCTGCGTAGCTCAATTGTGACCTTTTCGGCTGCGATCGGATGTTCCGGGAACGCGTGGTTGCTCAGTAGCACCATCACGGTACCCTTCTCGCGCACCATCGCGACGTCTACCGTGGCATGCGCACCGTCCACACGCAGCCGTTCATGGCCGAGCCGGTGCAGCAGCTGGAATGCGCGGTAGATGGGCTTGGCGATGCCGTCGATAGTGAGCAGCCCGAATCCGCCGTGGAACGGTACCGAAGAAAAATAGTTCTCGGCGAAGATGTCCGAGAACGTCCACCAGCTGTAGCACTGCACCAGGTCGGCCACGGCCAGGAAGTTCTTGACCATGAAAGCCGCCGCGTAGGGCTCGTCGTGCAGCTTGAAGAACGGGTTGGACGAGCTGCACCACTCGGTGTAGTACACCGGCCGCCCCGCCGCGGCGGCACAACTGTCCAGCACGCGTTGATGCAGGATGCCGCGCGTGGCGAGCGAAAGTTGTTTTTCGGTGTCGTCGCCCGGCTTGCCGAATGCGTCGGTGGGGTAGTGATGGGTGGAGATGAAATCGCATGGCAGCTTGGCCCCGCGGCAGAACGCCACGAAGTCCTCGATCCATTCGTCGTTCGCGGTGGCCGGGCCGCCCACACGCAGCTGCGCATCGACCGACTTGATGATGGTGGCCGTATGTCGGTACAGCTCGAAATAATCCGCTTGGGTGCCGGTCCAGAACGAGGGGATATTGGGCTCGTTCCACACTTCGAAATACCACCGGCGCACCTCGTCCAGCCCGTAGCGATCGACCCAGTGGCGCAATAACCGTTCGATCAGCGCGTCCCAGTCGGCCAACTTCTTCGGCGGCGTCACGTTGCCGCGATAGCTGAATACCGTGGTGTGGCCGGACGCCAGCGCGGTGGGCATGAAGCTCAGCTCCACGAACGGGCGCATGCCGATCTCGCGCAGGTAGTCGACGATCAGGTCGGCGTTGTGGAAGCCGTAGCGCATCGTGTCCTGCTCATCCAGCAGGGTCGCCATGTCGTCGTCGAGCAACCCGTGGAAACGCACGTATTCGACACCGAGTTCCGCGTGCGTGCGTCGCATCTGCTCGCGCCAGTCGGTGCGCAAGGTCATCCGGGCGTGATCGCTGCCAATGGTGTGTGACCACACGTGGCGCAAGGGATCGCCGGTCTGGTCGAGATTGCAGTGGAATTCGGGCATCGTTCGTTTCCTCGGTTCGGGGTTCACCACGGCGCATGCGGCGCCATCCGCGTCAGCAGGTCGGCCACAGCCAACACGATGAGCATCGACAGCCACGCGAAACCCACCGCTGAGGCGATGCGGATCAGCGGGCTGCCGCTGCGCAGGCGCATGAAGAAGATCATCACCAGCAGCACCTTGAGCGCCGCGATGCCGAGATTGGCCACCGTGTTGAACACGCCAAGGGAAAGCAGCGCGCTGCCGGCGCTGAGCAGCAGCAGCACCAGCAGCGCCGCCAGCACGCCGATCTGGTTGGCCAGCGTGGGCGGCGGCGCTGGCGCGTCGGAGCGGCGGCGTTCGGCGTTCATCCCGAACGCCCCACCAGGTAGACCAACGGAAACACGAAGATCCACACGATGTCGACCAGGTGCCAGTACAGCGCGGTCAGCTCCACCGGCGTGCTGTAGGCGGCGCTGAACGCACCGCGCCGGGTGCGCACCGCCATGGTGATCAGAACCGCCACGCCGATCGTCACGTGCAGGCTGTGGAAGCCGGTGATGAAGTAGTACAGGCAGTAGAACAGCTCCATGTGCTGCGCACGCGGCCCCACCACCGTGTAGCGGATCGACGGGACCAGCCCTTCCTGATACTCGGCGTAGTACTCGAAGCCGTGCAGCACCAGGAAGCTCACGCCCAGCGCCGCGGTGAGCAGCAGCAGCCAGAACGCGACGCGCCGGCCACCCAGTTGCAGGTCGCGCAGTGCCAGCGCCACCGCGCAACTGCTGGTCAGCAACACCGCCGTCTCGATCGTGCCCAGCAGCATGTCGGTGCTGCGGCTGGCGGCGGCGAACGCGGCCGGATACGTCACCCGGCACACGGTGTAACCGGCGAACAGCACGCCGAAGAAGAGCACTTCGGTGGCCAGAAACGCCCACATGCCGAAGGTCGCCGCCTCGCGCTGCTGCGCGGCGTCGTCGAATTGTTCCTCGGCGGGCGGAGCCGCCGGCATGGGCAGGATCGCGGACATCATTCCTCGTAGGCGTAAGGGCCGTCGGTGACCAGCGGGACACTCTCGAAGTTGTGCGGCGGCGGCGGCGACGGGGTTTCCCATTCCAGCCCCTTGGCCTGCCACGGGTTGTCGCCCGCACGCGGGCCGTAGCGCAGCGACCACAGCAGGTAGGCCAGCGGCAGCAGGTAGGACACTGCCAGCACGACCGCCCCTGCCGACGAGATCACGTTCCACATCTGGTACTGCGGCAGGTAGTCGTGATAGCGCCGCGGCATGCCTTCGTAGCCCAGGATGTACTGCGGGAAGAAGGTGACGTTGAAGCCCACGAACATCAAGATCGCCGCGAAGCGCGCGATGCCGGCGTGGTACAGCCGCCCGGTGATCTTCGGCCACCAGAAGTGGATGCCACCCAAGTAGGCCATCACCGAGCCGCCGACCATGATGTAGTGGAAGTGCGCCACCACGAAGTAGGTCTGGGTGAGGCTCACGTCCAGCGCGGTGGCGGCCAGGAACAATCCGGTCAGGCCGCCCAGCAGGAACAGGCCGATGAAACCCAGCGCGTACAGCATTGGTGCGCTGAACTCGATGTCGCCCTTGTAGAGCGACGCGGTCCAGTTGAACACCTTGATCGCCGAGGGCACCGCGACGATGAAGCTGAGCACCGAGAACACCACGCCGGCGTACGTCGACATGCCGCTGACGAACATGTGGTGGCCCCACACCATGAAGCCGATCACCGCGATGGCCAGCATCGACCAGGTCATGAACTTGTAGCCGAAGATGCGCCGGTGCACGCCGGCCGTGATCAGTTCGCTGACCACGCCCATCGCCGGCAGCACCATGATGTACACCGCCGGATGCGAATAGAACCAGAAGAAATGCTCGAACAGCACCGGATCGCCGCCCAGCGCCGGATTGAAGATGCCCACGCCGAACAATCGCTCCAGCGCGATCAGCGATAGCGTCATCGCAAGCACCGGGGTGGCCAACACCATCACCAGCGCCACCGCATACATTGACCACACGAACAGCGGCAACCGGTACCAGGTCATGCCCGGCGCACGCATGCTGTGCACGGTGACGATGAAGTTGATGCCGGTGAAGATCGAGGAGAAACCCACCACGAACACGCCCACCGCGGCGAGGATCACGTGGGTGTTGGAGAACATCGTTGAGAACGGCGTATAGAACGTCCAGCCGGTATCCACCCCGCCCAGCAGCAGCATCGCGATGGTGAACAGGCCACCGACCATGTACAGGTACCAGCTGAATAGGTTCAATCGCGGAAACGCCACGTCGCGCGCGCCTATCATCAGCGGCAGCAGGAAATTGCCCAGCGTGGCCGGGATAGACGGGATCAGGAAGAACCACACCATCACGATGCCGTGGAAGGTGAACGCCTTGTTGTAGGTCTCCGCGCTCATCAGCGTGCCGTTCGGCGTGACCAGCTCCAGCCGTATCAGCATCGCGGCGATGCCGCCCAGCGCGAAGAAGAACGTGATCGACAGCGTGTACAGGATCGCGATGCGCTTGTGATCGTGCGTGAGCAACCACGAGCGCAGGCTGTAGCCCGCCTCCAGGTAGCTGGCACCGTGCGGCGGCACCGGGGATTCAGGGCGGGTCATGGGTCACGCTCCCCGGGGGCGGGATGCGCCTTCATCCAGGCGATCAGCGCCAGCACGTCGTCTTCGCCGATGCGGCCTTCGAACGACGGCATGATCGGCGCGTAGCCGGCCACGATCTGCTTGCGCGGCAACATGATCGAATCGTGGATGTAGCGGTCGTCCGCCACCACCCAGCTGCCATCGGACAGCGGCACGCGGCGGCCATACAGTCCTTCCAGCTTCGGCGCGTGCACGCTGGATTCGGCGCCGTGGCAGCCGCTGCAGCCGAGCTGTCGGTACAGCGCCGCGCCCTGCTGCGCCATGCTGACGTCCGCATGCGCCTCCAGCCAGCGTGCGTAGTCCGCCGTCTTCATCACCACGATGCTGCCGCCCATGCGCGAATGATCGGTACCGCAGTACTCGGCGCAGAACAGGTGCCACGTGCCCACCTTGTCGGCGATGAACCACAGCTGCGTGTACTGGCCCGGCAGCACGTCCTGCTTCACCCGGAACGCAGGCACGTAGAAACTGTGGATGACGTCCTGCGAGGTCATCAGCAGTCGGATCGGCTGGCCCAGCGGTACATGCAAGGTGTTGATCTCGCGTTGGCCGCCGGGGTGCTGAACCTTCCACATCCACTGCTTGGCCACCACGTACACCGGCGCCGCATCTGCCGGCGGCGTGCGCATGCGCTCCCACAATCCGATGCTCCAGCCGAACAGGCCGACGAACAGCGCGAAAGGCACCAGCGTCCAGGTCAGTTCTACCCCCAGCGAGCGGCGATGCCGATTACTGCGGTCGGCGCCGCTGCCGCGCCGATACTTGATGCAGAACCAGATCATCGCGGTAAACACGCCCAGCACCACCAGAGCGCTCAGCGCCAGCAGCGCGTCGAACAGCGCGTCGACGCTGCCGGCGAAATTCGAGGCGGCTGGCAACAGCGCAGCGGTCATGGCGGGACGCCGCCGCGACGCCGATGCAGGCACAGCAGCGCAAGGCCCAGCAGCAGCACGAAGGCGCCGCCGAGAACCTGCATCACCCGTCCGATCAGCAGGCTGTAGCGCCCGGTGCTTGGGTCGTAGCCGCAGCACAGCAGCACCAGCTGGTCGATCACGTTGCCCAATCGCCCGTGCGAGGCGCCCACCAGCGCCAGCCGCAGCGTGCGCGGCGGGAACTGCACGCCGAACAGGTACTGCGCCACCCGACCGTCGCCGGCCAGCACCACCACGCCGGCGGCATGCGCAAACTGGTCGATGCGTGGATCGTAGAAGTAGCGGTAACCCACCGCATGCGTCAGCTCCCTGATCGCCGCGGCACCGCCGGTGAGGAAATGCCAGTCCGCCACCTCGGCGTGTGGCGCCATGCCCGCGGCCCTGCGCTGGCTGGCCGCGGCGTCCGCCGGCGTCTCGCGCGGATCGATGCTAACGAAAGCCACCGCGTAATCGCTGCCCGGCCGCAGCGCCATCGCCGCCACGCTGTGCGCCATGCCCTGCAGCACCACGCCACAGAGGTTTTTGCAGCGGTAGTAGCCCAGCACCAGCAGCAGCGGCTTGCCGTGCGCCAGCCCGCGCAGGCTGACTTCACGGTCGTTCGCATCGCGAAAGTCCAGCGCCAGCGGCACCGTGTCGCCGATGTGCTGGTCGAAGCCCACGCGCTGGTTGAGATCGGGCGGCGGTGGCAGCGCATCCGCGGCCAGCGCGGCCCCTGCCAGCAGCCAGAACGCAACGCCAAGAGACAGCCGACGCATCATCGCTGTGCTCCAGCGGATGTCGCCGGTGCCGGCGTCGGTGCCGACGCGGCGCTCTTGCCGGCAAGGATCTGCATCGCCCGCGCGATCGGGATGCGCGCGATGCCGGCGCGCCGATCCACCCAGGCATAGCCGTCCAGCGTTGCCGTTTCGCGCCCCCGCTCGGCCGCCAGATCCAAGGTGGGATGGGGCTGTAGGCGTGGCTCGGGCGGAATCGCCACGATGCCGCCGCTTGGCATAGGGAAACTCAGCCGCCACAGCAGCCAGCCCAGCACGATCACCACCACAAAGCCGCCGAAAAAGCCGACCGCCGCCCAATGGATGTGGCGGGGATCGATAGAGCGGATCGACTCGTGGTTGTCACGGCGGCGTGGCGTGTTCATGACGCCATCTCCTCCATGTTGGCCGGCACACGCAGCTCGCGCAGATAGCTGAAGAACGCCGCCATGCACAGGCCGAGCACGCCCAGCAACGCCAGCGGATCACTCCAGCGCAAGGCGAAACCGTGCGGACGGAAGTTCGGCATCACCAGCCAGAACACGTAGGGCAGATACATCGCCAGCAGCAACGCGGCGATACTGCCCAGCCACGCCCCGCGCCGCTTGGCCTGGCGCGACAGCAGCAGCGCGAACGGCAGCGCGACATAGAACATCGCCAGCAGCGCGCCCAGCCATGCCCAGCTGGTCTTCAGCCGCGGCAGGTACCACACCGTCTCGGAAGGCAGATCGCCGACCCATGCGGTGAGGTAGTCCATGAACGCGAGGTACGACCACGCCAGCACCAGCGCCAGCAGCAGGTTGCCCAGATCCTGCCGCAAGCGTTGCTGATCGAGCGCTCGCACCGTGCGCAGAGGCTTCACGGTGACGCACAACGCCGACAGCGCGGCGGCGCTGAGGATCTGCCCGCTGCCCACGATCAACCCGAATACCGAGGAACGCCACGCCGGCACCAGCGACATCAGCCAGTCCGTCGCCGCCACCGATATGCTGAGCGCATAGACGATCAGGCCGCCAGCCGCGAAGCGCGCCAGCGTGGCGGTCCGCCGCGGGTCGCGCAGCCGCACGCGCACGCCACGCGCCAGCCACAGCCACAGGGCGAAACACACGGCCGCGCGCACGATGAAGAAGCCCTCGTTGAGATACCAGCGCTGTTGCGGCAGCAACGGATCGGCCGTCAGCGGACCGCCTTGGGCCCACGGATACAGCGCATCGATACCGAGCAGCAGCGGCAACCACAGCACCGCCAGCAGGGGCAACAGCCGAGTCGCCGCCAGCAGAGGGGGGCGCAGCACATCGCCCCAACGCCCCCCGGTCAGCGCATGCACCATCAGCAAGGCCATGCTGCCCAGCGCTGGCGCCAGGCAGAACAGATAGACCACCAGATAGGCCAACCACGCCTGGCGCGCCGGTATCGCGCCGACCACACCGCACAGCAGCAGTGCGAGCAGCGCCAGTACGCCGATGGCGAGGCAGCACCATTGCAGCCGTGCCCAGCGCGCGGTTGTCATCGGGAGGCTCCGCCCGAAGTGGTGGACGCCGGCGCGGATCTCGACAGCTGCTGCAGATCCTGCGCATCGAGTTCATTGTCCGGGGCGTGCTGGCTCAATTGCAGTGCGCGGATATACGCCACGATGGCCCAGCGGTCGCGCGGCGCCACGCGGTCGGCATACGGATACATCACGCCGTAGCCGTCGCTGATCACCTGGTAGAAATGGCTGTCCGGCGCGCGGCGCAGCTTGTCGGTGTGATACGAAGGCGGCGCTGGAAAGCCGCGCATGACGATCATGCCCTGACCGTCGCCGGCGCGGCCGTGGCAAGGCGCGCAATAGATGTCGAAACGCTGCCGACCCCGTGCCAGCAAGGCGGCGGTGATCGACAGCGGATTGGCGTAGCTGCGCTGCCCCACCTCGCCCTGCGCCAGATCGCGGCCTTGCGCATCCAGTGGCAGCGCCGGACCCGCCGGCGGCACGGGAGTCAGCGCGCCGCGCCGACCGCTGCTGGTGTCGGCCGCCTCACCGCTGGATCGCGGCAGCGTACCCGGCGGCGGCGTGCGCGCGGAATTGCCGTCGGCGAACAGCGCATTGGGCGCCAGCGGCTTGTCCTTGGGCTGCGCGTACATGTCGTGCATCGCACGCTCGCAGCCGCCCAGCGCCAGCGGGAACAGCAACAGGCCGCACAGCGCGCGCCCGTTCATGGCGGCACCTCCCCGGCCCAGCCCGGCGCCAGCCCCGCGAGGTCGTGCGTGACCCGCACCGCGTCGTACTGCGGGTCATCGGCGCGCACCAGCAGGAAGAATCCGTCGCGGCTCGCCGCGGCGAATCGATCGACGTTGAACAGCGGGTGGTACAGCCGCGGCAGTCCATTCGCCCACAACATGCCCACCACGCCGAACAGCGCCGCGAACAGCACCGTCATCTCCAGCGCGGGCGGAATGAAGGCCGGCCAGCTCGCGTTCGGACGGCCGCCGATATCGAGCGGATAGGCGATCACGTCGGCGTAGTACTCCATCGCCAGCGTGCCCACGCCGCCCAGCAGTCCACCCAACAGCATCAACAACGGCACCCGGTTGCGCGGCGGACCCAAGGCGTCGGCCAGACCCTCCACCGGGAACGGCGTGTAGGCTTCCAGCCGGGTGTAGCCCGCGGTGCGCATGTACCGCACCGCTTCCAGCAGCCCTTCCGCACTGGCGAACTCCACCAGATAGCCGTGGCTGGCAGCATCGGTCATCCGTGCTGCCCTCCCAGCTTGTGCACCAGCTTGCGCAGCTCGAACATCGACAGCATCGGCAGCAGGCGCACGAACAGCAGGAACAGCAGGAAGAACAGCCCGATCGATCCCGCCAGGAAGGCCAGATCCCAGAACGTCGGGTAGAACATGCCCCAGCGCGCCGGCAGGAAATCCCGGTACAGGCTGCTGACGATCAGGAGGAAGCGTTCGAACCACATGCCGATCAGCACGACCACGCTGATCCCGAACAGCGCGAGATGGTTGCGTCGCACGCGTGGCGACCACAGCAGTTGGATGGTCAGCACATTGCAGAAGATCGTGGTCCAGAACACCCAGGCGTAGGCGCCCACGAAACGGTTAACCGTCATCGTCACGTCGTAGCGGTCCATACCGTAGAACGCGCTGAAGATCTCCCACACGTAGCTGTAGTCCACGAACAGCCCGGCGGCCAGCATCATCTTGGCCATGTTGGTGAGGTGGCGCTCGGTGATGAAATCCTCGAGCCCGAACCAGTGCCGCAACGGAATGCCCAGCACCAGCACCATCGCGAATCCCGAGAACAGCGCCCCGGCCACGAAGAACGGCGGGAAGATCGATTCGTGCCAGCCCGGCAGGATCGCCTCGGAGAAATCCAGCGCCACCATGCTGTGCACCGAGAACACCAGCGGCACCGCCAGCCCGGCCAGCAGCAGGCTCAGCGTTTCGAAGCGCTGCCAGTGCCGCGCCTCGCCGCGCCAGCCGAGCGCCAGCAGGCCGTAGAACACCTGCTTGCCGCGCGTGACGGCGCGGTCGCGCAGGCTGGCCAGGTCGGGGATCAGGCCCACGTAGAAGTACACGATGGACACGATCAGGTAGGCCAGGATCGCGAAGAAGTCCCACACCAGCGAACTGCGCCATTGCGGCCACACGCCCATCCGGCTCGGGTACGGCGCCAGCCAGTAGAAGAACCACGGCCGCCCCAGATGCAGGATCGGAAAAATGCCCGACACCGACACCGCGAACACCGTCATCGCCTCGGCGTAGCGGTTGAGCGAGGTGCGCCAGTCCTGCCGGGTCAGGTACAGCGCGGCAGAGATGAAGGTGCCGGCCATGCCGATCGCGATCCACCACACGTAGTCGGCAATCGCGAACGCCCACGCCACCGGAATATCCAGCCCCCAGATGCCCACGCCCTCGATCAGCAGGCACCCGATGCCCACCGCGAGCAGGCCGGTGAACGCGAACGCCAGCGCAAAGGCGAGCAACCACACGCGGCCGGTGGGGCGATCCAGCACGATGCGGCTGACCTGGTCCGTGACCGAGGCCACGCTGTGCTGGCCACACAATACCGGCGGACGCACGACGGCGTTCATGCCTCGTCCTCCAGCGCCGGGTTCGGATTGCGCAGCGCTGCCAGGTAGGTGGTGTGCGGGCGCGTGTTGAGTTCTTCCAGCAGCGTGTAGTTGCGCGGCGAGGCTTTCTCGCGGCTCACCGCGCTGGCCGGGTCGGCGATGTTGCCGAAGGTGATCGCACGGGTCGGGCAGACCGCCTGGCACGCGGTCAGCACCTCGCCGTCGGAGATTCGGCGATCCTCCTTGTCGGCGGCGATGTGCGCGGTCTCGATGCGCTGGATGCAGTAGGTGCATTTCTCCATCACGCCGCGGTTGCGCACCGTGACATCGGGATTGCGTTGTGCCTGCAGGCCCTTGGAAGTGAGGTCGGCGTACTGCAGGAAGTTGAAGCGGCGCACCTTGTACGGACAATTGTTGGAGCAGAAGCGCGTGCCCACGCAGCGGTTGTAGACCTGCACGTTCAAGCCTTCCAAATCATGCACGGTGGCGCCGACCGGACAAACCAGCTCGCACGGCGCGTCCTCGCACATCATGCACGGCACCGGCTGGTGCAGCGTCAGCGGGGCGGATGGATGGCCGCCGTAGTAACGATCCACGCGAATCCAGTGCATTTCGCGGCCACGCCGCACCTCCTCGGCGCCCACCACCGGGATGTTGTTCTCGGCCTGGCAGGCAATGGTGCACGCGTTGCAACCGATGCAGCTGTTGAGGTCGATGCTCATGCCCCAGCGGTATTCGCCATGCGGTCGCTCGGGATAGAGGCTGGGCGGTGGTGCGCTCTTCGCCTGCGCGAAATGGGGATCATCGAGGAACTGCGCCAGCGTGGCCGCTTGCACCGGCGCGCGCCCCTCCATCGCGTGGTGCTGCTGGGTGGTGGCCAGTTCGACGTGCTCACCAGTCGCCACCAGCGTCAATCCGTCCTCGTGCCACGGCGCCGCCGCGCGGCGCAAGACATATGCGTCGAAGCCGAGGCGCCTGCCGACGTGGCCGGCGTGCCGCCGACCGTAGCCCAGTGGCACGGTGACGCTGCGCGGCGCCTGGCCCGGCATGATCCACACCGGCGCTCGCACGCGGCGGTCGCCCACGCGCAGCTCGATCACATCGCCGTTCTTCACCCCGCGCTCTGCGGCCAGCGCGGGGCCGAGCATCGCCGCGTTGCTCCAGGTCAGCTGGCTCAGCGATTTCGGGCATTCCTGCAGCCACGCGTTGTTGGCGTAGCGGCCGTCCCATACGGTGGGGTCGGGACGGAACAGCAGTTCCAGCGTGTCGGCCGGCGTGCTGACGGACGGCCAAGCAGCGAGAAAGGTGGCACTGGCATTGGGGTGGTGCGGCGCCGGCGCGTCGACGGCGATCACGCCGTTGCGCAGGCTGCGCTGCCACTTCGTGTCGTTGCCCACTTCGCTGCCCAGCTGCGCCCGCCAGGTCGCGCGCACGATGTCGCGGCCACGGGTGGTGTCCGAGCCCAGCAGCACGGCCAGCACCTCGTGCGTCGAGCGCGCGTCGTACAGCGGAGCGATCACCGGTTGCACCAGACTGGTGGTGCCGTCCCACGCGCGCGCGTCGGACCAGGCTTCCAGCGCATGCGAGCGCGGCAGATGCCACGCGCAGGCCCGCGCGGTCTCGTCGCGGTACAGACCCAGATGGATGCCGTGCGGAACCTTGCGCAGCAGTTCGGCGAAACGCAGGTCGGTCGGCGCGGCATACGCCGGATTGCCGTCCAGGACCAGCAAGGTATCGACCGCGCCGGAAGCCATCGCTTCGACCAGCGCGGGCAGCGATTCGGTGGCTGGATCGGGCGGCGCCAGCGGCTCCAGGTAATCGACCGTGTGCCCGACGTTGCCCAGCGTCTGGTTGATCAGGTGCACCAGCGCATGCACATGCGGCGGTTGCGACGGTCCGGCCAGCAGCAGCGAAGCCCCGCGATGCGCACGCAGATCGTCCGCTATCGCGCGCACGCGACGCGGCGCGATACCGCTGGACGGTCCGGCAGGCGCCGCGGCGACGCCCAGTGCCACGGCCAGCTCCCGCGCGAACGCGCCGATTCGCGCGGACGCCAGCGGCCACGCATGGTCGGCGTTGGCGCCGGTCAGCGTGGGCGTGGCCTCCAGCGCATACAGGCGGCTCATGGTGGCGCGCCCAGCACCGGGCTTGCGCTGCTGCGCGAAATCGCGCGCGTAACGCAGGTGGCCCGGCAGGCTGGCGAGAAAATCCGCCTCCAACGCTACGATCGTCGCGGCGCGGTCGAAGCGGTATACCGGCTGCAGCGGCGCGCCGAACGCCAGTTGCGCGCCGGCCAGCGCATGGCTGCCGTCGATCGCCTCGTACTGATGCCAGTGCGCGCCGGGAAAGTGTTTCAGCAGTTGTTCGCGTTGGGCCGCCAGGGTGGGCGAATCGATACGTCCGCTCAGTACGCGCAAGCCGCGGCCGTCCTGCGTGAAACGCGCGGTGAGCACGGCCGATTCGGCGAAGAAGTCGCGCCAGGTCGCAACCACGCCGCCGCGCATCGGCGCCTGCGAGCGATCCGGATCCCACAGTTCGAGTACCGCAGCCTGCAGCATCGCATCCGTGGCGCCGAGGCTGGCCGGATGCGTGGGATTGCCCTCGATCTTGCCGGGTCGGCCCTGGTGCGTTTCCACCAGCACACCGACCACGTCACCCGCGCACGACAAGGTGGTGGCGTAGAACTGCGGCAGCGACGGTGGCATGCCTTCGGGTTGTCGTACCCACGGCACGATCTGTTCCGGTGGGGGCCCGCTGCAGGCGGTGAGCCCGGCCATTGCCAGCGAGGCGCCCAGCAGTTTCAGGAAGGCGCGCCGATCCAGCGCCGGTTCCAATACGGAAAGCTGCGGCACGGCCTCGCGCAGCTGCCGGCGGAACGCCGGTTGCTCCACCAATTCGTCCAATGCGCGCCAGTAGCGCATGCCGCGGGCGTCGTTCAGCTGCACGCGCAGCGTCTCCATCGCGGCTCGGCGTTCGGGCGTCAGCGGTGACATACCGAGCAATCCGTGAGCCGGCGCGTGTTGATGTGGTACTGCCTGATCAGCGCCAGGCCGAGCTGTTGCTGGTTCGCCGGGTGCCAGTCCATCGCGAACACCTGGTCGCGCGGGCGCAGGTAGTTCTGCGGGGCGCGATGACAGGCCAGGCACCACTTCATCGACAACGACTTCGCGCGGGCGGTCAGCGGCATGCGGTCCACGCGGCCATGGCAACTGACGCAACCCACGCCTTTGGCGATGTGGATGCTGTGGTTGAAATAGACGAAGTCCGGCAAGTCGTGCACGCGCTGCCAGTGCAGCGCCACGCCGCTGCGCCAGCTGTCGATGATCGGTTTCAGTGCGGCTTGGTCGGTGTAAAGCTGCGAGTGGCAGGTCATGCAGGTCTTGATTGGCGGAATGCCGGCGAATGCACTCGTCTCCACCGCGGCGTGGCAATAACGGCAATCGATGCCGTCGTCGCCCACGTGGTGCTTGTGGCTGAACGGCACGGGTTGCTCCACCGGCGCACCCAGCCGATTCGGTTCGGCGGTGAGCCCCCGCCACGCCAGCAACGCCGCCGACAGCAACGCCAGCAGCAGCAGCAGCGCGAGCTTTACGTACAGCCCGAAGCGGGGATGGAAGATTTGGCTCATCATCCTCTCGGTGAGGCGGCTTCATGCCCTTCCCGCTCCCTGCAACTTTTTCAGCCTGCGCATCGCGGCGTGAAATCGCTGCAGCCAGATCGTGTCGGTCATTTCACGGCGACTGGCGCAGCGTCTTGCGCAAGTCGCTCACCTTGTCCGCCGATACCGCGCTGGCGCGGTTGCCCCAGGCCTGGCGTATGTAACTGATGAGCGCGGCGACTTCCGCGTTGTCGAGCTTGTCGGCAAACGCGGGCATGGCCAGCGCGGAGGCATCGGCACGGGTCGCGGGAGCCCTCGCCCCGTGCAGGATCACCGCGATCAGGCTGTCCGGTTCGGCCGCCTGGATGGCGGCGCTCCCCTGCAGCGGCGGGAAGGCGCCTGCCTCGCCGGTGCCGGCACGCAGGTGGCAACCCTCGCAGTTGTCGGTGTACAGCGCGTGGCCTTGCTTCATGAGGTCGGCGTCTGCGGCGTCCACGCTGTCGTTCTGGCGTGCCGGCAGGCTCTTCAGGTAGACCGCCATGGCGCGGCGGTCGGCTTCGGTGAGGTATTGCGTCGAGTCGGCCACCACTTCGGCCATCGGCCCGGTGGCAGCGGACTTGGCGTTGCGACCGTCGCCGAGGTAATCCACGATGTCCTGCACGCTCCAGCCGCCGAGCCCGTCGCGCAAGCCGCCGCCCAGGCTGGGTGCATAGACGTGCTCCGCGAAACCGCCGGTCAACGGATGCTTCTTGTCTACCGCGCCGGCGAAGTTCTTGTCGCCATGGCACGCGCTGCAATGACCCAGCCCCTGCACCAGATACGCGCCGCGATTCCATTGTGCTGACCGCATCGGATCGTCGCGGTAGCCGCCCGCATCGAAATACCGGCTGTTCCACACCGCCATCGCACTGCGCACGCTGAGCGGCCACGGCAGCGCATTGGGCCGATTCAACTGGCGCACCGGCGGCAGCGTGGCGAGATACGCCCGGATCGCACGCACGTCGTCCACGTCGAGCTTGGTGAACCAAGGATAGGGAAATGCGGGATAGAGATGCTTGCCGTCGCGGCGGATGCCGGCATGCATCGCGCGATAGAAATCCGCGTCGCTCCAGTCGCCGATGCCGGTGTCCGGATCGGGCGTGATGTTGGTGGAATAGATCGTGCCGAACGGCGTGGGCACCGCGCGACCGCCGGCAAACGGCTTCCCCCCCGCGGCGGTGTGACAGGCCTGACAGTCGCCGGCGCGCACCAGATAGCGACCACGAGTAACGTCGACCGAGGGTCCGGCGCTCATCCGGCTTCCGCGTGCGATGACCGCATCCGTCCGGCCGATCATGTCGCCTTCGTGCGAACAGCCCGCGCAGGCCAGCGCCACGCAAGCGAGGATCGTGGCAAGGGAGGTTCTCACATCGTCACCAGCGGACCGGGGTTCTTCAGGTAGCGCTTCATGGCCGCCGCCGACCAATAGGTCAGCGCACCCACCGTGCCGGTGGGGTTGTAGCCGGCGTTCTGCGGAAACACACTGGAGCCCATCACGAACAGGTTCGGCACGTCCCACGACTGCAGGTAGCGGTTGACCACGCTGGTGCGCGGGTCCGTGCCCATCGCCGCGCCGCCGGTGTTGTGCGTGGTCTGGTAAGGCACGATCGAGTAATGGCCTTCGCGCTTCTTCACGTGATGCGTGGCGCCGGGAATCGCTTGCGCGATCTTCGTGGCCTGATCGGTCAGGTAGTCCGACATGTGGTGCTCGTTCGGCGCGTAGTCGAAAGTGAGCCGCAGCAGCGGATTGCCGTAAACGTCGCGATAGGTGGGATCGAGGTCCAGGTAGTTGTTGCGGTAGCTCATTACGCTGCCGTGCGTGGCGATCGAGCAAGCAGTGAGATAGTTCTCATGCATCGCCTTCTTCCAGCCCGCGCCCCACTTCGGCGCACTCTCCGGCAGGTAGTGCTGCAGGATCGGGCGGCCGCCGGTGTTCCACAGCGCGATGTAACCGCCGCCGATGAAGCCGAGCGGGCCGTGGTCGAAGTTCTCGCCGTTGAAATTGTCGATCGCCTGCCCCAGCGCACCCGCGCCCATGAATGGGTTGAGCAGCTCCTTCTGGAACACGTCCACCGACGACGTGATCTGGTAGGCATAGTTGCGTCCCACCACGCCCTGCCCCGTTCCCGGTTCGTACGGCATGCCGATCTTCGACAGCAACAGCAGGTGCACGTTGTGCTGGGCGAACGCGCACAGCACCACCATGCCGGCCGGCTGCTCCACTTCGTTGCCCTGCGCATCGACATAGGTGACGCCGGTGGCGCGCTTGCCGCTGCCGTCGGTATTGACGCGGGTAACATCGCAATGCGTGCGGAAACTGAAGTTGTCCTTCTTCAGCAGCACCGGCAGGATCGTGGTCTGCGGGCTGGCCTTGGAATAGTTTCCGCAGCCGAACCACTCGCAGTAACCGCAGTAGGTGCACTCGCCCATCTGCACGCCCAGCGGGTTGCGATACGGCTTCGATGCGTTCGCTGCCGGACAGGGAAACGGGTCGAAGCCGGCCGCGCGCGCCGCCTTGTCGAATAGCAGCGTGGACGCGCTGCGCTTCAGCGGCGGCAGCGGATAACCGCGCCGACGTGCACCCTCGAACGGGTTTCCGCCGGCCTGCTTCGCGCCGCCGATATTGCCGGCCACGCCGGAAACGCCGCAGAGGTATTCGAAGCGATCGTAGTGCGGCTCCAGCTCGTCGTAGCTGACGCCCCAGTCCTGGAGGTTCATGTCTGCAGGAATGAACCCCTTGCCGTAGCGTTGCACCACCTGTGTGTGCAGTTCGAAGTCGGTGGGCAGGAAACGCCAGCACTGGCCATTCCAGTGCACCCCCGCGCCACCCACGCCCGCGGCCGGCAGGAAAGACCCGAGATGGCGCATCGGCAGCGCGGTCTGGTCGGGACTGTTGCGGAACGTCAGCGTTTCGCGTGCCGGCGACTCGAAGATCTGCTTACGCACCGCATAGCGCAGCTCATCCTGGATCGTGGTGGTAGCGAAGTCCGGCACGGTGTCGCGGAACTCGCCACGCTCCAGCGCCAGCACCTGTACGCCGGCTTCGGTCAACTCCTGCGCGATGATCGCCGCGGTCCAGCCGAAGCCGACCAGCACCACGTCGACCAATGGCATCCGCTTCGCCATCACGTCTCTCCCCGGAGGCGCGCGCTCGGATCGCGCCCGATCAAGCTGACGAAAGGCTGCGTATACGGGCGCCCGTACTGTTCTATCTCAGTCATGTAGTTGTAGCGCGGCCCGGGAAAGCCGATCAGCTTCCAGCCGATGAAATCGCGGTTGCCCGCATAGGCGGGATCGGCCAGAAAACCCTCCTGCGTGTTCTGCCACAGCAGGGTGAAGAAGGTCTTGGACGGCAGGCTGGCCAGTTTGATATCGCCGTTTTCCAGTGCATGCAATACCTCGTCCTGCTGCGCCGCGGTCAAGCGCGCGAAAGGGCTGCCATAATGCTGGTCGCAATAGGCGTCGGTACCGGCGATCGCCTCGCGGTAGATCTGGGCGGGTGTGTACTTCAGTTGGAAACCCTGGCTGTCGGTGCCGGTGGGCCACGGCCCCTGCATGTACCAGCGCTCGGCGCGCCCGTAGGCACCAGCCAACTGCAGGTCGATGAAACGCGCCACTCCCGCTTCGTAGGCGCCGGGGCCCAGCGCATCCGCGGGGATCAGCCTGCGTACCGCGGCATCGATGAAATCCGCCTCGTGCGGTCGCAGGAACACCGGTGCCGCAGCCTGCGGCGATCGCGTGTTGTCGCAGGCGACGAGCAGCGTGGCAGCCGGCAGGAAAATTGTCGCGGTGCGCAGGAACGCCCGACGGGACGGATCGGATGGCGAACTTGTGCGTAGCATCGACATGACCACGCCTTCAGGCGAAAACCTGAGGGTAGGAACGGCCAAGTTAATGCGGCGTCGTTATCGCGTCCCGATTGTGCATGCGTGACCTCTCGTCACCCGGGGGATGCAAAAGGGCTGCAACGATCCGTTGCACGGCTTCCTTCCGGAGACACCACATGCCCATGGTTCGCTTTCGCCTCATCGGCCGCCGTGCCGATACCGACACCCTCATCGCCGCGTTGCACGGCATCGACGAAATCGATCACGTCGAAGAAGTCGACGACCTGATTCCCCACATGCGTGAAGACTCCAGCTCCTCGGAGCAGGTCAGCGACAACGAGGGTAAGGTCTATTGCGTGGAGGTCGACGTTTCCGATGAGGAAGTCGCAGACACGGTGCGCCGAAGCGCCGAGACTCTTACCCGCGGGTTGGATATCGGCATCGAGTTCGTCGACGAGTTCTAAACCGGAGCCGATTCAGGATCCGGCTTGTCGCACGCAGCGCCTCAACCTTGGAAGCCCTGTTCTGCTTGTCATCCCAGCCTTCGCAGGAATGACGAGCGAGAACCCGATTGTTCAGACGTTCTCTGGCTGGCGAAAATCTTCGCCAGCACCGGGTCCCCTCTGGGATGCGCGGTGACGCGAATACAGGGTTTCAGGAACACGATTCAGGCCGCATTCTCGGCGGCGCACATTTCCGCATCCAGATCCGCGAGTCGGTAACCGGCCGAATGAACGGTGTGGAGCAGCGCGCTGGGAAATGGCCTGTCGATGACGCAGCGCAGGTTGTAGAGGTGCGAACGCAGCGTATCGGAGTCGGGCAGCATGTCTCCCCAGACTTCGCGCTCGATGTCGCGCCGGCTCACCACGCGTGGAGACTCGCGCATCAGGATCGTCAGCAGCTTTAATCCGATCGGCGATACGGTGAGTACTTTCTCCGCACGCGTCACCCGCAGGATCGCCGTATCCAGCGTCATGTCGCCGACGGTGAGGATCTCGGTGGAGACCGGGCGGCGATCGCGCCGGATCAGCGCACGCAACCGCGCCTCCAGCTCGCGCAGCTGGAATGGCTTCACGAGATAATCGTCGGCGCCCGCTTCCAGGCCGGTAAGCTTGTCCTCGAGGCTGTCGCGTGCGGTGACCATCAGGACCGGCGTAGCCCGGTGCGCGTCACGACGCATTTTCCGGCATACCTCCAAGCCGTCGAGTCCCGGCAACGAGAGATCGAGCACGATGACGTCGTAACTGCCTGTCACTGCCAGATGCAATCCGGTGGGGCCGTCGGCCGCATAGTCGACGGAGTAACCCACGTTTTCGAGGAACTCGCCTACAGGCTCGGAGATCTGGCGGCTGTCTTCCACCAGCAAGATCAAACCCTTCTGGTCATCACGTGTGTTCATGGGACCTCCCGCGACTTCGTCATCGTGTTGGCCAGCTAAACGAAGTAGAGATGACGGACGAGTGAACAGCGACGCGTCCTTTTGTGATCGTGAAGACATGACGTTTCCCCCACCAGACATTCATAGAGTCCTAACGCGTCGCCTCGAATGATGGGAGACCTGCCGCGAAATCTGGAACGCCCCATGTTTCCATCTGCGTTATTGCCGGTCATGCGAAGCATGCCCTTGCCACCCGAACCGGCACCCCCACCGCCAAAGCCCGCGCCGCCGGGCCAGCCCGGCGAACCGCCTGCGCCGTTGCCGCAAACGCCACCGTTTCCGCAACCGGGGCGTCCACCGTTGGTTGATCCGAACCCGTCGCCGCCGCCGGTGGGCGACCCCGTGCCACCGCCACCCGAGCGGCCGATGGCATGAGTCGCTGACGCTCTGCTGCCCCCTGCCCGATGCCTGCTTCCGCCTCGCACAAGGTTGTCTATGTCGCACTCGGCGGCAATCTGTTGATTGCCGTGATGAAGTTCATCGCAGCGGCGTACTCCGGCAGCTCGGCGATGCTGAGCGAAGGCGTGCATTCGCTGGTCGATACCACCAACGAATTGCTGCTCCTTTATGGCTTGCGTCGCGCTGCGATGCCGCCCGATCCGCTGCATCCGTTCGGACACGGCCGCGAGCTGTATTTCTGGAGCTTCATCGTGGCGCTGCTGGTGCTGGCGATGGGTGCCGGTGTCTCATTCTATGAGGGCGCCATGCATATCGCGCGCAACCAGGCGATCGATCACCCCGGCATGAATTACCTCGTGCTGCTGCTGTCGATGCTGTTCGAAGGCAGCTCATGGTTTGTCGCGCTGCGCGAATTCCGTGCCCGCAAGGGCAAGCTGGGCTACTTCGAGGCGTTCCGCCTTAGCAAGGATCCGGCGACTTTCACCGTGTTGCTCGAAGACAGCGCGGCCCTGATCGGCCTGTTGATTGCGCTGATCGGATTGGCAGGTGCGCAACTGCTCAAGCTGCCCATGCTCGACGGTGTCGCATCCGCGGGCATCGGTTGCGTGCTGGCGACGTCCGCCCTGCTGTTGGCACGCGAAACCAAGGGACTGCTGATCGGTGAAACTGCCCATCCTGCCGTCAGCGACGCGATCCTGGCAATCGCCGCCCGCGATGCAGGCGTGCGCAGCGCCAATGGCGTATTGACGGTGCAAATGGGGCCGCGCCAGGTGGTAGCTGCACTGAGCGCCGAATTCGAGGACGCGCTTTCCACCACGCAGATCGAAGCTTGCGTCCATCGCATCGAAAAGCAGGCCAAGGCCGCTCACCCGGAAATCATCTCGCTGTTCGTCAAGCCGCAGACCGCCGAAGTGTGGCGCGCTCGCCGCCATGCGATCGAAGCGAGCGCACACGAACTGGATAGTTGAATAGCAAAGCTTCCCGGTGTCGCAAAACAGGCCCGCAGGCCTGGCGCGCACGCGTCCCTCGATTCGTTCACCGGGCGTCAGTCGTTCTTGTGGCTCTGCTGACCCGCTTACGCACGCCGCTCCGGACTGCTGCCGCGGATGTGTTCGTCCTGACCGCTCTGGCTTTCCGAGTCGTCCGTGCTGCGCGACGGACTGCTGACCTGGCCGCTCTCGCCGCCTTTGCGCCCGATACCGGACATATGTTCGCGATCCTCGCTGACCGCTTCACTGCCCTTCCTTCCGGCTTTGCGTGCTTCCTCGGTGTCGAATTCGTGCGCGGTGCCGCCCGCATGCGCGGCGCGGCCGCCTTCGCCGGCGATTTCGCGCTGCCGATCCTCGCCCATCCTGCCAAAGCCACGAACGGGCTCATCGACAAAAGGAAAGCGCTCGAGCGCACCCGGCTGTGACGAAAACTCCACATGGCCGCCGTCATGATCGAATGGGATCCGACACACGGCGGAACAGCCACGCGGCGAACAGATGCGACATGCGGTTTCGGTTCTTTCGCGTTCGCGATCCCGCTGGCGATCCCTGAAAGACCCACCTGGGCGCCGACTTCAGGGAGAGCCACCGGAGCCCGCCAAGGCGGCATTCGAGCCATCTGCCGGAGAATCCGATGAATGATCGCGAACAACGTTGTGCCCATCCCGCCTGCCATTGCCAGGTGCGATCCGGCGAGCCCTACTGCAGCGAGTACTGCCGCAAGCGCGTGGAGACGCCGCTCTCGGACGATGCTGCGGAGTGCCGTTGCGGGCATGCGGCCTGCACTGCGGATGCAGTCTTGCAGCCGGGTCATTGAGCCTTGCGGCTCGAAAGGATGAATCGGCACACGCCACGACGCATAATGCGGAATGCTCAGGCGGCGCAAGCCACCACGGACCGATCCGATGAAGAAAGCGCCGCCCATTTCGCGCGAACCCGGAGGTAAAGCCGCGTCCCGCCGTGCGGGAGCGGTGCAGGAACAATCCCCCCCGCCGCTTTTGGTGGTCGGCATCGGCGCCTCCGCTGGCGGTCTGGAAGCGTTCAAGACCTTCTTCTCGAACCTGCATGCGGATGTGGGCGCGACCAAGGGCGGATTTGCTTATGTCCTTGTGCAGCACTTGTCGCCGCAGCATGTGAGTTTGCTGGCGGAGCTGGTGGGACGCACCACCACCATGCCGGTGACCGAGGCCGTGGATGGCGAGCGCGTGGCGCCGGACCACGTCTACGTGATCCCGCCCAATGCCACCTTGACCATCGCGGACGGCGTACTCAAGGTCAGCAAGCCCGCGCCGCCGCGCCAGGATCGCTGGCCGATCAACACGTTCTTTGCGTCGCTGGCGGAGGACGTGGGCGATTGCGCCGTGTGCATCGTACTGTCGGGCACCGGCAGCGACGGCGCCGTCGGCCTGCGTGCGATCAAGGACCGCGGCGGCCTGACCCTGGCCCAGTCCGGCTTCGATCACGTGGCGATGAGCGGCATGCCGGCCAGCGCAGCATCCACCGGTTTCGTCGACGACGTCCTGCCGGTGGAGGCGATGCCGGCGCGCCTGCTGGCGTACCGCAAGCAGATCCTCGCCGGACGCAAAGACCAGGACGCCAACGGCATCCGCCAGGATCTTGGCGCGTATCTGCAGACGCTGTGCCGGATGTTGCGCGCCGAAGTGAGCCACGATTTCAGCCAGTACAAGCGCAGCACTCTGCTGCGGCGCATCCAGCGCCGGATGCTGGTGCGCCAGACCGAGACGGTGCCCGACTACATCGCCTACCTGAAGCAACATCCGCAGGAACACCAGCAGCTTTTCCGCGAGTTGCTGATAGGCGTTACCGAGTTCTTCCGCGATACGCCCGCGTTCGCGGCGCTGCACGCCAAGGCGATACCCCAGATGCTGGCGGGCAAGAGCGCCGCTGATGTGCTGCGCGTGTGGGTGCCTGCCTGCGCCACCGGCGAGGAGGCCTATTCGATCGCAATCCTGCTGCGCGAGGCGATCGGCAACCATGGCGGCCCCAAGGTGCAGATCTTCGCCACCGACCTCGACGATCGCGCGATCGACATCGCGCGTGCCGGACGCTATCGAGCGCCATTGCAGGGAGTCTCCGCCGAGCGCCTGGATCGTTGGTTCCGCAAGGATGGGGACGAATACTGCGTGGCCAAATCCCTGCGCGAGATGTGCATCTTCTCCCCGCACAGCGTGACCAAGGATCCACCCTTCTCACGATTGGACCTGGTGTCGTGCCGCAATCTGCTGATCTACATGGACCCCGATCTGCAGGAGCGGCTGTTCCAGACTTTTCATTACGCCCTGGGCCCCGGCGGTTTCTTGTTGCTGGGGCCATCGGAAAGCCCCGGCCGCAGCGCACGTCTGTTTGCCGAGGTGGACAAGAAGCGGCGACTCTACCAGCGCCGCGAAAGCACGCGGGTGACCGGCGTGCCGGCGTTTCCGGCCGCCGAGCGCAGCCCGGCCGGACGGCTGGGTGTCCGCCTTGCCGCGCCAGCCTTCCGGGGCCTGGGGGACAGCATCGATCGAGACGTGCGGCGGGTGCTGGAGAAATATTCGCCCGCCTATCTGGTGATCGATGGCCATCACGACATCCTGCGTTTTTCCGGTGATACCGGCCGCTATTTGTCGCCCTCCACCGGCTCGGCCAACCTCAACGTCTACACGCTGCTGCACAAGGGTTTGCGCGAACCGGTGCGCGCACTCATACGCGAGGTTTTCAGCTGCAACGAAGCGTTCACCCGCGATGGCCTGTCGGTGGAAATCGATGGCAGGCACCAGCCGCTGCGACTGATTGCGGAGCCGCTGACCGACGAGAACGGCGAAGCCGGCCTGTGCCTGCTTGCGTTCGAGGAGCAAAGCCTGCCGTCGCTGCCGACCGACCGCACGGCCGGAGCAACGCCCGATGCGATCGAGCGCATCCATGCCTTGGAACACGACCTGGAGTCGGCGCGGGTGCAGTTGCACACGGCCATCGAACTGCACGAATCCGCCACCGAAGAGCTGAAATCGGCCAACGAGGAATACCAGTCGGTCAACGAGGAACTGCAGTCCGCGAACGAGGAGCTGGAAACCTCCAAGGAGGAGATGCAATCGGTCAATGAGGAGCTGCACGTCGTCAACGCCGAGGCCAACAGCAAGAACGAAACGCTGACGCGACTGAACAGCGACCTCGTCAACCTGATGGACAGCACCCAGATCGCCACGCTGTTCCTCGACCGCAACATGCACATCCGCAACTTCACGCCGGCGATCAAGGAGCTTTTTTCCCTGCGCGACGGCGACCGCGGCCGCCCGATCACCGAGATTTCCGCGCGCATCAACTACCCCGATCTGGCCAGGGACGTGGCGCGCGTCACCAGCGAGCTGGGCGTTTTCGAGCGCAAGCTGGGCGGCGACACCCCGGACGGGCCGATGTACCCGCTGCGCATAAGGCCGTACCGCACCATCGAGCACGTGGTCGATGGCGTGGTTTTGACTTTCGTGGACATCACGCAAAGCCAACGCACCGAGGCCGCCCGCTCGCGGCTGGCGGCGATCGTCGACACGTCGCAGGATGCGATCATCGGCTACGCCCCGGACGACACCATCAGCAGCTGGAACCTCGGCGCCGAGCTCATCCTGGGTTTTCGCGCGGAGCAGATGCTGGGCCAGCCGATCACCAAGCTGTTGCCGCCCGACTCCGACGACGACGCACGGAAGACTTTTGCGCGCGACCGCGCCGATGCGTTCGAAACCACCTGGCGTACCAGGGACGACCGGCGGATCCTTGTGTCGGTAACCAACGCGCTGATGCGCGATAGCCAGGGCCGTATCATCGACGGGGCACTGATCGCGCGCGACATCACCGAGCGCCAGCTTGCCGAGGAGCACGCGCGCCGGATGATTGGCGAGCTCAATCACCGGGTCAAGAATACGCTGGCGGGCGTGCAAGGCATCGTCTTGCAGACGCTGAGCCGCGCCGCCAGCCTCGAAGAATTCCAAACCGATTTCCTGGCGCGCCTGCAGGCCCTTTCCAACGCGCACAATCTGCTCGCGCAAAAGGCCTGGGAGGGCGTCAACCTCCGATCCCTGCTGGCCAGCGAACTTGCTCCCTATCAGGACAGCGACGGACAGGACACCGTGGCGACTGCGCGGGTGCGGATGCGAGGCAAGGACGTTCGGCTCGGCCCGAAGTCCGCGCTGGCGCTGAGTCTGGCGCTGCATGAATTGACCACCAATGCCGTGAAATACGGGGCGTTGTCGTTTCCCGGCGGCTGCATCGAGGTGAGCTGGAACGTCGATTCCGTGCATGGCAGCCCCTGGCTGCATCTATGCTGGCAGGAGATTGATGGCCCGGTCGTGGAAGCGCCTACGCATCGCGGTTTCGGCGCACGCCTGATCGCCAACGGCCTGCCGCACGAGCTGGACGGCAAGGTTGAACTCGAATTTCTTCGCGAAGGCGTTCGGTGCACGATCGACGTGCCACTCGACGCGCAAAAGGCATCCGCGTGAGCTCAGTCGCGCCCTGCGTTCTCGTCGCCGAGGATGAAATGCTGGTGGCGATGATGCTCGAGGATGTGGTTCAACGCGCCGGCTTCCGCGTGCTGCTTACGGCGCGATTGGGCCAGGGCCTGGAACTGGCTGCGACCGAGTCGATCGACTGCGCCATCCTGGACATCAATCTCGCCGGTGAAGACAGCTTTCCGCTCGCCGCGGAGCTGCGCCTACGGAGCGTTCCCTTTGTATTCGCTTCGGGCTATGGCAGCGACGGATTGCCGGACGAGTATCTCGACGTCGGCGTGCTGTTGAAACCCTACAGCGTGAAGCATATCGAGGATGCCCTGGCTCGCATGCTTGCCGCACGGCGATCCGGATAGCCGAATGCTGATGTCGATCGGACGACACATAAATCCATGATGCAGTCGGCGGTGTCATGTTGCGATGGGTGATGGGATGAACGCCGGTTGCAGCGCGTCGTATCAGGTGATCGGGGGAAAGGCTCATGCACAACGAGGTATCAATGCCTGGGCGCGTGCTGGTGATCGAAGACGATCCCGTCGTCGCCATGGTGCTGGAGGCTGTCCTGCAAAAGCTGGGGCTTGAGGTCATCGTGGACCTCAGCGTGGTCAACGCGCTGACGGAGATCGACGCCGGAGAATTCGACGCCGTCCTGCTCGACATGGAGCTGCGTGGCGAAAGCGCACGCCCCGTTTTGCTGGCCTTGATGGCCCGAAACTTCCCGTTCGTCGTGATCTCCGGTCGCGACCAGTCGGCTCTGGTTGCGGAATTTCCGCAGTTGCGTGTCCTGATGAAGCCGGTGAGCAGCGCGGAACTGCAGCGCACCGTGCACTCCCTGCTCGGTCGGTCATAGTCACGTGCCGTCTTTTTTCGCGGAATCCGACTGCGAACCGCCCTCCTTGCGCATCACTTCGCGAATGCACCGGGCGAGTTTCGCGGTACTGAAGGGCTTGTTGATCAGCGGCCACTTCTGGGCCGCTTGCTTACCTCCCTGGATCTTGTCGGGCGCATAGCCGCTCATCAGCAGGATCTTCAACTTCGGACGCAGCGTATGGGCCGCTTCGACCAACGCGCATCCGTTCATTCCCGGCAAGCCGATGTCGGAAATCAGCAAGTCGACGGAATCGTGCGCCAGAAGCAGTTCGAGCGCCGCGTCGCCGTCGGCCGCTTCCAGCGTGGTATAGCGCAATTGGTGCAGTACCTGGACGACGATACCCCGCACCACCGATTCGTCTTCCACCACCAGGACCAGTTCCCCTGCGCCCTTGGCGAGGCGCGATCGCGTAGCTCTTCGTGTTTTTTCCAACGGCGCGAGATGGCGCGGCAGACCGATCCTCACGGTGGTGCCCTTGCCCGACTCGCTGCGAATCTCGCAGAACCCACCGGACTGCTGCGCGAATCCGTACACCATCGACAATCCCAAGCCGGTCCCGCGGCCGACTTCCTTGGTGGTGAAGAACGGATCGAACACATGATCGACAATTTCCTCCGGGATGCCGGTGCCTGTGTCGGTGACCGAGAGAAGCACATATTTCCCGCAGCGCACGTTCGGTCGATCGACGACAGCCGACTCGCCAATGTCGAGGTTCGCCGAACGCAAGGTCAATCGGCCGCCTTGCGGCATGGCGTCGCGGGCATTGATCGCAAGGTTGAGCAGCGCGCTCTCCAGCTGGTTCACGTCGCACAGGCAGCGCCAAAGATCGTCGGCGAGCTCGAATTCGAGCGAGATTTCCTCGCCCATGGTCCGCCGAAGCAGCTCCCCCATCGACACGACCAGCTGGTTGGCGTCGACCGATTGTGGATCGAGCGGCTGCTTTCGCGAAAAGCTCAACAGCCGCTGCGTCAACGCGGCGGCGCGCTGGGCGGAGTTCAGCGCGCCGTCGACGAAACGGGAGACGTCGCGTGTGTCGCCATCGTTGATCCGTAGATTGATGATCTCGACCGCGCCGATGATGCCTTGCAGCAGATTGTTGAAGTCGTGCGCGATGCCTCCCGCCAGCATGCCGATGGCTTCCATCTTCTGCGCCTGGCGCAGCTGGGCCTCGATCGAGACCCTGCCACCGATGTCGCGGATGAACAGGTTGAGCGGATCGTTGCCCGTGGAAAAGCGCACGCCGAAGTTCAATTCGACAGTAACGAGTTCCCCGGTTCGTGTCTGCAACTTGAGCGGCACGGCATTGTGCTGAGGGGGGTGGGCGTTCTCCAGCGACATCCGTTCGACGAAGCGCGCGCGCTCGCCCTCCGGCACGAGCAGCTGCGTGATTTCCTTGCCGATCGCCTCCTCCCGCGACCAGCCGAACATCGCGACCGCCGCTGGATTCCATTCAACCACCCTGCCCGAAATGTCCAACTGCACAAAGCCGTCCGGAGCGGTGTCGATCACAGCGCGTGCCTGTCGCTCGCTCTCCACGAGAGCCGCCTGACTTTTCATCCGTTCGGTGACGTCTCGGGTAATCTTGGCGAAACCTATGAGGCGCCCCTGATCGACGATGGGGTCGACGATCGCGCTCGCCCAGAATAGGCTGCCGTCCTTGCGCAAGCGCCAGCCTTCGCCCTCATGCCGGCCCTCGCGCAAGGCGGTCGCAAGGGTTTTCTCCGGCAAATGGTCGGCGCGATCGTCGGAGGTGTGGAACGTCGAGAAATGCCGGCCGACGATTTCCTCGGATCGATAACCGTAGATCCGCTCGGCACCTTGGTTCCAATGGGTGATGTTGCCCTCCGGGTCCAGCATGATGATCGCGTAGTCGAGTACGCTCTCCACCAGCAACGCGAACTCGCGCTCTCGACGATGCAGCGTCATCAACGCCGCTTCGGCGCTGTTGGTCCGGTACAGCACGCGCTGCTCCAGCGTTTCATTGAGGCTGCGGAGTGCTTGCTCGGCGCCGACCCGCTCGCTGATATCGATCAGCACATTCACCGCGCCAATGAGCACGCCCGACTTGTCGAGGAGTGGCGTCGGGTGAGCCTCGCAGATCACCCGACTGCCGTCCGGCCGCACGGCGACGATCTGGCTGGCATACCGCGCATGCCCGTCGCGAAGCGTAGCCGCCATGGGACATTCGTCGTGCGGCAGTGGCGTTCCGTCGAGCCGAAGCAGCTTCCAGCTGACACACCATTTGTCGTTGACCGACGGACGACGCCCCGCCAAGGTGACCGCGGCATCGTTGAAGAACGTGATGGTTCCGTCGATGTCAGTGGTGTATACCGCGACGGGCAAGGCTTGCAGCAACTGGCGGAACAGACCGTCCTGCCGATGCTCGCGTTCCGCGACAGCCTTCCGCTCGAACGTGGCGGTCGAGTCGCTGAAGAGCGGCAGGTCCTGAAAGCTGCACACGCCGGCTTTGACTGAACCGTCCGAGCCCAGCAGCGGCGTCAGCCTGGCACGCAACGCGAGGCGACCGCCCGCGACGCTTTCGGTCTCCAGTAACGCATCGCAGGCCGGGCCGCCGCGGTGCAAACCCTCGATCAGGGAGGTTTCGGCGGATCCGGCTATCTGCCCGTGCCGCAGCAGATCCCGGAATCTGGTTTCGATCGTCGCATCGTCCGACCCGAGTTGTTCCAGCAAGGACCGCGCCTCCTCGTTCCAGGCCAGCAATTGACCTTGTCGGTCGCAGATGCACGCAGGCCATGGCATCGTCTGCAACATGGACCGACCGAGTTCGCCGAACCATGCGTCCACTTCGGGTCGGTTGCCCGGTAGTTGATACAGCTGGGTCATCGAAGGAGCTTCGTGCAGATCATGTGAAATCACCGCGAACCGCGGCACCCATGCGGAACATGTCGAGGATTGCCGTCAGGATGCAGCAGTGGCGGAGCGTATCCACATCGGCAGCCGACCATCAGAAACTGCAGGAAAACGACGGCATGTGATACCACTCCAGCACCTTGTTCGGAATGCGCTTTTCGATCTGCTTGCCGCCCACGGTCAGACAAGCATCGAGCACGTCACGCAGGACCCGGGCCACAGACGAAGACGACTCGGAGGCTGAAGGATTGAAGTGTTCGTATTCGATCTGCGCCAGCATGCACGCGGACCAGTCGTGGATCGCATCGCCGAATTCCTCGAACTGCGCTCGAAGCCACGCGCTCAGCGGATCATGCAGTACCAGGCCCTCCTCCTCGCAGACCCGGCGCAACAGCCCGCCCACGTCGTCCGCGATGCCGCGGAACCATTCAGTGTGGCCGCCCGCCGCATCGCGTATCGCCAGCGGCGCCGTGCTCCGCGCGCTGGCAAAGGTGGTGATGCAGAGGCGCTCGAGTTTGCGCGCATCCGCCACGCGATCGGTTTCGACCAGCAAGCCGCGATCCAGGTCGAAGAACTCGAAGTAGCGGCGATGCAGCGTGTGCAGACGTTCCAGCGGTTCTCGCGAGAAGCCGAGTTTGAGTTCGTCCGCGTCCCGGCAGGGAAAGACGTAGACATAGCAGCGTCCTCGACTGGCGAAACGCGGATAGTCGTCGGTTTCGGTCATGGTGAGCCTTGGCATGGACTAGGGATATGGTCGTCGAGCACTGCCTGATCTCCGGACGCGTCAGCTTGTCCTGCGTTTACGGCGGGACGGGGTCGATTTCACCGCCTTCATTTTTGCAGGCTCCTTCCGGCGCGACTTCGCGGCCTTCCTTGCCGGTGTCCGCTTGTTCTCGGAAAGGCTCTTCTGCAGCAGCGCCATGAAGTCCACCACGTTGGTCGCGGCGTTCTCCGGAAGCGCCGCCTCTTCTTCCTCGGGCATGACCACCCGCTTGGACTTGAGCCGCTTCTCGATGACCTTGCGCAGGCGATCGCGGAATTCGTCGCGGTAATCCCCGGGCTTCCATTGGTTGCTCATCGAATCGATCAGCTGCTTCGCCATCTCGATTTCCTTGGCGGTGACCCGGTACTTCGCCGGCTGGCCTTCCGGAAGCTTGTAATCCGCCAGATCCACCAGTTCCTGCGGGTAGCGCAGCAGCATGAGCATCAATGCGTCGCCTCGCGGGATGACCGCTGACAGATACTCGCGGGTGCGAATGACGACACGGGCGACGCCGATTCGCCTGCTCCGCTTGAGCGTTTCACGCAGCAGCACGTAGCCCTTCTCCGACTTCTTGCCGGGCACCAGCACGTAGGGCTTCGCGAAATATTCCGGCCCAATCGCGTCCGCTTCGACAAACGCCCTCACCTCCACGGCCTCACGACCTTCGGAAGCAGCCGATCTGATGTCGTCCGGCTCCAGCACGACGTAGCTGCCTTTCTTGTACTCGAACGCCTTGACGATCTCTTTCCACGGCACCTCCTCGCCACTTTCGGCGTTCACGCGCTCGTAGCGCACCGGCGCGTTGTCGCGACTGTCCAGCATGCGGAAGTGCAGATCGACGCCGCGCTCGCCCGACATCAGCGATACCGGTACGTTGAGCAATCCAAAGGAAAGCGTGCCTGTCCAGATGGGTCGGGGCATGGGAGGTCGCCCGCGCTCAGGACGCGTTCCGGGCCCGCGTTCTGGCGGCTTTCTTGGCGGCCGCCGACCTGCCCGCCGAACCCTTGGTGTGCGCCGCCTTCTTTGCGGCGGCCGAGCGCGATTTCGAAGTGCGCTTGGCGGCCGCCTTCTTGGCATGCGACGAGAGCGCGGATTTTGAGGCGGCCTTGTGGCCCTCCTTCTCCAATGCCTGCTTGGTCGCCGCGGAGCGCTTGCGCGATGGCTGTTTCCGGCGATGCGAGGCCGCCTCATCCTGCGCCGCCTTTTTCTTCGTCGATTTGCTGGCCGACTTGCTGACCGGAGCCTTGATTCCAGCGCGGCGCGCCTTGGAGAGACCGATGGCGATGGCCTGCTTGGTCGATCGCGCACCATGTTTTCCTTCACGCACGTGCTCGATCTCCTCGCGCACATATTCCCCAGCTTGCGTGCTGGGGGATTTGCCTTCCTTCTTGTCCTTGGCCGCAGCGCGGCGGGTACGTTGTTCGGGCATGACCGTTCTCCGACGGGAGGTGTTTCGACTATCGAGGTTCGCATGTCCATGTGTCGTCAATCGACGTCGCCCTGATGCGCTGTTCACCGGAGTGGAACAAATCGCCGGATAACGTGAATCATCCCGCCGATGGAGCGATGAACCATGGCCACGAAATCGCGAGATACCAGCAAGACCGCCGAAAAGCACCGCGACATAAAGGCGGAGGCCGAACGCAAGACGCGTGATCGCAAGGGAGATCGTCCCCCGCCGTCTTCCACGGAAAAAACCAAGACCGGCGACCATATGCATCCGGATACGCCGTTTCCCGAGCGGCAATTGGCGAAACCGGGCTTGGAGCACGACCTCGACCCGCGGCCCCAGTTCCTGGCCCCCACCTACACCGGCAGCGGGAAACTGCGCGGCATGGTGGCGCTCATCACCGGCGGCGATTCCGGCATCGGGCGGTCGGTGGCGGTGCTGTTTGCTCGCGAAGGCGCCGACGTGGCCATCGTGTATCTGTGCGAGGACACCGATGCGGAGGAAACCCGTGATTGCGTTCAGGCCGAGGGCCAGCGCTGCCTGCTGATTCGCGGCGACGTCAAGGATGCTGAATTCTGCAAGCAAGCGGTCGCGAACACTATCAAGACGTTCGGCAAGCTTTCCATTCTGGTCAACAACGCCGCGTTCCAGCAGCACGTGGACGCTATCGAAGACCTCACCGAGGCGCACTTCAACGAAACGTTGCAGACCAACCTTTACGGCTACTTCCACATGGCCAAGGCGGCCTCGCCGCACTTGGGCAGCAACTGCTGCATCATCAATACCGGCTCGGAAACCGGCCTGTTCGGCAACGACAAGTTGCTGGATTACTCGATGACCAAGGGTGGCATCCATGCTTTCACCAAGGCCTTGGCGGCGAACCTGATCTCGCGTGGGATCCGCGTCAACGCGGTGGCACCGGGGCCGGTATGGACGCCGCTGAACCCGGCCGACCTGCCGCCCGAACAGATCCGCGATTTCGGCAAATCCAGTCCGATGGGCCGCCCGGCCCAACCGGAAGAGATCGCGCCGGCGTATGTCTTCCTCGCCGCGCCCTCGTGCGCCAGCTACATCTCGGGCGCGATTCTGCCGGTGATGGGCGGCCCTGCCCCCTAGCGGCGGACGTCCCATGGCGAAGCTGCAGGATTACCGGCGCAAACGCGATTTCTCGAAGACGCGGGAGCCTCTGCCAGGCACAGATTCGAATACCGGTCATCGCGCCGTCTTCGTGGTGCAGCTGCACCATGCCCGGCGTCGCCATTTCGACTTTCGGCTGCAGATGGATGGCGTACTCAAGAGCTGGGCCGTGCCCAAGGGACCAAGCTACGACCCCACGGTGAAGCGACTCGCGGTGGAGGTGGAAGATCATCCGCTGGCCTATGCAGAGTTCGAGGGAGACATCGAACATGGCTACGGCAAGGGCCATGTGGACCAGTTCGATCTCGGTACCTGGGCAACCGAGGGAAGCGCGAAGGCGCAGTTGCGGAAGGGTCATTTGCGCTTCGAACTTTTCGGCAAGCGCCTCAAGGGCGGTTGGCACCTCGTGCGCGGCAAGCGCAAGGAACGCCAGCGTGCGTGGTTCCTGATCAAGGCCAAGGACGCCTACGCCGGCGATGTCGAGGCCGATGATCTGCTCGATGCGAAAATGAAGCGAAGTACGCGCAAGGCGAGCAGGCAGACTCCGGCAAAAGCCACCGCCCCCGCGCCACCGAAGCGGACAAAGCCGCGCAAATCCGTACCGTCGCCCCCCAAGGCACCACGCGCGCGGTTGGCCAGGGCGGCCGCGGCACTGCAAGGAGCCCAGCCACGGCGGATCGACAACGGCTGCTTCAAACCCGAGCTCGCGCGCCTGCGCGAGCAGCCGCCGACGGGGAGCGGCTGGTTGCACGAGGTGAAATGGGACGGCTACCGGCTGCTGGCCGCCATCACGGATGGCGAGTTGATGCTGTGGTCGCGCAATGCCCTGCCCTGGACGGAACGCGTGCCGGACATCGCGCAATCGCTGCGGTCGCTCGGCCTGCACTCGGTGCGACTGGACGGCGAGCTGGTGGCGCTGGATGCGCAGGGACGCAGCGACTTCAACGGACTGCAACAGACCCTGGCGGGCGAGGCGCAATGGCCACTGGTCTACGTGCTGTTCGACCTGCCCCACCTCGAAGGCATCGACCTTTCCCGCGTTCGCCTGCTGGAACGCAAGGAGCTGCTGCAGAAGCTGCTTGCGCACGCGCCCGACCATCTCGCGTTCAGCACGCATGTGGTCGGCGACGGCGACAAAGCATTTCGCGCGGCCACCCAGCAGCGGCTCGAAGGCATCGTGTCCAAGCGCGTGGATGTCCCTTACCGGGCGGGGCGCGGCGACGACTGGCTGAAGATCAAGCGCCTGGACGCCGACGAGTTCGCGATAGTGGGCTACACGTTGCCCAAGGGCAGCCGCAGCGGCTTCGGCTCGCTGCTGCTGGCGCGACCCGATCCGCAGGACGGCTCGGGCTGGATCTATGCGGGACGCGTGGGCACCGGTTTCTCCACCGGCCAGCTGCGCGAGCTGACCGCAACCGTGGCCCGCAAGGGAACCGCCAAACCGACATTCCGGCTCGACGCTATCGATCCGCTGCTGCGCGATGCGCGCTGGTTGAAACCGAAGGCGGTTGCCGAGGTGTATTACCTCGGCATCGGCCACAACAAACTGCTGCGCCAAGCGAGCCTCAAGACCATGCGTACCGACAAGATCGCCGCCGACCTGCGCGATTCCGATCGCGATCCGCAAGCTTCCGGGCGCGAGAAGCGAAACACCTCGAAGCGCGCTCCCACCGCAAGCAAGGGCCGCGCTTCTCCTGCCACCGACATGGTCGTCACGCATCCGGACCGGGTCGTGTTTCCCGATGACGCCATCACCAAGCAGGACGTCGCGGACTACTACGAGCACGTGATGGAATGGTTTTTGCCAGGCGTGGAGAATCGACCCACCTCGGTGATGCGCTGCCCCGAGGGGCTGGCGGCGAGTTGTTTCTTCCAGAAGCATCAAATGAACGGCTTGAAACGCACGGGTACGGTCAAGCTCAAGGAGGCATCGGGGACGCAACAAACCTACCTGTATCCCCGCGATGCGCGCTCGGTGATCGAGCTGGTGCAATTCGGCGCGCTGGAATTCCACCCCTGGGGCGCCACCATCGAACATCCGAACGTGGCGGATCGCCTGGTGTTTGACCTGGACCCCGCCAAGGACGTGGGGTGGGAGCGCGTCATCGACGCTGCACGCTTCATGCGCCGGCAACTGAAGCGGCTGGGTCTCGCGTCGTTCGTGCGCACCACCGGTGGCAAGGGACTGCACGTGGTCGTTCCGTTGGCGCCCCCGGCGCCATGGGCGCAGGCGCATGCCTTCGCGAAGATCTTCGCCGAAGCCTTGGCCCACGCCCGGCCCGGCGATTTCATCGCGACCGCCAGCATGGCGCGGCGCCGTGGCCGCATCTACGTCGACTACCTGCGCAATAGCCGTGGCGCGACCAGCGTGGCGTCGTACTCCTTGCGCGCGCGCAGCGGTGCTCCCGTGGCCACGCCGCTGCGCTGGAGCGAGCTGGGCGGTCTCGGGAGCAGCCGCCAGTTCGACATGCGAACCGTAATGGCGCGACTTGCACGCCTGCGTTCGGACCCGTGGGAGGGCATCGATACGCTGCAGCAGGACTTGCGCGACGTGGTGGAGCGGCTCGGCGGCAAGACAAGACATCGTTCAGGATGATCAAGCTGGCCTTCGACGAATTTCCGACCCGCCAGTAACTTGATTTCGTGGAACATCTCCAGACCGCGGACCTGCGGTGTTTCCGAACACATCAACGGAGAAGTTCATGACCTCATCTGCCGAATCCACCACCCAGAAGTTGGCCGAATCGCACGTACACCACGCCAAGGCTGCCGAACACCACAAGAAAGCGGCATACCATCACGAAGAAGCGTCGCGCCATTTCCGGGACGACAATCCCGCCAAGGGCGCCCATCACGCCCAGTTGGCCCATGGACACGGCTTGCACGCCAACGAGCATGCGAACAACGCGTCCAGGCGTTTTGGCCAGGACTACGCGAAAGACACCCACGAAGAGTGATGCAGCGACCGCGGCGGATATCTCGTCGCGGACGTCGCGTATTCGACAACGTGGATCGCCGACCATCGCGCCATCGCGCCCAGCTGGACTTCCCCATGCTGCAACTCAACCCGCCGCTGCCCCTGAACACACCCAAGGGCGAAGGTTTTGCCCATATTCTCATCGACTACGGTCCGGAATCGGATTTGTACTGGACGGTGCTGATCACCGCCAGCGGCGAGATCTGGACTTTCGCCAACCGGGAAGTTCGGGCCTCGAAGAACATCACGCTTGGCCGGGTCTCGCCCAGCAGCCCGCAAGAGGACAATGCGCCCATCCCGATGCGGCCACGCAACCGCGACGGTTAGGAATGCTCTGATCAATTCTGCGCAGGCGTCACCACGACTGCCTGTTCGCAGGCCACAGGGCCGTCGCCGGACGCGAATGGCTGGACGTCGAGACGGCGGCCCTGTGGCCTGCGGATAGACAGTCGTGGCCCCACCGCATGGAATCCAAAGCGATGGGGTGATGTCGGGAAGCGCGCAGGCTGCACCGGACAGCCTGGCAAGGAGGCCGGTCTTCCCGGCGCAGCGCACCACGTTGCGCGCCTTCCAGCATCATGCCGTCCGCGCAGAATTGATCGGAGCATTCCTAGGTGTGTCTCGGAACCGTGTGCAGGGGCGTGGAGTCGGTGAGGCCGCCTTGCGGTTGCGGTGAAGCTTCGCGGCTCGACGACGCACCGCAGCGTTCGCAGGGCTGGGATGGATCCTCCAACCATCCCCACAGCGGTCCGAGATGGTCCGGGTCGACCAGGTTGCCTGCGGCGTCCCAGATCGCCCGTTGGTCCTCACGAATCATCTTCGCCAAGGCGCACGCTTCGCATCCACATGCTCCCGTACAAGAAGCGGGACAGGTCGTTGCGCAGGTGCATGGAAGCGCGGCGGGTTCATCCGCCGAAAGCGGCCTCAGCTTCAGATAGCCGTTGCCGCTGCGCCAGCGGCGCCGCCCCTCTTCGGAGGGTTCGTTACAGTCGTTCATTCGAGTGTCCACGGGCGCGAGGCTTCGAATTTCGCCGACACTAATGACGCAGCCCGGTCGGCAGCGAAAGGCGCGGAAACCCGCGCCTTTCGCACCGTTCCGGCGATCCATCAACGATCGTTCTTGTGGCCCGGCTGGCCGGATTTCGCGTGCTGTTCGTGGCTGCCGCCACGCGAGGAACCGCTGGAGTCCTTCGAGGAGCCGGAGTCCTTGAGGCTGGAACCCTTGGAGCCGGAACCCTTCGACGAGCTCGAGTCTTCGCTCTTGTGGCTTTGCTCGGCCGACTTGACGTGCTGCCCGTGGCTGCCGCCGCGTTCGTTGCCCTGGTTGGAACTGGAATTTGCCATGGTTGATCTCCGGAGCGCGCAGGAAAAAGACGGCGCAGCCGCGCGAACTCTGCGTCGAGGCTGCAGTGTCGCGTTGCGACCATCAAGCGCACATGCATTGCCCGTGACGCCTATTTCGATGTTCCTGAAGCCCCCATGTCCATGCCGTTTTCGTGACTGGATCGCTGCACAAGTTTCACGGTGGACGCATGTTTGTCCCTATACAACTGGCCATCCCCATCCGGAGCGCCCCATCATGAAAAATGCCATCGAGCTACTCACCGACGACCATAAAAAAATCAAGGCGCTGCTCGAGGAGCTGGCGAACACCACTCCTCGCGCGGTGAAGAAACGCGCGCAGCTTCTGGACGAGATCGCCACGATGCTGAAGGTCCATACGACCATCGAAGAGGAAATCTTCTACCCGGCGTTCAAGCAGGCGGGAAACAAGGACGACGCGAAAATGTATTTCGAGGCGATGGAAGAGCACCGCGCGGCCGGTGACCTGGTGCTCCCGGATCTCATGGGCACGGAGCCCGACAGCGAACAGTTTTCCGGACGGGCAAAAGTGCTCAAGGAACTCGTCATCCACCACGCCGACGAGGAAGAGGAAGACATGTTCAAGCGCGCCAAGTCTCTCTTCGACGCGAGCGCTCTAGACGCATTGGGCGAACGTCTGCAGGCACGAAAAGCGCAGATGCTGGGCGAGTAGTCGCACCGTGCGTTCCCGCGAGTGGCGGCTGATCGCCTCCATCCCCGGACGTGACGCTCCCGGCGATTTCGACGACGAAGGTGCTGTCCGCACGATGGCGGGACCGGGAATTTGACGTGAACTCGCGCGTGGCCGTTGCTTCATTCATCATGCTGTCGACCTGCTCGGCCGGTGCGACAGCCGATGACGTGAAGTACCTGATGCCGCAGTTGATCGGTGCTCAGTACACCTTCATCGATCAGCGCCAGGACAGCCTGCACTCACCCTATGCGGGTCCATTGAGTCTTCGGGCGCAGGCCAACCAGGCACGCTCCCACACCTTTGGCCTGTACTTCGGGCTGCCGATCACCCCCCGTTGGGCAGCCTACCTGGACGTGGAGATGTTCCGTGGCGGCGGCGTCAGCCACAGCACCGGTCTGGCCGGGCTCACCAACGGCGACGTCGTCCGCGGCGGTGGCGGAGCGGTGGGACGCAGCGCCTATGTAGCGCGAGCGTTCCTGACCTACGAGATTCCGCTGGGCACGAAGACCACGACCCTCAAGCGGAAGATGGACCAACTGCCGGGTCAGCAACTCGACCGCCGCCTCAGCTTCAAGGCCGGGCTGCTCGCGGTGAACGACGATTTCGACCAGAGCCGTTACGCCGGCTCGACGCGTACGCAATTCCTCAACTGGGCCTTGCTCAACAACACTGCATGGGATTTTGCCGCCGACACGCGGGGTTACACCGTGGGCGGCGTCGTGACCTATGCAGCGGGGCCGTGGACGTGGCGCTACGGTGTGTATCAGATGCCCTACCGCGCCAACGGACAGCGACTCGACGCCATCGCGCGCGCGCGCGAACTGGACGCGCAGGCCACCTGGCAACCGAACCCGGATGGGCCTGCGTTGTGGCTGCTGCTCTACCGCAACACCGCGCGCATGGGTATCTACCGGGATGCTTTGGCCCGCGCGCGGCAAACTGGGACGTTGCCCGACATACGTCTGGATGATCACGGCGGCCGGCACAAGTACGGCGTGGCGTTGGGTGCCGACCTGCCTCTCGCCGACCACGGCGATACCGGGCTCTTCGGGCGCCTTGGCTGGAACGACGGCAAGACCGAATCGTTTGCCTTCACGGAAGCGGATCGCAGCTTGAGCATCGGAGGACAGCTCGCCGGGGTACGCTGGCACCGCCCCGACGACCGCCTTGCTCTCGCACTCGCGGTCAACGAATTGTCGCCCGACCATCGGGCTTACCTCGCCGCGGGCGGCACGGGGTTCAACCTTGGCGACGGACGCCTGAACTATCGCACCGAGCAGATCCTGGAGGCCTACTACGATCTCGCCATCGCGGGCCATGCCTGGGTGACGGCCGATCTGCAGCTGATCCACAACCCTGGCTACAACCATGATCGCGGGCCGGCGCGTTTCGTCGGTATTCGCGTGCATCTGGAGTATTGATGCCTTTCGGGGAGCCCCCGCGATAGCACGCGATGGGATATGCGTTCGGACACATCAAAGCGTCGTTCACCTCAGTTTCGCGTGCGCGATGCGTGCGCATGAGGATGCTGAGTCGGCCTGTCCTGGTGCTCTCCGTCAGGTGTCCGCGTCTTCCGGAATCTGCTCCTCATGGTCGCAAAAGCCTCTGCACTGGCTGGCAAGTCGCCCGAAACCGATGAGGGACGAAAGTCATTCTTGCGCCGCTTGAGCGCAGGTCTGATTACTGGCGCAGCGGACGACGATCCCAGCGGCATCGCGACCTACTCACAGGTGGGAGCCGCCTTCGGTTACAGCACGCTCTGGGCGATTCTGCTGACCATGCCGCTGATGATCGCCATCCAGGGAGTGAGCGCCGGCATCGGGCGAGTGACGGGGCAAGGCTTGATGGACAGCATCCGCCGCTACCATCCCAATTCCCTGGTATACGCGCTTACAGCGTGCATTCTGGTGGCGAACGTGATCAACCTCGCCGCCGACATCGGCGCCATGGGCGCAGCGCTGAAGCTGCTCGTGGGTGGACCGGCACTCGTCTACGCCGCCGTGTTCGGGCTGGGATCGCTGTTCCTGCAAATGTTCATTCCATTCTCGCGCTACTCGCCTTTCCTCAAGGTGATGACGCTGAGTTTGTTCGCCTACGTAGCCACCGTGTTGGTGATCCATGTGCCGTGGAGTGAAGTATTCAAGAATATCGTGCGTCCAACGATTACCTGGAACGCCAAATATGCGGTGGGCGTGGTGGCGTTGCTCGGTACCACCATCAGCCCCTACCTGTTCTGCTGGCAAGCCTCGCAGGAAGTGGAGGAGATCCGCGCTAGCCACGAGCGCAAACCGCTGAAGAAGGCTCCGCGGCAGGCGCCGGACGCACTGAAGCGCATCGGGGTCGACACCAGCACAGGGATGATCTTTTCCAACGTGATCGCATTCTTCATCATCCTGACCGCGGCCGTGGTGCTCCACGCACATGGCAAGACCGACATCCAGACCTCATCCGATGCCGCGCAGGCGTTGCGCCCGTTGGCCGGGAAGTTGGCATTCGCACTGTTTGCGGCCGGCATCATCGGCACTGGCCTGCTGGCCGTCCCGGTACTCGCCGGCGCGACGGCGTACGCAGCCTCCGGAGCTTTTGCGCAACGCTCGGGTCTGGAGCACAAGCCGCAACACGCGAAATTCTTCAACGGCGTCCTGATCGTCGCCACTTTGGCCGGACTGGGGCTGAACCTGACTCCGCTCGATCCGATCAAGGCGCTGTACTGGAGCGCGGTGATCAACGGCGTCGCCGCGGTCCCGCTCATGGTCGTGATGATGTGGATGGGTTCCCGCCGCAAGGTCATGGGGAAATTCACGATCCCGTGGGCCATGAAGATCCTGGGTTGGCTGGCCACTGCCGCGATGGCCGCCGCCGCCATTGTCATGTTCGCCACGTGGCGAAAGTGAGGGTTGTCTGGTCACACAGTCTGGACGACCCGTTCACGTCAACTGAGCGACGCATCGCCGATTCTTCCTTCCATGGTTTCCTTCGATTGGATGCCTCATGACTCCCACGAATATGCACGACATCGCAGTCTTGAACGGGCTCGTCCAAATCACCATCGACAGCGTTGAGGTCTACGCAGAGGCGGCCCGAAAGGTAAATGACGCCTATTTGAGTGGCAGTTTTTCACGCTGGTCGGAAGATCGAAATCAGGTGGTTGGTGCATTGAAAGCCCAGGTCAGTGCCTTGGGTGGCGATGCCGAAGTGGAAGGCTCCGCCGTTGGGTCCGCACATCGCTTATTCGCGCAGCTTCATGAGGCGCTGATATCGGGCGACGCCACGGTGGTCGATGAAGTCGAATGCGGGGAGGACCGCATCAAGCACCGATACGAGGAAGCACTGAGGGACCCTGCACTCTCGGCGCCGAGTCGGCGAGTCGTCGAACGCGCCTACGTGTCGGTTCTCGCCGGACACCAGCAAGCCAGTGCGTTGAAACGTTCAAGGCGCGGCTAGAGCGCTGCAAATCATTCTGCCCTCGTCCCAAAGGAGAACGTCATGAACGAAGGTCCCGCTTTCCCATCGAGTCGGAAGGAGCGTGGCGGTATCGGCTACGTGTTGTTGTGGTTGCTGGGAGTGCCTATCCCGATCCTGATTCTTATCGCTCTGTTGCGGGGCTGCGCCTGATGTGGGGGCGAGCGTTGCACGAATTGTCTATGCCAGTGACGGAGAGAACATAATGAATCCGAACATCGAAGATACGCAACCGACGGCGGTGATCGACCACCCGCGCATGAGTTGGGGTGCCGTGATCGCCGGGTGGGCCATTGCAGTAGGTATGGCGTCGCTGCTGTTCGTCGTGGGTTTGGCTGTGGGGCTTTCGGTGTTCGATCCGGAACGCGCCGCAAGCAGCGCCAAGGGACTGGGGATAGGTACGGCGATCTGGATGATCCTTACCTGGGTCTTCTCGCTTTTTCTTGGCGGCATGTTTGCCAGCTGGTTCGACGGCAAGAACGACACGACGATGGGAACGATGCATGGAGTGACGGTCTGGGGCCTCGCTGTCTTGATGAGCAGCATTCTGCTGTCGGCAGGAATCGGCCGCGCCATGAACGCTCCGGCGCTGTTCGGCGACCATATGGGATCGGAAAAAGCCGGCACGTCCGATGTGCCAATCCGTGGCTTGCCAGGTTCGCCAGCGGCCAATGCCTCCGCAGACATTCAGGCCAGACTGGAGTTGGGAGCGCGATCCGCCGATGGCACCGCCAACGCCACGCCCCGATATGCGATGGCGATACGCACCGATCCCGGAGCCATCGCCATGGCCACCGACGCCCTGATGTCGTCTCAGCCGCAAACAGCGAGGGACATTCTCATGGCCTATACCGCGATGACGCCGAGCCAGATCGACGACACCATCGCCAATGCCACAAGGCGGGTGCAGCAGTACCAGGACGAAGCGCGAACGCTCGCCAAACGGACCGCGAAATGTACGAGCGCTGCGCTCTGGGTGGTTTTTTTGAGCACCTTCCTTGGCCTGCTTGCGTCGGCCTTGGGCGGCTGGCTTGGAGCAGCGCATGTTCATCGCGTGTACCACCTGCGGAAATATCGTCCCGTGACTCGGGATGAAATGGATTAAACCAATTACGCAAGCGCACCTGCATGTGGGCTTGCTCCGCTTCGACATACCGACAATGAGGTGCATCCATGGCTCTCTCCACCATTCTCATCATCGTGCTCATCCTGCTGCTGATCGGTGCGCTACCGGCATGGCCGTATAGCCGTACCTGGGGCTATCGCCCCATGGGCGGCCTTGGCATCGTGCTCATCATCATCATCGTGCTGCTGGTAATGAGGGTGATCTGAGCTCGCCCATGACGGTCTCCGCCATCGCCTGAGCGAGAAAGCTGCCGCCAGATCGGGAAATTCCCCTATGTCCGGGTCACGCCAAGCCTCTTGTGTTCCGCAACCGTCCATACGCGGCCAGGATCCATCGACGATGTGGATGTCAGGCGCGGCCTGACGCAGCGCAGCTATCGTCTATCGGAACTCACTCCAGGTCGACACACGCGGATCGCGGATCGCGGATCGCAACCTTTACAGGCCTGACCAACGCTGGATGTTTGCAGAGCTGCGGTTGGCCATGGAAGTAAGCTGAGTGCATCAATTGCCAACCACTCGAATGGCGTTTGAGAGAGATGTCATCGCAGGCCTCAGTGCCCGCCCAAAGACTCTCTCGCCCAAATACCTCTACGACGCAAGAGGCTCTGCGTTGTTCGAGGAGATATGCCACACCCCCGAATACTATCCAACGCGAACCGAGACTGCCTTGCTCAGAAGTGCGGCGGCCGAGATCGCCGACGACGTCCCTACGGGATCCGTGCTGGTCGAATTCGGAAGTGGCGCCAGCACCAAGACTCGGCTGCTGCTGGACGCAACCCCGCAGATCCATGCATACGTCGCCGTCGAAATCAGCGCCGATGCGGTCTCACGCGCCATGGCGCGACTGACCCATGACTATCCGGACCTGCTCGTTCACCCGATAGTCGCCGACTTCACCGAACCGTTCGATATCCCGGATCACCTGTTGGCTCGCGTACAGGTGGGATTCTTTCCAGGCTCGACCATCGGCAACTTCAGCCGTGAGGGCGCGATCGACCTGCTGCATTCCCTTCGCGACCGTCTTGGTCCAGCGTCGCGGCTGGTCGTTGGCGCGGATCTGGTCAAGAACGAGGAGGCCCTCCTCGCCGCCTACGACGACGAGGAGGGCCTGACCTCCAGCTTCAACAAGAACCTCTTGCAGCGGATCAATCGGGAGCTCGGAGGGGACTTCGATATCTCGTTGTTCGCGCACAGCGCACGCTGGAACGCGCGTGAGCAGCGTATCGAAATGCATTTGGTCAGCCTGCAGGAGCAGACTGTTCATATAGCGGGCACGCCCATCGCCTTTGCCGCCGGTGAATCCATACATACCGAGAATTCGCAAAAATTCACCGGTGAGTCCTTCCGCGCCCTTGCGAGGGCCGCGGGCTGGTCGGTACGTCGATCCTGGATCAGCGACAACCCCGCATTCGCTGTTTTCGAGCTTTGTCCCACGCTCTCATCTTCATGACGGTGTACTCGATTCGGATACCGCCGCACCCCCATTCTGCGGCCAACATCCCGTACCGAGGTGCCAGGTGACAAACGACATCGAAGAAACCGTAAGGAATCCTGCACCAGGGCCGCCTGCGGGCGAGGCCGTGGGGGAGCAGCCGATGGACGAAGGTTCGGGCAGCGGGTTTGCGCTGTCGCGCGAAGAACACCGCGACGTCAAGAATAAATCGCCGCCGCGCGCGGCGGTGTTGCACGAGGTCGTCCGGCATACCGGCGAGGAGGAACTCAAGCGCAGTTTTGCTTCGCTGGCCTGGTCGTCGCTTGCGGCTGGCTTGACCATGGGTTTTTCGTTCTTGGCGCGCGGCGCGCTGCAAAGCCAGCTGGCAGGCGTGAGTGCTGGTCATCTGATCGATTCGCTGGGTTACACGTTTGGCTTCCTCGCCGTGATCACGGCGCGGCAGCAACTTTTCACCGAGAACACGCTTACCGCGGTATTGCCGCTGATGACGCAGCCTGGCTGGAGCAGCCTGGTCCGCCTGCTGCGCCTATGGTCGGTGGTGCTGGTCGGCAATCTTCTGGGCGTTTCGGTGTTTGCCTTCGGCCTGCTGCATCTTCGGCAGTTCGATGCGCGGACCGGGCACGCCTTTCTCGACATCGGCCGGGAGTTGATGCGGAACACGCCGTTCGAAATGTTCAGCAAGGGCGTCCTTGCCGGCTGGATCATCGCCATGATGGTGTGGATGCTGGCCGCAAGCGAGCATTCGCGGCTGGCGATCATCGTTATCTGCACGTACCTCATCGCGATCGGTGGCTTTACCCACATCATCGTGGGGTCGGCAGAGGCGATGTACCTGGTGTTCGCCCACGAGATCTCTTTCGCCACCGCGGTACTGCATTTCGGATTGCCGACCCTGTTGGGCAACGTGGTGGGCGGTAGCCTGATCTTCGGGCTGATCAGTCACGCGCAGGTGCGCAGCGACAGCAACGAGGAAGCCGGGAGCAGCCTGGAGTCTGCGGATTCAAAGGCCACGCCGAAAAATTCAGCGATACCGCGAAACTGAGCCGGAGTAGGCGCGACGATCACATCGCGCCAACCACCAGTCCCACACGCTAGAGCCATTGAAGAACCCCGCGCATGTAACCACCGTCGCCCGATCGCGCCAAGCGAATGACCAAGGTGTTTATTGGGAAACCTCTGCGCCGGGATCCGATCCGATCGCGCGACACTGACACGGTGGAACTGGATTCACGTCTCGGGGACGCAATGTTGCCACGTGGAAAACACTTTCATCTGTAGCGTCAGTCTTTGTCGCGCCACGCGCTTGGACATTCGCGCTCGATTTTGGTCGGTCCCACGATGAAGAGCTGCGCGCTGCAAAATTCGAAGACGTCTGCTCAACCATGACGGCTGGGCTTTTCCGCGTGGCCGCGAACCATCGACGGCCCAGAGGAGGAACTATGGGAATGATCGAACAAGCCATTCGCGCCAAGGCCATTGAACTTGGAAAGTTGGCCATCCGCGCAACCACGTCGGCAGGCAGCGGCCACCCCACAACGGCACTGTCGCTGGCGCATCTGATCACGGTGTTGATGTACCGCGTCATGAGGTGGGACCCCGCGCATCCCGACGCCGAAGGCTCCGACCGTCTGGTGTTGTCCGAGGGGCACGGGGTTCCCATCATCTATGCGGCCTGCGCCGATCTTGGCGTGACGATCACGCCTGGCGGACAGCCCCGCGCCATGAGCATGGATGATCTGATGAGCCTCCGCAGCATCGGCAGTCCGATCGATGGTCACCCCAATCCGATCCTCGGCTTTCCCTTCTTCGATGCCGCCACCGGCTCACTTGGGCAAGGTCTGTCAGTGTCAGCCGGCCTGGCGACGGCGGCACGCGTCCGCGGTCTGGACAAGACGACTTTCTGCATCATGGGCGACGGCGAAGCGCGCGAGGGTCAAGTTTGGGAAGCGATGGACTTTGTGGCCGACCACAGGCTTACCAGCGTCGTTGCGATCATGAATTGCAACACCCTGGGGCAAAGCGACTTCGTCGCGGACGCCCAGGGATGGCAGGCGCTCGAGCACAAGGCCGAAGCCTTCGGCTGGACGACGATCGTCATCGACGGACACCATCCGACTGAGATCGAAGATACGCTGCGGCGCCGCCGCGATCTCGGGGCCGGGAGGCCGCTCTGCGTGATCGCCCGCACCGTCAAAGGCTGGGGCGTGCCGAGCCTCTTCGGCGCCGGCCACCACGGCGTCCCCGTGCCGAAGGACAAGCTCCACCTTGCATTGGCCGAACTCGACAAGAGAGCAGTCGAACAAGGCGTCGACGATCTGGATCCTGTGGCCGCTGCCGAGGCGCTTCGCCCCACGTCTCCCCCACCGTGGACGTCGACCAGGACGACGCGTGCCCCCATGGAATTCGATGCGGCCGTCGCCGCCGTGCCGAAAGTCGCCCACGCATTGGCGGAAGAGAAGAAGATGTCTCCCCGACGTGCATTCGGGCTCGCTCTCAAGGCGTTGGGCGCCGCAAACTCCCGGGTGGTCGCGCTCGACGCGGACGTCAAGAACTCTACCTATGCGCTTGACTTCGCCAATGCGTACCCGGAGCGCTATTTCGAAGCGCGCATCGCCGAGCAGAACATGGTTTCGGCCGCGGCCGGCCTTGCAAGCGGCGGCATGGTGCCATTTGCCAGCACGTTCGGACGTTTTCTGGAACGCGCCTTCGACCAGATCGAGATGGCGATCGTCGGCGGCGCGAACCTGAAACTCGTCGGCACCCACGTCGGCGTGACCCTGGCGTCGGACGGCCCGAGCCAGATGGCGATAGCCGATATCGGCTTCATGCGCGCGTTCTCGCACAGCACGGACGGTCGCGGCAATCCCTCCGTGACGGTGCTCACGCCATCTGATGCCGTGAGTGCGTATGCGATGGTCTTGGCGATGGCGGATTTCTCCAGCGCCTGCTACTTGCGAGCGGTTCGTGCCGATCTCCCGATCCTTTACGAGACCGATGCGAGTTTCCCGTTCCGCGGACACAAAGTCCTTTGTGAAAGAACGCAAGGTGATCGACATGTCGTTCTGGCCGCGTCTGGCTACCTCGTGCACAGCTGTCTCAAGGCGGCCGGCAAGCTGGCCGAGGCGGGTATAGGCGTTACGGTCGTTGATGGATATGCGTTGCCCATGGACGCCGACCCGGTACTGGCGCTGGCCGGAACGAAGGGGGCGATCCTTGTGGTCGAAGACAACTACGTCGGCGGCTTGGCCAGCGAGCTGGCAGAAGCCGCGGCAGCGCGGGAAAACTCCCCCACGGTGCGTTCGCTTCTCGTGCATGTCATGCCAAAGAGCGGCCGGTCGGCGGATGATGTGCTGGACTACGTACATTTGTCCGTAAACGACATCGTAGCTGCCGCGACCGAGGCTGCCCGCTGAGCGTGAAACGACGTCCTCTGCGTCCCGTCGCTCCCCTGACGACGCATGAAGACGCAATGACCACTGGCATCGCCGATGGACGCATTCATGTTGCGAGAAAGGCGAGCAGGTCCTTGGTCAAACGATTGCTGGCTGTAGCGAAAAGACCATGCGGCTCGTCGTCATATTCGATGAGTTTGCTGCCGGTGATTCCATTTGCCGCTGCGCGACCGGCCGCATCGATGGGTACGATCTTGTCGGCGGTACCGTGGATGATCAGGGTCGGGACGTCGAATGCGTTCAAGTCGTTCCGGAAATCGGTCCGCGAGAACGATTCGACGCAGGCCAGTGTGGATTTCAATCCGGCAAGCAGGGCGATGCCGGTACACGCGGCCAGCAGCTCGTCGCTCACCGGGCGTGATACCAAACCGGTACCGAAGAACTGCGGAAAAAAAATTTGCTGGAAGAAATGAGCGCGATCGGATCGAATGCCTTTCATGATTTCGTCGAAGTTCTCCTGCGGCACGCCCTTCGGGTTGTCGTCGGTCTTGAGCATGTACGGCACGACCGATGAGATCAGCACAGCCTTGACCACGCCTCGGCCCCGGTGACGACGCATATAGCGGGCGACCTCGCCGCCACCCATCGAGAAACCCACGAGCGTGATGTCCGATTCCACGCCGGCATGCGCCATCACCGCCGACAGATCGTCGGTCAGGCTGTCGTAGCCGTAACCGTCCCAGGGTTGGTCGGAGCGACCGAAGCCGCGGCGGTCATAGGCAATGGCATGGAAACCTGCGGCGGCCAGTGCCATCGCCTGCGGGTCCCAACTATCGGCGTCCAATGGCCAGCCGTGAATGAGAATGACCGGCCGACCGGCTCCCCAACTCTTGTAGTACAACGCGACGCCATCGTTGGTCGTGACATAAGGCATGGCAATCTCCGCTCGCAATGATGTGTGAAACCAGCTCCTTGCCGATCCATCGCATCCTGCGGTTTCCGCCATGTGAATCCTGTGAAGCATCCGTCGATGCGATGCTCATGGTCGTCCAGAGGATCAAATGGAACACGCGGTGGGTCTTTGCGCGCGCCGCGGTGTTTCCGCGGTTGGATTTTTCTCCGCGGTGCGCTACGGGTCGACTTCGCTCCCATTGGATGCGCCATCTTGATTCGTCTTTTTTGCTACCTGCACGGCCTGGCAACATCGAGGTAGCAAGATAGAGCGGCATGAGAGTAGCCCTTCTTTGCGATACGCTGCGCCACGCCATTCGCGGCGTAAAAAACGACGCGCTGGCTGGGCAGGCGGCAGCGATGGCCTTCTACTCGGCGCTTTCCCTCGCGCCGCTGATTGTGTTGGCGCTCTGGGGACTATCGCTGGTGCAACCACAGTGGCAGGCCCAGCTGGCGGATGAGCTCACCGGCGTGATGGGCAGCCAGGCAGCCGCGATTGTCGTGATGATTGTGGACAACGCCCGTGCTCATCCCCGGCTGGGTGGTTGGGCCGGCATGCTCGGCCTCGGCATCACGTTTTTCAGCGCTTCGGCCGTATTCGCACAACTGCAAGACGCGCTGGACCGCATCTGGAATATTTCCAGCCAAGAACACTCGACCATCTACGCATGGGTGCACGACCGCTTGCGATCGTTGAGTCTGGCGCTGGGCTTGACCGTGCTGCTGATCGTATCCCTTGCGACCAATGCATTGATCAGCCTGCTTGTGCCTCAGCACACTCAAGCCTGGGCAGCGATCGAGTACCTTGCGTCGCTGCTCTTGTTCTTGGCGGCGTTCGGGGCGATTTACCGTGTACTCCCGAACGCGGCAATCCCCTGGCTGGACGCACTTTGGGGCGCCTTGCTTACCACCTCGCTTTTCATCCTTGGCAAGTACGCGATCGGCATCTATCTTGCCCATGTCCGTATCGGCGGTGCCTACGGCCCTGCCGGTGGGCTCGTGGTGATGTTGACCTGGTCGTACTACGTTTCCTTCGTGGTACTGCTGGGAGCGGAGCTGACTCATGGACTGGCAATGGCTCGTCGGAGCGGAACGACTGATACCCCATGATCAGATCGTTATCGTCGTTCGGCATGATGCGTACGCAAAACTCTCGCAGCGATCGCATTGGCCACCGATGGCGATACGGAACAAGCATGGCAGGATGACCATCCTCAGGACGCTCGATTCACGCGTCGCCGCATACGTGCGCTGATCACGCAACCGGCGACGATCACCGCAGAATACAGAGCTCCCGCGAACCCGACGGTTTGGGGTTCATCGACGGTACGCCGAAAGGAAGGTGGCGACATGCTTCGATCAGGCGGACGCAGCCGTTGCGGCATCGGTTGTTTTACCGGGAAGCGCGCGGACCGTCGATATGCCACCAGTGCCACCAGACCGAGAAGCGTTGCGGCGCGGGCCAATGTGCGACGCGTTCTGTTTGGGCGGTCAGGGCTTGTCTCGTACATGGCTGTACTCTATGCAGTGCATTGTTCAGATCGCGTGTCAGCCGCGCCGACGTCTTGTCGGAGCGGCTGCTGCCGCTTCCACTGCAAGCCAGCTCCCCGAAAAAGCGTTCGATACGATGCTTCGGCCGCCTGCCAGCATAGAGTCGGAGTCGCTCTGCGCCAGCCCTGATAACTTGGTCTGGTCATCCTTTCGCTGGGCTATACAAGATCCTGCACACGCTTCAGGACGGTGCTTTTCAACAGCCTGATAGAGGCAGAGTTACCACGAAATCGCTACCGCGACCTCGACCAGCGCTGTGCGCAACCACGCTGCCTCCATGTGCCCGCACCAAGTCACGCACCACCGACAGGCCGACCCCGAGGCCACCGCTGGAATGCGGCAATGCGCCGGCGTCTTGCATAAACAGGTCGAATATCATCGGCAGGGTCTCGGCAGAAATGCCGATACCGTTGTCGCGCACGGTGATCACGGCGCAGGTGTTCAGCAACGCCAGCTCGAGCGCGATCTCGCCCTTCTCCGGTGTGTACTTGCAGGCATTGTCCAGCAGGTTGCTGAAGACCTGCGCCAATCGCACTGGGTCGCCGAGCATGTGGGTCGGCTCGGGTCGTACGTCCACGCTGAAATGCTGCTGACGAAGAGCCATGGCTGGCCGGCATGACGCCGCTACCTGGTTGAGAACACTGCCCAGATCGAGGCTGCTGCGTTCGATTCGCATTCTGCCGATACTCAGGCGGGAGGCATCGAGCAGGTCGTCGATCAATCGGGTCATGCAGGTGACCTGGTCATTGATGATCACATGAAGTCGCTCGACCGGGATTTCGCCGGTGCTCTTGCGGTTGATCAGCAAGCCGGCGGCGATGCGCAGCGGAGTCAGCGGATTGCGCAATTCATGCGCCACGATCGCCATGTGTTTCAGCTGCTGGCAGTGTGCTTCGTTCGCATCCGCTGCAGATCCTTGTGCTTTCAATGCGGCCAGCACCAGTTGTGCGTTGACCTCGCGCAGATCCTGCGGCGATAGGCTTTGCTCTTGGAACCATGCTCCCGAACGGGTTTGGAATTCGCCTAACCCAGCGCGTTTGCGCCGGTACATGGCCGCATCGGCGTGATTGATGAGGGTAGCTGGATCCTCGCCGTCATCCGGGTAGATACTGATGCCAAGACTTGCCGAAAGCCTCAGTATCTCCCCCCCCACGCTGACAGGCGTGCTGAGCGCCTTCAGCATATCGGCGGCGATCCGCTCTGCATCGGCAGGCGCCGCGATCGCCGGCAGCAGCACCAGAAACTCGTCGCCACCATAGCGGCACACGGAATCCGATTCGCGCAGCACCGATTGCAGCGAACCCGCCACGATTTGCAGTACTTCGTCGCCAACCGCGTGCCCGAGGAGGTCATTGATGGGCTTGAAATGATCGAGATCGATAAACACCAGCGCCAGGCGCCGCCCGTCGCGTCGGGCCATGAGCAGGGCACGTTCCAGCCGATCCAGCATGAAGGCACGGTTGAGCGTCCCGGTCACGACATCGCACTGGAAGGCCGCGGTCAAAGTAGCCAGGTCGGCAACGGCCATGGCTGCGATATCGTCAGCATGCAATGCCGCCAGCACCAGTTCCTGGTTGGCTTCCTGCAATTGGATGGCGTGGCTCTCACTGAGAGAGTGGCGCGCATGAGAAAGTTTCCGCCGCAGTTCCACCAGTTCATGGCGCAGCCGGGCCGCCTTCTTTTCAAGCAATGCCAGCGTGTGTTTCGTGGCAGCCTCGGTCGGTTTTGCCTGGTCGGTCATGGCAGTACTGGCGCGGCGCTCAACCATCGTCAGGGCCGCTTCGCTGCCGAGATCCAGGCTGGCTGCGCGTGGGGCTGCTACCCAGTAGGCCTTCGTAGTTGGTCAGCATCTGGTCGATCTTGATGCCGTCGTCGTCGATGTGGAACAAGCGCAATTCGGTCGAGTGCATGCTGGCGCGGACTTTGAGCACCGCCATCATGCGCTGCAATCGGCTCTCCACCTCGATGTAGCGCTGAACGACGATTGCGTCGGTCAGGAAAGCCGTGCCGTAGGGGCTGAAGCGCAGTTCGGTGTAGCGGTCCTCAAGCTCGGAGGTCATCAGCACGGTGACGCCGGTGCTGGCCAACGCGGACACCATTCGCGCCAGTGCTTCGCGGAAGTCCTCGCGGAAAGTGGGCGCCAACGAGAGTTCAAAACCCGACAGCGAGTCGATCACCACGCGACTGGCCTTGAGCCGCCGCACTTCGGCGGTGAGCACCATGGCGACCTCATCCACCGACAGGCCCGGTGCGCTGGTGTCGACCACGCCGACACGGCCGCTTTCGATCAATTCGGCTACTTGCTGGCCGCGCGACTGCGTGGCGCGCTGCTCGAAGGCGGCAATCACGCCGGTTTCGCCCCGGCGGCCACCTTCGACCAGGAATGCCGCCGCCAGGATGCTTTTGCCCGACCCGGACGGCCCGGCCACCAGCAACGAATAGCCACGCGGCAGGCCGCCACCCATCATCGCGTCGAGTCCGGGCACGCCCATCGACAGTCGTTCAGTGAACGGCGGATTTGAAAGATTCGCCGACACGTCGGCCACCGGTGGCGGCGCAAACACCTGCAGGCCCGCCATGCCGATGCGGAACGTATGCAAGCCCGGTAGCGTGGACTGACCGCGCATCTTCAGGATGTCGAGCTTGCGCACCATCGAATTGCGCTGAACGCTCTGGCGCAACCAGATCAGACCATCGGCCACGGTGAATATCGGACTGGGGTCGCTGTCGCTGAAGTACTCGCCGATGAGGAAGGTGGTCGCTTGCCAGCTAGTCATCAGCATGCCCAGTTGCTGCACGAACTGTTGCAGGCTGATGAACCGCTCGCCATCGCCCTGCCCGGCCAGGATCACCGAGCGGAACGAGTCGACAAACACCAGGGCAGGCCCGTGCGCCTCGACCTCGGCGACGATCCGCGCAAGCACCCGGGTCAGGTCGCCGGTGGCGGTCTCTTCGGCAAGATTGACGAAATGGATCGCGTGATTGACTTTGTCGTTGTCGAAAAAGTCGAACTGCTGCTGGTAGCGCAGCATCTTCAGCGGCGGCTCGCCCAGCACGGTGAAGTACAGCGCCGGACGTGCAGGCGTGGCCAGCGCAAACATCATCTGGTGTGCCAGCGTGGTCTTGCCGCAGCCGGGTGGCCCTGCGATGACATTGAACGAGAACTCCGGCAGGCCGCCGCCAAGCACCTCGTCCAGTCCGGGCACGCCGGTGCGCAGCCGGTTGATGGTGGCTTTGGCAGTGGTCATGTCATGTTTTCCTGCGCGGCATCGCCGCTCGAGGGGTTTCCCATACGGGACGCAGCAGTCGCTCGGTGAGCGATGCGCCAATCAGTGTGATCAGTACTTTATGGAAGTTCTGCAGCAGCGCAGCATTCACCGCGATCGCCTCGATGCGGTCTTGTTGCGCCAGCACCGTCCCCAATGCCGACAAGCCATCGATGGGCAACGCGTTCGCGTTGATGGTCTGCAGGCATGGGTGCGCGGTACGCGTCAGATAAATGCTGCGCTTGATCAGCGCGTCGACGCCGGACTGGCCGATGATCGGCGCCAAGGCGTCGCCCACGTCATTCCAGATCGAGACGGCCAACTCCGCGATCTGTACGGCATCGGCGCCCTCGGTTGCGAGATGCTCAAACATCGGCTGGATCCCTTGCGCTTCAGCTTGCATCGGTGATCCGTGAGTGTCCGCAGGTACGGGCTTGCGCAGTCTACATCGTCCTTGCTGACAACGATGGGTACCGACAAACGACGTGAAATGGATTCTGGCCTCGCTTTGCGTACTCGCTCGGGGTCAAATGGCCAAGCGAACCGGGGAATCCATGCCGGTCGCAATCGATCCGCCACGTGTTCAATGTTTCGTGCGCCATCGTGCAGCAGTCTCTGCTCCCCACGTCGCACGGCTGGCGGCGACGGGTTGCGAGGTGCATCAGCGCCTCCATCCCAACGTCCCGCATAACTGGTTGCAGGACGCGCCTCCTGGTCTGCCTGTGTCACCGCGACGGCCGGGAGCAGAAAAACTCCTGCATACGCATCGTGGCAGTGTACGCCTCCCGATCAGGCAGTCTGCGCAGCGCGCTGCAACCTGTCGTGGAGCTATCGCCTGGATATCATGAACTCGGGTTCTTCGTGCTCCGCCCAATAGCCGTTGCGCCCATAGTGCTTGTAGACGTCCATCTCCAGCATGCGATCCAGCTCCACGGCCGAGTCGTACGGTGGCGCACCTTTCACCGCCTGACGGCGGAGATTGACGGCGACCGTGTTCTCCGCCCAGCTCACGTGCCGGATCCATTCCGGCGCGATCAGAACCAGGTGCCCGCTCCACCAGTGGCTCGTCTCCACGACGATGTATCGGATGGCCCACGTGTCTTCTTCGACGAGCAGGCCTTGCACGTGGCCGATGTCGCCGTCGGTCGCCTCGATGCGATAACCCAGTATCTCCTGGCAACTGCGCAGGTGCGGATCGTCATGGTCCAGTCCGGATCCGAATTTCGTTCTGTCGCGCGGTTCGCGACGAGCGGTACCCGTTCGGTCGTGGAACATCGTCATCATCGAGGGCGGCGAGACACCCATGCCCCATAGCCCGCTGCCACCCCAATAATACGGGTAGCCGAAATAACCGAGATAGTCCATTTCATGCTGCCGCGAAACGGGCTTGTCGGTATCGATGTCCGGGCTGTTGCGCACCTGTTCCTTGGTGATCGATACCGGCAGCACTTTCCCGGCCCAGTCGGGGCGATCGACCGCGATGGGCGAGATCAGCACCTTCCGGTTCGAGAGCCAGTTGCCGGTGTCCACCACCAGGTAGCGGATCACCCATGCCTGATCGTCGAAATAGAAATCCTTGACATGGCCAAGGTCGCCGTCCGTTGCACGGATGGCATAGCTTTCCAGATCGTTCATGCTGCGTAACATACGTTTCTCCTGATGTGGTCAAGAACCGACACGCATCAGAACCTTCAAGAATGAGGAGCGTCTGGCGGTGGCGATGTTCCGGTGGGAAAATCTTCCCGGCTTGGCACCTTGCTTGGCAGACCACGGAAATCCGGATCGAGTCACGATTCCTGCCGGGACGATGGCCTGTCCTTCCAAGCTTTGTCCGAGAGTGACCTGCAATCCCTGCCCAGTCGGTGCGACAGCGCACGTAGGGTCGCGATGAAAGCCTTATTCGCTCTCCCGCCATTTCTCCGGATGCTTCGACGAAGTAAAGGCACGCCTCTCCCCGGATTCGGCACAATGCGTTTCGGGTCAGCAACGCCTCGGCGCGCTTGCAGGGTCAGCGTCTGCCGAGGCAACGGGTGAGCTCTCCCGGGGCATGGTCGGGGGCCCTTTTATCCACCAAGAATCGCGACATGTGCTCGACTTGGAGATGCGCTGGATCAAGAAGGTGAATCAGCGGTGCTCCGGCTTGAAGATGCATATCGGCGCGGATGAGCACAGGGGCCGATCTACGACTTGCCACGACGGCCGCCAACGAAGCAGACGTGGCTCGGACGGGCAGGCTGCAACCCTAATTCGTTTGCACCCAGGTCACCTCGATGGCGTCTTTCACCATGTCGTCGACCTCCCCCACCGGGATGCCGAGCAGTTCATTGATGCGGCCGTGGCGCATGCCGAAGAAGATGCCCCTGAGCCGGTAGGTGGCGGTCCAGGTGATGCGGTCGGCGTTGGCTTGCTCGTAGTCGCCATTATAGGTGTAGCCATTGGCGGTCTTGCCTGAGACGGCGGTCATGATGGATGCCTTTGAGACGATGTCGCGCTCCAGCATGCTCCTTTGCTGACGAGCGCGCTGCAGAACCTGCGCGTGGCACGCGGATGCCCCGCGCACGGGACGGTTCCGCAGGATCAGCGCTTGCCGGGTTCGCTCGCGGATGGCCCGGCTTGGGCTTCGTCCATGCGATGGGCTTCGCTGGCCTGACGATCGATTTCACCTTGTTCGGCGGGGTTCGGTTTGGGCGAATGGGGCGCAAGCTTGCACAGCGGCAGTGCCCGCGGTGATACCGCCGACACGTGACGCAGCGACCAGTGTCGATGCTGCTCGACGTCATCCGCCGCGGGGTATGGCGCAAAGCTTATTTTGTGCGGAAAGAAGCACAGCGCATTGGTTTCGTTGAGGGCGTACATGGCGGTTGCCCTTGGGCGGACTTGCTTCCTGCATGTCATGAGCGGGTGGGCCCACGGCTTCGGGCCAACCGCGGAAAATTCGTTGGCGTCGGAAAGCGAACCGCCGTCCGGACGGTTCGGAGCAGTCCCGGAAGTGCCCTTAGTTTGCAATCACCATGCGCTTGCTGGCGTTACGCGGCCGTAACGCGTTATTGGCTGTCATCGGTGGTTGTCGACGTGATATTTGTCGGCACCGGCATGCACGCGTGCGGTTACAGCCGACTAACAGCGGGCAATGCATGGTGTTCGCACAGGCAGTGATCGAGTTGTCGTCCGACACGTTCGTGTTATCGAGGTAGATCTCGCGTCACCTTGGCATCACATCAAAGGGTTCAGCTTCAGAGCGAGTCACGCCTACGTTCGGCGGCTGGGGCTTGTCCCTGCGGTGTCATGGGTTTGGGTTGCCGTTCTTCCGCCGTCTGACGAACTGGCCCGCCAAACCGATGATCAACGACCAGTTGTCAGACTGGCCACGCACAGTCATCTGCCGTTCCGTGGAGAGAAGGTCAATGACTGACGCCGCACATCCCTTGGCACATGAAGACAGCGCGCTGTCGCCCTGGTGGGGTCGGTCGATCCTGATCGTGATGGCATTCGGCTTCGTCATGCTGGTGGCGATGACCGTCATGGGCTATCGCAACGCCCCGCCCATTCCCCGCAAGATTGTCGATGCCCAAGGCCAGATGTTGTTCACCGGCGCCGATATCAGTGCCGGGCAAGGCGTATTCCTGAAATACGGTTTGATGGACAACGGCTCGATCTGGGGTCACGGCGCCTATATCGGCCCTGACTTCTCTGCCGAAGCCCTGCACCACATGGGCATGGATGCCGCCGACGCGCTGGCACAAGAGCAGTACGGCAAGCCGCTGACCGAGCTCGCGGCCGGACCGCAGGCCGCGGTCCACGCCCAAGTCGGCGTGCTTCTGAAAACCAATCGCTACGACGCCGTCACCGACACGCTGCGACTCACGCCGGCGGAAACGCAGGCCTGGAATGAGCAGATCGTGCATTGGACCGATTACTTCCAACATTCCGCCACCGATGGTGGCCTCAAGCCCGACTTGATCAGCGATTCCTCCGAGTTGCGCCAGTTCACCGCGTTCGTCACCTGGGCTGCGTGGGCTTCCGTCGCCGATCGGCCCGGCTATGACTATTCCTACACCAACAATTTTCCGTATGAGCCGCTCGTCGGCAACACGCCGATCGCCGGCGCGTACCTCTGGAGCGCGATGAGCCTGCTGGTGCTGCTGGCCGGTATCGCGGCAGTATTGCTGGTTTTCGGAAAGTTCGAGTATCTGGGCTGGATTTCGCGCGGCCACAGCTTGTCACCGAGCATCTTGCCGGGTCACTCCAGCGCTGGCCAGCGCGCGCTGGTGAAGTACTTCGTGGTGGTGGCCTTGCTGTTCCTGTTTCAAACTCTGGTGGGCGCAGCGCTGGGCCATTACCGTGCCGACCCCAAGGGCTTCTACGGCTTCCCGCTTGAAGAAGTTTTCCCGAGCAACCTGATGCGCACCTGGCATCTGCAAAGCGCGATCTTCTGGATCGCCACCGCGTATGTCGCCGCCGCACTGTTCCTCGGACGGACACTGCGCAAGGTGGACGACGAACCCCATGGATTGGCCACCTGGATCCATCTGCTATTTGGCGCCTTTGTCGTGGTGATCGGACTGAGTCTGCTCGGTGAATGGGCCGGCATGTCCAACCTGCTCGGCAAGTGGTGGTACTGGTTCGGCGACCAGGGTTGGGAATATCTGGAAATCGGCCGCTTCTGGCAGTACTTGCTGGTGCTAGGCCTGATGGTGTGGTTTGTGCTGCTCTATTGGGTAGCGCAGCCGAGCCAGGTTGCCAGAGCCAACGCGCGCCCGCTCGCAAGGATGTTCCTTTGGGCGGCGCTGGCGATCCCGGTGTTCTATATCCCGGCGCTGTTCTACGGCGCGTCCACCAACCTCACCGTGGTTGAGACCTGGCGGTTCTGGATCATCCATCTGTGGGTGGAGGGCTTCTTTGAGTTCTTTGCCACCACGGTGGTTGCGCTGGTGCTTTACCAACTGGGACTGGCGCAGCGCAACGTGGCGCTACGGGTGATCTATCTTGATGCGATCCTGTACTTTCTCGGCGGCCTGATCGGCACTGGCCACCACTGGTACTTCGAAGGCCACAACACGTTCAACATGGCGATGTCGTCAATGTTCTCGGTACTCGAAGTGGTACCGCTGACCTTGCTGACACTGGATGCGTGGGACTTCGTCAAGACCACCAAGGGCATGGTCGACGTGGATGGCAAACCGACCCGCGTGCCGCACAAGTGGACCTTCTATTTCCTGATGGCGGTGGGTTTCTGGAACTTCGTCGGTGCCGGCATGTTCGGGTTCCTGATCAACCTGCCGATCGTCAGCTACTACGAAACCGGCACCATGTTGACCCCCAACCATGCGCACGCAGCCTTGATGGGCGTGTTCGGCATGCTGGCGATCGCGCTGATGGTGTTCGTACTGCGCCAAACCGCCACCGAAGAGGACTGGCTGGATATCGAGAAGTACGTCAAGGTTACGTTCTGGGGTACGAATATCGGGCTGGCGATGATGATCGTGTTCAGCCTGTTCCCGAACGGTGTCCTGCAGTTGCTGGACGTGATCGAGCACGGCTACTGGCACGCCCGCCGCTTCCAATACCTGGATATGGAACGCACCCGAATCCTGGAATGGATGCGCATGCCGGGCGACCTGGTATTCATCATCTTCGGCTCGGTTCCGCTAGCGATTGCAGCGATTAAGGCCTGGCGGGGAGTGCGCGCGGTGGATCGAATCGCGCGGGGAGTGGTGAGCACGTAGCCAAATATTGCTGGCGTGAGGGTATCGGTGAAGGTCATGCAGGTCTGCGGTGCATCCACGTTGCCGGCCTTGAACTGCATCATCTCGATGGCCTCGAAGATGGTGGTGCGATTGGTAGCAACTGTTGATGTCGACAGCAGGTCTGGGCGGACAACGATGGCCCCGGTTCTGCCGATCCGGCAAATCGCGAGAGGATGGTGCCGTGCTGATCAGGAGCTCCAAACAGGTGTCACATTGGCACACTCCCAAACGGTTCCCGGTGCCGATCAATTCCGACGCATCCGCGACGTCGCGGACCGAGGAAGGCAAGACCTGGCCGAAGCCGGCTAACCTGACGCGACCCCACCATTTGCGCATCTATCGTTACGATCCGGATTCCGACCACGGTCCCCGCATCGACACCTACACCATCAATCGCGACAAATGCGGGCCGATGCTTCTAGATGCGCTGATCAAGATCAAGAACGAGGTCGACCCCACGCTCACGTTCCGCCGCTCCTGCCGGGAAGGCATTTGCGGTTCCTGCGCGATGAATATCGATGGCACCAATTGGCTCGCCTGCATCCGCCCACTGGACGAAGTCAGCGATCCGGTGACGGTGTATCCGCTCAACAATATGGATGTGGTCAAGGACCTGGTCGGTGATCAGAGCCACGCATTGGCCCAGTACACTTCCATCAAGCCCTGGTTGCGAAGCAGCACGCCGCCGCCGACGCACGAGCGTCTGCAATCGCCGGAGGAGCGCAAGAAGCTCGATGGCGATTACGAGTGCATCCTTTGCTTCTGCTGCACTTCCGGCTGCCCCAGTCACTGGTGGAACGGCGATCGCTTTCTGGGCCCGGCCGTGTTGTTGCAGGCGCATCGCTGGCTGGTGGACAGCCGCGACGACGTAACCGAAGAGCGTCTGGACGATCTCGAGGATCCGTTCAAACTGTATCGCTGCCACACCATCCTCAACTGCACGCGCACCTGCCCCAAAGGCCTGAATCCCGGCAAGAAAATTGCCGAGATCAAGCTGATGATGCAGCAGCGTCGCGGGTGACCGGCCATGCCTGAGCGTCCCCGCCCGCGCTCGCCGGATGTGCAGATCTACCGGCCGCAACTGACCTCGGTCCTTTCGATCACCCACCGCGCCAGCGGCGTCTGGCTGGCGTTGGGTGCCATTGCGCTCGTGGCCTGGCTGATCATCGTGGTCGCAGGTGGCCGCGCGTACGCAGTGCTGGAAAGCTTTCTTGGCTCCTGGATCGGGTCTGTGCTGCTGTTCAGCTGGACGCTCGCGCTGTACTACCACCTGTGTAACGGCATCCGCCACGTCGCCTGGGACCTGGATTATGGATTCGAGTTGCGCAGCATCTATCTGAGCGGCTGGTGTGTAGTGGCGGTCAGTGTGCTGCTGACCGGGCTCACCTGGGCGATTACCCTGAACATGAGGGCTTAGCGCATGTCGGAATGGAAACGCGGTGATCCACTGCAGCGCAATCAACCGGGCGGTCGCGCCACGGCGCTGCATCGATCCATCGGACTGGGCTCGGCCAAGGCTGGCGCCTCGCACTGGTGGCTGCAACGGGCCACGGCGGTTGCACTGATTCCGCTGCTGATGTGGTTTCTGGCGGCGCTGGTCAGCCACGCCCGCGCTGGTCACGCCGAACTCGTCGCCTGGCTCGCGCGGCCAGTGACGGCGGTGCTGATGATCCTGCTGCTGGTGGCGATGTTCCAGCACCTGCGCCTGGGTCTGCAGGTCGTCGCCGAGGACTACGTGCATGCCGATCGCATCAGGTTCGCCGTAACGGCGGCCATTCACGGCATCAGTTATGCGCTGATGACGGCCGGCATCTTCGCCGTGCTGCTGATTGCCCTGCGCTGATCCCGATCGCGGACGCGCTGGAAGTCGGAACGGCACTCTACTCACGATTCACCGGACCGGCTCATGACCAACGACAGTTTCCGCACCCGCGACCGACTTTCGGTCGACAACATCAACTATGTCATCCATCGGCTGGACCGTATCAAGGGCACGCAACGGCTGCCGTACAGCCTGAAGGTGCTGCTGGAAAACCTGTTGCGCAACGAGGATGGCCGCCTGGTCACGGCCAGGCAGATCGAGGCACTCGTCGGCTGGCAGCCCGCCGCCAAGCCAACGCAGGAGATCCAGTACACGCCGGCGCGCGTGCTGATGCAGGATTTCACCGGCGTGCCCTGTGTAGTGGACCTGGTGGCCATGCGCGATGCGATAATCGCGCTGGGCGGCGACCCGCAACGCATCAATCCACTGGTGCCCAGCGAGTTGATCATCGATCACTCCGTCATCGCCGACGTGTTCGGCAGTGCCAACGCATTCGCCACCAACGCCGAGCTGGAGTTCCAGCGCAACATCGAGCGCTACCAGCTGCTGCGCTGGGCACAGCAGGCATTCAACAACTTCAAGGTGGTGCCGCCGGACACCGGCATCTGCCATCAGGTCAATCTGGAATACCTGTCGCGCGTCGTATTCACCCGCGAAGAGCCGGATGGGACGATGGCCTATCCGGATACGCTGGTTGGCACCGACTCGCACACGCCCATGGTCAATGGACTGGGCGTGCTCGGCTGGGGTGTCGGCGGTATCGAAGCCGAGGCGGCGATGCTGGGCCAGCCGATGAGCATGCTGATTCCGCAGGTGGTCGGGCTCAAGCTGACTGGCGAATTCCCACCCGGAACGACTGCCACTGATCTGGTACTCACCGTGGCCGAGCTGCTGCGCAAGACCGGCGTGGTCGGCAAGTTCGTCGATTTCTACGGCCCGGGCGTGGCGCGTATTCCGCTGGCCAACCGCGCCACACTGGGCAACATGAGTCCGGAATATGGCGCGACCTGCGCGATTTTTCCGATCGACGAGGAGACGCTTTCCTATTTGCGTCTGACCGGTCGCCCCGAGCACCAGGTGCGCCTGGTCGAGGCCTATGCCAAGACGCAAGGCATGTGGCACGACCCTGACAACGAGCCGGAGTTCTCGCAGATCTTGGAGCTGGATCTGGGATCGCTGGAACCCTCCATCGCCGGTCCCAAGCGTCCACAGGATCGTATTCCGGTGCGCATCGCCCCGAGCGCCGTCGGCGCATTGCTGGGCGGACAGCCCTATGAGAAGGCGATCCTGGGATGCCTGGACGAAGGCATTGACGAAACGTTCCCTGCCAGCGACCCGGTTTCCATTACCGGTGACTGCAACACCGAACCTCCGCGGGTCCCGGGCCGCTGCGACATGGTCCACGACTGGCCGCATGCGCCGGTGGACATCACGCTGGCTGACGGCACCCTTGCCAAGGTCGACAACGGCCACGTCGTCATCGCCGCCATCACCTCGTGCACCAACACCTCCAACCCGCTGGTCATGGTCGGTGCCGGCCTGCTGGCCAAACACGCAGTGGGAAAAGGCCTGACACGCAAGCCGTGGGTCAAGACGTCGCTGGCACCTGGCTCGCGCGTGGTGGCCGATTACTACGACCGGGCGGGGCTCACGCCGTACCTGGACAAGCTCGGCTTCAACCTGGTCGGCTACGGCTGCACCACCTGCATCGGCAACTCCGGTCCGCTGATTCCGGAAGTGGCCAGGGCCGTGGACGAACACCAGCTCAACGTCAGCGCCGTGCTCTCGGGCAATCGCAACTTCGAGGGCCGCATTCACCCGCAGACCCAGATGAACTTCCTGGCCTCACCGATGCTGGTGGTCGCCTATGCACTGGTCGGCACCATGCACGCAAACCTGTTGAAGGAGCCGCTGGGCACAGGCAGCGACGGCAAGCCGGTGTACCTGCGCGACATCTGGCCATCGGTCGACGAGATCAAGGAAGTCATCGATGCCTGCGTACAGGCGGAGATGTTCACCAAGGGCTACGCCGACGTGTTTGCCGGCGATGACAACTGGCGCGACCTGCGGGTGCCGGAAGGCGACGCATTTGAATGGAGCAGTGATTCCACCTACGTGCGCCAGCCGCCGTATTTCGAGGGCGTCGGCCGCGAAACCCAGCCACTGGCGGACATCAAGGGCGCGCGCGTGCTGGCCAAACTGGGCGATTCGGTCACCACCGACCACATCAGCCCGGCCGGTGCGATCAAGGTCGACTCGCCCGCCGGCAAGTACCTCACCAACCACGGCGTCGAGCGCAAGGACTTCAACTCCTACGGTTCGCGCCGCGGCAACCATGAGGTGATGATCCGCGGCACCTTCGCCAACATCCGTCTGCGCAACCAGTTGGCACCGGACACCGAGGGCGGTTTCACCCGCGATTTCACGCAACGCAATGCACCGCTGAGCAGCATCTACGACGCGTCGGTCAACTACATCAAGGCGGGCACGCCACTGGTCATCCTGACCGGCAAGGAATACGGCTCCGGCTCGTCGCGCGACTGGGCCGCCAAGGGCACCGCGCTGCTGGGCGTGCGCGCGGTGATTGCCGAGTCCTACGAGCGCATCCACCGCTCCAACCTGATCGGCATGGGCGTGCTGCCGTTGCAGTACAAAACCGGCGACAGCGCAGACTCGCTGGGTCTGACCGGTGAGGAAAGCTTCGACATCAATGGTCTTGCCGGCAAGGGCGTACCTCCACACGAAGTGCACGTGCGTGCCACGGACGGGCAAGGAAAGATAACGGAGTTCGATGCCATCGTGCGCATCGATACGCCGGTCGAGGCCGATTACTACTGCCATGGCGGCATCCTGCCGTACATGCTGCGCCAGCTGCTCGGCGACGCGCAGAAGTGAGCACCCGGTATCGTCGTGCTGCGTTTTGCGCTGGCAACAAAGAGGGTCACGCAATGATCGGAAAATGGAGAATGACGACATGCAGATCAACGTCAAATTGATTCGGAAAGAAACGATTGCCAGCGGCACCATGGCTTTTCATTTTTCCAAGCCAAGAGGCTTTGAGTTTCGCGCCGGGCAATTTGCCGATTACACGCTGATCGACCCGCCGGAGACCGACACCGAAGGCAACACCCGCGGGCTTTCACTTGTGCAGGCGCCTTTCGAGGAGGACCTGGTTGCGGCGACGCGGAAGCGCGACACCGCCTTCAAGCGCGTGCAGAAGGATTTGCCGATCGGCAGCGAGATCAAACTCGACGCGCCTTACGGTGATTTCTCGTTGCACAAGACCCAATCCACCCGGGCGGTTTTCATCACCGGTGGCATCGGCGTCACCCCGGTGCGCAGCATGATCGCCCAGGCCACCCACGACAAAACCGCGCACGAGATCACCTTGCTGCACGCCAGCAGGACTCCGGCCGACTTGCCGCTGAAAGGGGTCTTCGAGCAACTGGCCAGGGACAACCCGAACTTCACCTATGTCATGACCTTCGAGTCGGCTCTCGACGGCTGGAAGGATGAGCACGGACGCGTCGATGCCGCGATGGTGAAGAGGCATGTGCCGGACCTGCACAAACCCATTTTCTACTTGTCCAGTCCGGACGGCATGGTCAAGGCCATGCGTGCTTTGCTGGTCGGCCTTGAGATCAACGAGGACAATATCCGCACCGAGGAATTTTCCGGTTACTGAGGAAAAATCGCATCCCGCCTTTTGATACGGGAAGCGAGCACACTCATCTTGATGCGATGAACCTTTCAGACGAAGAGTCGAATCATGAGCAGGCAAGCACCGCGGATATGCACCACTCACACCGACGTTCAGCGGCTGGAAACGTTGATCGCGCAGCTCCCCGCGCACGGTCGTGTTGTGGTGTCGCTGCGTGATGGACGCACGTACACCGGCATCGTCAAGGTGCGGGCCAGCGCACAAGTGTTTCGCGATCCGCAAGGAGTAGAAGGAATCAACGCCGAGATCACCCTGGAGTGTCCGGATGCGCCGTATGGCGCCTGGAACCTGTGGCTGGACCAGATCGAGCACGCCGAGCACCTTGATTCCGGACTTGCCGACGAAAACTGACGGCAATGGCTGATTTGGCCTCGCTACCAGTCCTCGCCAAACGGGCGCGCCTCGATCTCGAACGCCCAAGCTGATGAGGGTTGCTGGCTCAGCCAGTACACCGTGGCGGCGACGTCGGCAGGCTTGACGTAAAAGCTGTCGGGTTTGTCCGCCATCGCGCGGCGTGTCCGTTCGAGATCGACCATGCCGTCGATGATCACCATGGCCACATGGATCCCGGCCTGCCACAGACTGCGCGCCATGGATTCGGCGAGGCAGCGCTGGGCCGCCTTGGCCGGTGCGAAAGCGGCAGTGCGGGCGACGCCTCGACGCGATGCGGTGGCGCCAATCAGGATGATGCTGCCCTTGGCGTTGCCCTTCATTGCCGGAACGACTTGCTTGGCGACCAATAACGTACCAAGCGCGTTGTCTCGCCATGTGGATTCGAAATCGGCAGCGGTGATGGTCTCAACGTCGCCCCAGACACTCGACTCGGCGTTGTACACCAGTGCTTCCACTTCGCCGAGCTCCGCGCGGATGCCATCGAACGTCGCGGCAACCGCCGCTTCGCTTGTCAGGTCACAGGCACAGGTTCTCGCGCCGTCGAGGTTTCGCGCCAGGCTCTCGGTAAACCTCGTGGTGCGCGCCAATAACGCAACGGCGTAGACCTAGCGGCAAAGCGACTGGCGATTGCGGCGCCGTTTCCGGGGCCAACGCCGACCACGGCGCAAACGGGTTTGTGCATACTGCATCTCCAGTCTCTGGATGACGATGTGCCTTCAACCTGGACGCAATGGCATCAATCTTGAGAACGCCGCTGCAAGGGCGCTTTCAACTTCTGAGAGCCCTGCGTCAATGTCAGCACTCTACTTGGCTACGGTCAGTGCTTTCCCGGAGTGGTGGACGATGGCCGGCTCACCGGGATGATGGTCGTGCTGTGCCACCGAATACATCGTATTGTCGGTGTTGGTCCCCATTTCGTGAACACCCTTGACGGTACCGTGGCCTATGGCGCTGCGGTAGTGCCACGTGACCTTGGTTCCGACTGGAATCGTTTCGAACGCAGCTTTCTTGCTTGTGGCCATGCTGTTGCTCCTGCTGGTGTGGTTTGAAAGGGGAAGACATGCTCGAGAATCCGGATGATTGACGCCTTCAGCCGAGCAACACCTTCGCTCGGGCACAGACGTTGTCGACGGTGAACCCGTATTCGCGCAGCAGAACGTCGGCCGGTGCGGAGGCGCCGAAGCGTTCCACGCCGAGCATGTCGCCGTGCGCGCCGATGTAGCGTTCCCAGCCTTGCCGCACACCCAGCTCCACTGCCAGCCGCGCGCCGACGGATGGCGGCAGCACCGCGTCGCGCGCGGCCTGCGGCAGCGCCTCGAACAGCTCCCAGCTCGGCATCGACACGCAGCGCACGGCGATGCCCTGCGCCTGCAGGCGTTCTGACGCGGCCACGATCAGGCTCACCTCGGAACCGCTGGCGATCAGGATCAGGTTCGGCTTGCCGTCGGGCGCATCGCTTAGCACGTAGGCACCGTGGCGCAGGCCGTCCGCCCCCGCGCAGCGTGTGCGGTCGAGCGTGGGCAGCGCCTGCCGCGTCAGCACCAGCACCACCGGGTGATCGCGCGTTTCCACCGCCACCTTCCAGGCCACGGCGGTTTCATTGGCGTCGCAGGGCCGGATCACGATGAGCTTGGGAATCGCGCGCAGGTTCGCCAGCTGTTCCACCGGCTGGTGCGTGGGGCCGTCCTCGCCCAGCGCGATGCTGTCGTGGGTGAACACATTTACGACGTGCAGGCCCATCAATGCGGCCAGGCGCATCGGCGGGCGCATGTAGTCGGAGAAGATCAGGAAGGTCGCGGTGAACGGGATGAAGCCGCCGTGTGCGGCCAGGCCGATGGCGATGGCGCCCATCGCGTGCTCGCGCACGCCGAAATGCAGATTGCGCCCGGCACGGCTCCAGCCACCGCCGCTGGAGCCTTGCTGATCTTCGCCTTGCGATGGCGGTGGGTTGAAATCGCCCTGCCCCTTCAACGCGGTCTTGGTGGATGGATCGAGATCGGCTGAGCCACCGCACAGCGCGGGCAGCGACGGTGCGATGGCATTCATCACCTTGCCCGAGGCATCGCGCGTGGCCAACCCCTTGGCGTCAGCGGGAAACACCGGCATGTCAATGTCCCAGCCCGGCGGCAACTCACCGCGCAGGCGGCCCTGCAGCTCGCGCGCCAGTTCGGGGAAGGCCTTGGCATAGGCGGCCATGCGCTCGTTCCAGGCCGTTTCGTCCTGCGCACCGCGCTGCAGCGCCTCGCGGAAATGGGCGAGTGCCGCATCGGGAATCAGGAAAGCCGGCTCGATGGGCCAGCCCAGCTTCTGCTTGGTCGCGCGCACGTCGTCCACGCCCAGCGGCGAGCCATGTGCCTTGAAGCTGTCCTGCTCGGGCGAGCCGTAACCGAGATGCGTGCGCACCAGGACCAGCGAAGGCCGTGCCGTTTCCGCGCGAGCGGCCTTCAGGGCGGTGTCGATCGCGGCGAGGTCGTTGCCGTCCCTCACCATTACCGTGTGCCAGCCATAGGCTTCGAAGCGCCCGGCGCGGTCCTCGGAGAAGGTGATGTCGGTGCCGGCGGACAGGGTCACGTAGTTGTCGTCGTACAGGCAGGTGAGCTTGCCCAGTTGCAGGTGCCCGGCCAGCGAGGCGGCTTCGGAGGCCACGCCTTCCATCAGGTCGCCGTCGCTGACGAGAGCGTAGGTGTGGTGGTCGATCACCGCATGGCCGGGCCGGTTGTAGCGCGCCGCCAGTTGCGCCTCGCCCATCGCCATGCCGACCGCGTTGGCCATGCCCTGCCCCAGTGGCCCGGTGGTGGTTTCCACGCCCGGCGTGTGGCCGCGCTCGGGATGCCCGGGCGCCTTGCTGCCCCATTGGCGGAACTGCTTGATGTCGTCCAGCGAAAGCGCGTAGCCGGTCAGGTGCAGCAGGCTGTAGAGCAGCGCCGAGCCATGGCCGGCCGAAAGCACGAAGCGGTCGCGGTCGATCCAGTCCGGGTTATGCGGGTTGTATTTCAGCCAGCGCATCCACAGCGCGTAGGCCATCGGTGCCGCGTCCAGCGGCAGGCCCGGATGACCGCTGTCGGCCTTCTGAACCATGTCCACCGACAGGAAGCGGATGGTGTTGATACATCGCTGGTCGAGTTCGGCGGACATGGCTTGCTTCCTGGTGGAGGGGGGCGCGGCCGCGCGGGCAGCGTGCTGCGCTTCCTTGGAGATCGCCTGCAAGATGCGCCTGGCTGTGGAAGACCCCGGCGCAGATCGATGTTCCCGACACCGGGCAGCCGTGCGACAAACATGTCACTGGCGGAAGCCGCCTTGATGCCACCGGTCGGCGCCTGGCTGTCAGGCGCGTGATCGGCCATGCCCGTCGACCTTCCCGCAGGCCAGCCCGCGGCCCTGTGCTGCGGCGGAGGCAGCGCGACGGGCTGCTGCCTTGGTGGCGGACCAGTCGACTCGATGAAGACTTGCGTCCGTGGTGCCGTCACCCCGATGTTGCAGGATGGGTGCGCAAACACGGCCACGGGCCAAGTACCACGCATTCCCGCGCAAGGCAGTTCCGAACTCGGCGACCCAAACTGCACCGCGCACACTCTGGTCGTCTGTGCGCGACCGAACGGATCATCCGCGGATTTTCTGCGTAAATGGCCGTGACCCGATATTCGACCCGCTCAAACCAACCGCGGCGATCGGGTCGAAAACAACGGCGGCAAGTAGATGCCGCGCCGCCATCTTGCCCACGTGCATCAGGTCGATGCAATGCAATAACCGCCTTGCAGTTGCCGTGCCTTCGAAACGATCTGCCTCTGGACAGCACGTAAGCAGACATATGCCACTGTCACCGTTTGCGGTATCCCCGCAAACATGGCATTCACGAAGGAGTACGTCATGAAAATGAAATTGGCCATGGCCGTTTGCGCGGCCCTGTTGATGACCAGTGTGGCAATGGCATCCCAATCCGACGGCCACGACAACAACGGCCACCACCAGAGCAGTTCGGTCATGCATGACCGGGGCGCGCATGAAGGTTGGTACAAGAAAGGCGGCGTCATGCCCAATGACTACCGCAACAACCGCTATGTCGTGTCGGACTGGCGTTCCGAGCACCTGCGTGAGCCGCCGCAAGGGTACCACTGGGTACGCAGCGACAATGGCGATTTCCTGCTCGTTGCCGTGACCACCGGCGTGATCAGCAGCATTCTGCTGAGTCATTGATCCCCCATAGGTGGCAAGCGATCACATGAAAAGGCGGCCCCGTGCATGCGTGGGGCCGCCTTGACGTACCGTCGGCCTTTTCTGCAATGACATTGGATACCTAGATCATGCCGGTCATTCAGTGTTGGTCCGTGAGAAAAATCGAACCTCATGAATAGGCTTGCGCACACACCTGACGTCGGCCACAGCAGCGCCATGCTCCACCAGAGGAGTGCTTCTTGAAGTCCATGATTTTGCACGATGGCGGTGTACGCGCCGTCGTCTCCGGATCCGACTTGCAATCCCGCGCAGCCACGAACGATCCATCCCGGCCTTGCGAGAAAACCATAAGCCTGACCGTCGAAGCGCTCGCCTCATGGAGCCTTTCCCAGGCGGCGGGCAGCTTTGTCGACGAAGGCGGAACATGGCGGCATCAGACGCCCCCGGCGGCGAAGGCATGATGGCAGGCCGGGCTTTCGGCAAATCCGCCGAAGACCAACACCGAGCGCTGGCGTAAGAGCAGAGGCACCCGGAGCCTGCCGATGATCCCCAAACGGGCTGCGGGGAGCTATTGAACAGGCTCCTATCGAAAGCAAAGGCCATGGTCGAACAGTCACCCGCAGGGGAAGGCAAGTCGGCCGTGCCGCTGTGGCGCCGCTTCAGCGCGGGCCTGATCACCGGGGCCGCCGACGACGACCCCAGCGGCATCGCCACGTATTCGCAGCTCGGCGCCGCGTTCGGCTACGGCACGCTATGGTGCATCTTGCTGACCATGCCGCTGATGATCGCGATTCAAGGCGTCAGCGCCGGCATCGGCCGGGTCACCGGTCGGGGCCTGATGGACGGCATCCGCAAGTACTACCCCCGCCCGCTGGGTTATGCGCTGGTGGTCTCGATCGTGGTGGCGAACGTGATCAACCTGGCGGCGGATATCGGCGCCATGGGCGCGGCGCTGAAGCTGCTGATCGGCGGCCCGACCCTACTTTACACGCTGTGCTTTGCCGTGGTGTCGCTGGGGCTGCAGCTGTTCATGCCGTTCTCGCGCTACTCGCCAATCATGAAAATGCTCACGTTGAGCCTGTTCGCCTACGTGGGCACGGTGATGGTGATCCACGTGCTGTGGACAGCGGTGTTCAGGAGCATCGTGATGCCGCCGATCATCTGGAACGCCAAGTACGCAGTCGGCGTGGTGGCCCTGCTCGGCACCACTATCAGCCCTTATCTCTTTTGCTGGCAGGCGTCGCAGGAGGTGGAGGAGATGGGCGTTGGCAGTGGCCGCAAGGCACTGAAGCACACGCCTTGGCAGGGCACCGGCGCGCTGCGCCGGATCGGCGTGGATACCACGGTGGGCATGCTGTTCTCGAACCTGATCGCGTTCTTTATCATCCTCACCGCCGCGGTGGTGCTGCACGCGCATGGCAAGACCGACATCACTTCCTCCGCCGAGGCGGCCGAGGCGCTGCGGCCGTTGGCGGGCAAGCTGGCGTTCGCGCTGTTCGCGGCGGGCATCATCGGCACCGGTCTGCTAGCGGTGCCGGTGCTGGCCGGCGCCACCGCCTACGCAGCCGCCGGCGCGTTCGGCCAGCGCTCCGGGCTGAAGCACAAGTTGCACCAAGCGAAATTCTTCTACGCCGTACTGGTGGTGGCCAGCCTCGCCGGCATGGCGCTCAATCTCACGTCGATCGATCCAGTGAAGGCGCTTTACTGGAGTGCGGTGATCAACGGCGTGGTAGCGGCGCCACTGATGGTCGTGATGATGCTGATGGGCTCGCGGCGCAAGGTGATGGGCACGTTCACCATGCACTGGACACTGAAACTGTTCGGCTGGCTCGCCACCGCGGTGATGGCGGCCGCGGCGGCGGTGATGTTCGTCACCTGGGGCAAGTGAGCAGCATCCGCTGTCGCGCCATATTGACGGCACGCAGCGCACAGTCGGGGAGTCCGGGTGGGATTCCATCACCGGACCGGCGTCCTGATCCGGGCGCTCCAGTGGCATGGACGCGGAACGAGGCAAGGCGCCTGGATTCCGTTTCGCGTCGGCGGCAACCCCATGAACGTCTGGCTGCGACGTACGAACGCTTGCGCGGCGCTGGCGCTGCTCGGGCTGGCGCTCGGCGGCTGCTCGGCATTGCGCACCGATTTCGTGAAGCGTCCGTCGCATGCCTTGCCGCCGACCACCAGCACGCCCAGCGCGCGCTACGTGCATGCCGCGGCGGACCAGCATCCGCAGCAGTCCGGCTTCCGCCTGATGACCGACGGCACCAATGCGCTGATGAGCCGCGTGGCGCTGATCGACGAGGCCAAGCACGCGGTCGACCTGCAGTACTACATCTTCAAGAACGACGCGACCGGCCGGCTGGTGGCGCAGCACCTGCTGGCCGCGGCGGATCGCGGCGTGCGCGTGCGCCTGCTGATCGACGACATCAACGTGAGCCACGAGGTCGGCATGCTCGATGCGCTGAACGCGAGCCCGAACTTCAAGGTGCGCCTGTTCAACCCCTTCCACACGCGCAAGCCCTCGCTGCTGTCCAAGACCGTGCAGCTGCTGTTCTCGCCGAGCCGGCTCAACCACCGCATGCACAACAAGTCGTTCATCGTGGACAACAACGTGGCGATCGTCGGTGGCCGCAACATCGGCGACGACTATTTCAGCGTCGACCGCACCACCGACTTCCGCGACCTCGACCTGATCGCGATCGGGCCGGTGGTGAAGGAAGCCTCGCGCGCGTTCGACGAATACTGGAACTGCCCCGCCGCCTACCCGGTCACGGCGTTCCGCGGCAAGCGTGCCAACCACTACGACCTGGCGCAACTGCGCGCCAACCTCGGGCGCGACGCGCGCCACTTCGCGCAAACGGATTACGCGCAGGCGGCAGCGCAGGATTATCCCGACGGCCCTTCGGGCGACCGCCATGGTGCGTGGTTCTGGGGGCCGGCGCGGCTGGTCGCCGACCAGCCGGCCAAGATCGAACCGCATCAGGACAACCCGGCGCTGCGCATCGGCCCCCGAATCCGGGCGATGACCGACCAGACGCAACACGAACTGCTGCTGGTCTCGCCGTACTTCGTGCCCAGCAAGCAGGACGTGCGTTATCTCGTCGGCCTGGTAGCACGCGGCGTGACGGTAAAGGTACTCACCAATTCGCTCGCCTCCACCGACGAGCCGGCCGTGCATGCAGGCTATTCACGGCATCGGCGCGCGCTGCTGGAAGGCGGCGTGCAGCTGTGGGAACTGCGTCCCGCCGTCGGCGCGCCGCAACCGGCGACCGCCAAGGGCACCTCGTCCGGCGTTAGCCTGCATGCCAAGGCGATCGTGGTGGACCGGCAGCAGGTCTTCATCGGCTCGATGAACATGGACCAGCGCTCGAAGCTGCTGAACACCGAAATGGGCATCATCGTCGACAGTCCGGCATTGGCGGCCGCGGTGAAGCAGTTCTTCGACAATGCCTCCCGGCCGGCGAACGCCTATCGGGTGATCCTGGTCGCGAGAGGCCTGCCGCACGCCGGCCAGATGCGGTGGCTGACGAGCGACGACGGCAAGCCGGTGAGTTACGACCGCGATCCCGGCGTCAGCATGATGCGTCGGCTGGAAGTATGGGCGCTCCGGCTGTTGCCGATCGAGGGCATGCTCTGAGAGGAGAAGGCTGACGAGAAGGTCGGGGACCAGGCAGGCTTCAGCGCACTATCCACAATCGGTTCGGCCGCCCCGTCACATCGCGCATCTGCCTCCGCAAATGTTGTGTGTCGCATCGTACATACAGCCGGCACGGGATGTTCGATGATGCCTGTGTGCACTCGCTGCTCTCGGCGCGACTTCGCGGCAATCTCCAAAGATCGGGCGGTTCGCCCGGGACAGACACCTCCAGTGACCGGAATGCCCCAAAAATGGCCCGGTTCAGACATCCACCCAACGCCCCCTGTCACCACTTCCGTGCGCATGGGCGTGGCAAGTGGCAACGCTGACAAAGGGACACATCTCATGAAGCGCCATCTTCTCGCATTGAATTCGGCTTTGATCGTCACGGCCATGGCCGTTCATCCAGGTCTGGCGCGCGCCCAACATTCCGCCGACCTGGAGTGCACGATGCAGTTCTCTCTTTCAACCTGGTCGCTTGTCTACAAGCAGTCGGAGGGACACGGCCTCGTCACCTGCCGGGATGGCCAATCCATGCACGTCAAGATTGTCGCCAGGGGCGGTGGCCTGACGGTTGGCAAGTCCCGTATCGACGACGGAACGGGCCGTTTCACCGACGTGCATTCGATATCGGAGATTCTCGGCCACTACGGTGACGCCGAAGCTCATGCGGGAGCCGGCAACGCAAGCGAGGCGCAGGTGCTCACCAAGGGAGAGGTTTCGCTTGCGCTGTCCGGCACCGGCAAAGGCATCGATCTTGGCGTCGACGTCGGAGAGGTCACCCTCTCGCGGACAAAGTGATGGAACCGCGACGGCTCTGGTGGCATGCAGGAATGACCACGGCAGCGTCGCCCATGTCCAGGGTTCGATGCCTGGGGACAGACGCGGCAATCGACAACCAGTGACCACCTGCTACTTCTGGGATTCGGTTCGCATGCTTCGCAGTGCCCGTCTTTCTACATCCGTGCGGATTGTCGGGAAAAGCCATGACTACAACCTGCAACGGCGACAGCCGTCTCGAACGGGATTTCGACATTCTTCTGCAACACTAATGAACGACTCATGCAGGAAAACGAGTCGCTGCGAACCGAACTTAGGGAAGTCCTGACTTGGCGTCGACAGCTGGAGCCTTGGTCCACCCGCCGCGGCGCGCGCCGGTCCAACCGCATGCTTTGTTGACAAAAATCAAAAGCGGTCGCGTCGGGGTGTGACACATTGTTGCCGACTGGGTTCCGTGGGCCTGCCATATCGGTTTGCCGACGTCTTGTTTCCCTGGAGAACATGATGGCCTCCCGTCACGTCGTTCGACGCCTCTGGCTTCACCGGCGCGCCGCCCGCTTCGCGGTGCTTGTCGCCGGGCTATTCGCTCTGCTGATCGTTGCGCCCAAAGCCTTGGCGATACCGGCCTTTGCGCGACAGACCCACACTCCCTGCGTGGCCTGCCACGTTGGTGGCTTCGGCCCTCAGCTCACGCCGTTCGGCCGCCAGTTCAAGCTGCTGGGCTACACGCTCAAGGCCGGCGACGCGACGGATGTGCCGTTGTCGCTGATGGTGGTGGAGACGTACACGAAGACCGCCAAAGCGCAGGCGTCGCCGCCGGCCAACGGCTTCAGCGACAACAACAATACCGAGCTGCAGCAGGCTTCAGCCTTTCTCGCGGGCCGCATCACCGATCACCTCGGCGTGATGGCGCAGGCAACCTATTCGGAGAACGGTGGCCTGCTCGGCTGGGACAACAGTGATCTGCGTTATGCGCGCAGCGCCAGTTGGGGCAGCCACGGCATGGTGTGGGGCATCTCGCTCAACAACAACCCCAGCGTGACCGATGTCTTCAACACGGCGCCGGCGTGGCAGTTTCCGTACATGGCGCCCGATCTGGCTCCCGGCGCCCCGGCGACGCCCATACTGATGGAGGGGCTCGCCGGGCAAGTGCTTGGCCTAAACGCCTACATGCAAATCGATGGCAAGCTCTACGTGGAAGCCGGCGGTTACCGCTCGCTGTCGCCCGCCTTCCTGCGCAACGTGAACGCGGACTTCAGCGGACGGTTGTCCGGCGTCGCTCCCTACGCGCGGCTTGCCTACACATGGAACCTCGCCAGTGGCAATCTGCAGGCCGGCATGTTCGCCTTCCACGCCTCGCGCGGGCTACCCGGCACCAATGGGCAGGGCGATGCCGTGGCCGTGGCGGGTCCCACCGACAAGTTCACCGACCTCGGGGCCGATGCGAGCTATCAGCTCTTCGTCGGAAGCAAGCACATCGTGACCGTCAACGGGCTGTACCTGACCGAGCGGCAGCGCCTCGACGCCACCTTCCTCGCCGGGGGCTCCTCGAATCTCCACGACAGCCTGCGCGCGTTGAACCTCAACGCCAACTATTGGTACCGGAACACCTGGGGCGTCACGTTGGGCGGATTCGCCGACGACGGTAGCCGCGATCTCGTGCTCTACGGCAACAACGGCAGCCCCGACACCCGTGGCGGCGTGGTTGAGCTGAACTGGAATCCGTTCGGCAAGGCTGAGTCGTGGGAGCAACCATTCGCCAACATCCGCCTCGGCCTGCAATACACCTGGTACTCGAGATTCAGCGGCTTGGTCACCAACGTGGACGGTGCGGGCCGGCGGGCATCGGACAACGACACGCTGTACATGTACGCATGGCTGGTGCTCTAGGAGATCGGCGGACGCGGCGGCACGGCTGCTGCTGTCGGCCTGGCGGCCGCGACACGAAGCCGGGCCGCACGGCGCAGGCCTTTGCTGGGCTGCAGCGCTGCCTATCGCTTTATACAAGGCCCTAGCCGACGCCCGTTTTGCGTCAGTTGCCGCGCTGGGCGTGGTTTGGCACCGGAGTGCTGGCGTTCATCGCGGGCTTAGTGAATGCGGTCGGCTATCTCGGGTTCCGGCACGAATCGATCAGCAACATGACAGGTAACACCAGCCTGCTCGGCGTCGCGCTGGTCAAGGCGGACGGTGGCGCGACCTTGCACTGGACGCTGGCCATCGGCTCGTTCGTATGCGGTGCGATGCTGAGCGACATGATCGTGCAGCAGAGCACGTTAAAGCTGGGACGTCGCTATGGCGTGGCGCTGGCGCTGGAGTCGCTGTTGCTGTTCGCCGCCGTCCCGCTACTGGATGCCTCCAGGGCAGCCGGCCTTTACCTGGCGTCGATTGCCATGGGTCTCCAAAATGGCATGGTCAGCACCTACAGCGGCGTAGTGATCCGCACCACCCACGTCACCGGTATCTTCACCGATTTCGGAATCTATCTCGGCCACCTGTTGCGCGGCATGGCGGTAGACGGGCTGCGCCTGCGCGTCTGCGTACTGGTGACGACCAGCTTCATGGTCGGCAGCGCGATCGGCGCGCTGTTGTTCGAACGCATGCAGGCCCACGCCCTGCTGGTACCGGCCATGCTCACCGGCGCATGCGCGCTGTGCTACGGCCTGTATCGCCAATTCGCGGCGGCCGGGGAACGCTAGGGAAGAGTCTGATCAATCGGCTTCTCGCTCGTCATTCTTGCGAGGCGCTTTTCAACAGCCGGAGGCTGGTCAAGCAGGAATGACGAGCAAAATCAGAATTTCCTTAGACGCCTCTCCGCTGGAGGCGTGCCGATTCGATCGGTCGAGCGCTCGTTGGCGCCGGCTTATGGGACTGCCGATCCCGCCCTGTTGCGCTCCTCCCGCGACAGCGGCCAGCGACCAGCGCGGTAGTCCCTCGGCAACCGGCTGCAAGGATTCCTGCTGTCACCTCCCAGCCCCCCATGCTGGCACGCGCATATGGCGTACGGAGCAGTCGATGATCGATACCGTCCTTTCGTTGCCTGTGTGCTTGCTTCGCGCATGTATTTCCGGCGCATATGCCGATAAAGCCGAGTCCCGGGCCCGTAGGCTAGATTCGCCCCATCAAGATCAATACGACGACGATAAGCACGATGAGACCCAGGCCACCGGTTGGACCGTAGCCCCATTGCCGGCTGTACGACCAACGCGGGATCGCGCCGATCAGCAGCAGGACGAGTACCACCAGGATGATGGTGCCAATGGTCATTTCGATTCTCCTTGGAATCGGTGAAGCAAGCACTGCACCTCGGAAACCTCGACCTCGGATGGCAGGATTCTTCATGCGTGCCTTGCCGCAAATCACATTATCCAAGTGGTGGGTCGATATCTGTTCGATAACGAACGCCGGGGCTTCCGGAGAAGCCTTGACAATGGGCACCATGGACTGTGTGCGGTCGGGTACAGACGGCGTACACCACCCGCTGCATCATGACCTTGCACCAGTGCATCGGGATGAAAGCATCGGTCGCCCCGTGCGCTTGAAGACCGGGAGCCTTTCCCTGCGGCCCGATGCAGCCATCCGCTGCTCCGCCTCGTCCGCCCTGTGGTGGCGCAGCAGAAGACACACCGACCCCATCAGAAAGCCTCATGCCCTATGACTTGCTAGACATGGCTTCGCACGGTCTGCTCCACGCAGCGCCGACGACAGTGCTGCTTTATCTGCTGGTGACGACGCAGCTCACCATATTCAGCGTGACCCTGTATCTGCATCGCAGCCAGACACACCGCTCGGTCGATTTCCATCCCGCGCTCGCGCATTTCTTCCGTTTCTGGAGCTGGTTGACCACCGCGGTGGTCACCCGCGAATGGGTTGCCGTGCATCGGAAGCACCATGCGCACGCCGATACCGCGCAAGACCCGCACAGCCCTTACATCGTCGGCATCCGCCGGTTGCTGTGGGAAGGCAGCGAGCTTTATACCGCGGCACGCCACGACGGAAAGCTGCTGGCCAAGTACGGCCGTGGCACGCCAGATGACTGGATCGAACGCCACGTGTACACGCCTCACTGCAATTGGGGTCCGACGCTGCTGGCGTTCATCAGCGTGGCTCTGTTCGGCGTCGGCGGCATGGCGATATGGGCAGTCCAGATGATGTGGATTCCCTTCTGGGCCGCCGGCGTGGTCAATGGCATCGGCCATTGGTGGGGTTATCGCAATTTCGAGACTGCGGACAAGTCCACCAACGTCGTGCCGCTGGGCATCTGGGTCGGTGGCGAGGAGCTGCACAACAACCATCACGCCTTTCCCGGTTCGGCGAAGTTCTCGGTACGCCGCTTCGAATTCGATCTGGGATGGTTCGTCATCCAGGCCCTTTCCAGACTCGGGCTCGCGGAGGTCAAGCGCATCGCCGTCGTCGAACAGGCAAACATGACGAACCACCTGGCCATTCGCAAGGCACAACCGGTGACATTGGCGCCACGGGTGAAAGTCATGACGGAATTCTTCCGCAAGGTCACCTTGCCGGCTGTGCGCGAGGAAGTTCTACGCAGGGATCGCCGCACGCCGCCACTTTCGATACGACTGCGCCACGCGCTGGCCGACGGCGGCCGCTGGCTGTCGACGGACGAGCGGAGGCGCCTTGATGCGTGGATCGATGCCCGGCCGCGCCTGCGCACCATCTGCCGGTTCCGGACACAGCTTGCCGCGTTGATGGAAAGCCGCTGTGCGGACCATGTGGCGGAGTCGATGATGCAATGGGTGCGTGCGGCCGGAGCCAGCGGCATCGACGCGCTGCAGGGGTTCGCCCTCTCCATGGGCGCCAACATGGCCGTGCCAGGCTCTCAAGCCGGAGCTGCCGACATCGTTTTCCCGTCCATCCATCGCCCGACGGGCGACGCGGCCGTCCGCCAACGGCGGGATCCGCATGTCTGACCCGTTGTGGTCGCTCCTGCTCGGCGTGTTGCTTATTGCCATGGTGCTGACCGGGTCTGTGTTCTATGTGCTGTTCACGATCCGGCATGGCGCGAACGATCCGCTCGCACAGAAACTGGTCACGCTCACCTTGGTCTGCTTGGCTCTCTCCATCCTGGTGCACGGTGCGTCGATGCGGCCGTTGATGCGCTGGTATACGAGACCCCTGGGCGACGATGCCGGGGCAAAAGCGAAAGCCCCTGGGGTCCATCCCGGGGGCTTCCGTTTGTTACAGCGGACTCATGGGCGGCGGCATGGCCTGCCGCCGACCATCGCTCACGTGTGCTTCTTGTAGTCGTCGCGGCTCTTGCCTACTTCCTTCTGGAACTTGCCAACCTGTTTCTCGGCTTGGCCGGAAGCCTCTTTCACCGGATTGCCGGTGACTTTCCCTGCGGCTTCCTTCACTGCGCCCTTGACCTCGTGCTTGGTACCTTCGATGCGATTCTTGTCCATGATCATCTCCCATCGCCGGATTGCGATATCAATGACATGACACAACCTACGCGCGGAGCGCCCAAGCCTCTGTACGCCGGCGCACACATGGCCACGCCGATACGGATGGCGCGGACCAGTCGGCCATCCACAGAGCCTCGCCCACGCCGAAAACGATAGTGGGTGGCTGTCGCCGCACGTGCCCCCGGTGGACCGGCATGGCTGGGAACATTGGCCGTTCACATCATGGCGACTTGCCGTCATCTACTCTTCACGAGTTAAGCCATTGGAGATGGGTTGTGCGGCGCCATGTTGGCCATGCCAACAGGCACATCGTTGAGGGACACTAAAATCAACTTCCCGAACGCATGGAGGAAAAGTATGGTTGAAGCTTCCGGTCCGCGGCGGAATCAACTTCTCGCTGCTCTGCCCCAAGCCGAATTGGGACGCTGGTTGCCGCACCTCGAACCCGTGGACATGCCGCTCGGCAAGGTGCTCTACGAGTCGGGCAGCCGCTTGAGCCATGTGTACTTTCCGACGACCTCGATCGTTTCGTTGCTGTACGTGATGGAAGACGGCGCCTCCGCCGAGATCGCGGTCGTTGGCAACGAAGGCATCGTCGGCATCTCGCTGTTCATGGGCGGCGAATCGACGCCAAGCCGCGCACTGGTACAGAGCGCTGGCCAGGGATTCCGCCTCAAGTCGGACCTGATGCTGCTGGAATTCAATCGTGCCGGCCCCGTCCTCCATCTGCTGCTGCGCTACACGCAAGCTCTGATTACCCAGATGTCCCAGACGGCGGTATGCAACCGCCATCACACGCTGGACCAGCAGCTCTGTCGGTGGCTGCTGCTGAGCCTGGACCGGCTGGATTCCGAAGAGTTGGTGATGACGCAGGAGCTGATCGCCAACATGCTCGGCGTGCGCCGCGAGGGCGTCACTGAAGCCGCTGGCAACCTGCAGCAATCTGGGTTGATCCGCTACCAACGCGGCCACATCACGGTCATTGATCGCGCCGGGCTCGAGCAGCGCACCTGTGAATGCTATGCCGTGGTCAAGAAAGAGTACGACCGCCTGCTTCCACAGCCGCTACCGTGAATAACCATAGTCAACCGCTTGATTGGCCCCAAATTCGCACTCTGGTTACCCCAGATAACGCTTTCTAATCACCGATGGCCAATGGGATCGCGACCCAATGCCAGCATCGAGACGCTACCGACGTCTCAGGATGTCGGCGATGAGCGACGGCCTTGGCGCCTCAGGTTCCATAGAACTGGATACCGTGATGGCATAGTTCGGGCAGCGGCTCGTCGCCGAAACCTACCGCCGCATGCTCGTGGAATCCAACCTCTTGGCCATCGACAGCGATTGGCAGGTGGCCGACAGGAGCTGCCATTTCATCGCACACCATCTGACCGACCTGTCGGCGTCCGTGAAAACAGTCGACGTGCGATCGCGGGATTTCGGTAGTTTCCCCGAAGCGGTCAGGATCTCGCACGCCGAGGCAGGTCTTCGACGCATCCTTTAACCGTCGTGCACTTCGGAGTTGAATTCGCCGGGCCAGGCGATCTTGGTCTGCCCGTAACCGATGTCCAATCCGACCTGCAACGGCATAGCAATACTCTGATGGAGTGAGCAGTCATGCTCACACCGCCTTCGAAGTACGCCGTGCTCAAACCACCAATTGAATCGGCCGCATCGAGCAAATCGCATGCGGGTGCACGGCGAATGCACGAAAACGCATGTGTGTCGAAAAGGCATGTTAATGCACGGCGACGCATGTCGCTCTCGGCGCGCGGGTCGGCAAAACGCAGGACAACGCACGTGAACGCAGGGCAACGCACATCGCGGCGGAAAAGGCACGAAATGACACGTAGCAGCACAGCGACGCACATCGTGGAGCACCGCTAGGACGGAAAACGCACGCGGAGGGACGCGGATGCACAAGAAGGGGCTTTCAGCGCAGGAAAGTGCAGGACAGCCTCCCTCCAGCTCCAGCGCGGCGATGCGGAGCAGATATGCGGCTTGGCTTGCGCGTCCACCACAACGTCGCGGCTCCATCCGGGGTTTCATATCTCCGCCATCGCGCCCGCGTCATCGATCCAAACACGGGCTGCACGCGCGCCGATGCCCTATCGCCGCTAGACCAGGACTCCGCCAGCGGCGCCGCATTCCACGTCCGTCGACGGACTGCGCTAGGGCGTCCACCCGCTTGCTTCAACGCACGGGTGGAAAGTGCGCCAGTACATAGGTGCCCAAGTACCCTGCGCGCGTCTACTTGGGCGCCTATCTATGTAGATAATAGGCGCCCAAGTAGAGACACAAAGCCCGCTAGGTGCCCCGAAATTGGGGGTCGGGTAGAGGTCTTGCGCGTACGACGGATAGTGGTATCGAAGGGGTGAAACCGCCCCAAGGGCAAGGAGTCCGCCATGACCACCGCCGTCACGAATCCGTTTCCGGGTGTCTACAAGGCTGCGTATCTTGAGGAGCTTGGCGTCACGGTCGAAGAGTTCGCGCGCGACCCGGAGGCTGCCCTCAATCGCATCGGCCAGTACGATGCGTGTGCTCTGATGCAGGCGGGCTTTCGCCCGCTGATGCCGGCACAGGTCAGACTTCGCCAAGCGATGGAGAGGCAATGGGCCGCGGACGGCAACCAGGTGGACCGCGTACCGCCGCCTCGCCCGATCCTCGCCAAGCACCGTCACGCGCAGGCGATCCTCGTCGCATGAGCCACCTCAGCGGGCGTACGGTCGACGCGATCAGGCAATGGCTCGCCGCGCTGGCGTCCGGCAAGCCCGGATTCCAGCGGCGGCGAGAGCAGGACCGCACCATCTACGCGATCGCGCGGGCACTGGAACCGGGGGACGAGGACGCCGTACGGCTGATCGCCCTCGAAGGTCCTACGGGGATCGGCAAGAGCATCGCCTACCTCATCGCCGGTCTCGTTGCGGCTCAGCGTCACGGCAGGACGCTCATCGTCAGTACGGCCACCGTCGCGCTCCAACAGCAGCTCGCGAGCGACCTCGACGCGATCGCCAGTCCCGGCACGACTCACGTCCGTACGGCCATCGTCAAGGGGCGTGGCCCGCGAGCGAGGCCAGCGTCGCGGTGGGACGCCGGTACGGTCGCGTCTTCGGCGCGGCGACGTCTGTACGGCTTCACGCGCATTCCCTGGATGGACTGCGCTCTGATCTCGAGCTGGGCGCCTCCCGTGCGAAGGTGCTGCTGGACCAGGTGGAGCGAGAGAAGGAGAAGCTGACGAAGGAGCCGCCAGCAGGGGCTGGGGTCGGGATGGTGGCGCGCATCGTGCGCGAGCTGGGCGACGCATCGGCATGGCTGCAGTCGTGCCATGACACCCTCGCTCTCCTGTCCTTCGACGACGACAAGGCCGACGCGCCCGTGGCGCGCTGGCTCACCCGCGACCCGCAGGACCTCGTCGAGGCCCACGCGTCACCGGTGGACGCATCCGCGTGGCTGGCCAACGTCGTATGGCGGAAAGCCTTCGGTGCGGTCGCCATGTCGACCACCCTCCGTGCGATGGGCGACTTCCGCCACTTTGCAGAACGCTCTGGCCTCCGTCGCATTCGCGAGGCGGCGTACGTCGCCCTGCCCTCCCCCTTCGACCTGGAGACCTCCGCCGTCCTGCGCGTACCGGCAATAGTGTCGGACTCGGGATCGGGGGACGCGTACCTGGCCCAGGTCATGCTCGAACTGTTGGCTGGCGTTGACCCTGCCGAGGCGACGCTGATCCTCTGCGCCTCCCGTGCGCTGATGGACGCCCTCGTGGAGCGCGCACCCGCGTCGTGGAAGGACCGGATGAAGGTTCAGGGGAGGACGGCCATCGCGCCGCTGCTCGAGGCGCACCGGGCGGACGTGGCCGCCGGGCGGGGGTCCATCCTGGTGGGACTGGCGACGCTGGCGGAGGGCGTCGACCTGCCCGGCAAGCAGTGCTCGCACGAGGTGATCGTGAAGCTGCCCTTCGCGCCGCCTAAGTCACGATCTGGCCGGCGCTTGCGTACGTCCGTCCTCGTGGTACACCAGCCTCACATCGATTGCCGCATCCCCACGCGGAATGCGGCACCATAACTTTCCAACGAGGCACCCCATGCCCGCCTTTCGATTCCTGATAAACAAACGCGAACGCAGTCGTGCTGATGCGCGCCTTGGCGATACCCTCGGTCTGCGTCGGCGCCTTGAGCGGATATCCGCGCGGGACAAGATGGAACTGGTTGAAGAAAGGAAGGAAGCTCTGCGTTACCTCCGGCGCGGCGCGCTTTGCGACACGCTCGCCCTCGCCTGCATCACCCTGGTCTGCACCGGCTTGGCCTTCCCGGCGCTCTCTGGCCTCTCGACCGGTCTCTCCGCTCGGCTGGTCCTTCTCTTGGTGATGGCCTTCCCGGTCTACCGGCTGGTGAACGTGATGGACACCAGCCAGCGCGCCTACTATGCGATGAGGAATGAGATCGACGTGATCTTCAAGTCTGGCATTTCGGAAGCGTCGCGCTTCGACAACTGGTGATCCGACCCGTTTACCAGCCACGCATGACCGCGGCCAACATTCGACTCCCCGGGCCGGCGGGGTCTTCACCGTCCATGGCTCTTCCGACGCACCTGGTCATTCGACCTCACCCAACACCTTACGGCGGGGATTCCAGTCAACCCTAACCGCGACGCTGCGCGCCGCGGCTCGCTGAGTTGATGGATCGTACGGGCATGTTGACGTACGACCGATAAAACGATCGTTCCAAACAAAGGATGCGCGTTCTTGGATCGTACGATCCAAAATTTTCGGGCCGCGGGCGGAGGTGAAACATGAGGTCGTACGGACGCACCGGAGGCGAGGCCTGCGACGGTACGTTTGACGGACTTTGCTCGTTCTCGAAAGGCACGTCAACCCCTTCTTGTTCTGTTCACGCGGCCCGAAAAAGCAAGTGCACGGGTACGCCGGCCTGCCTCGCGTCGCGGCACGACACATGATCTCTCATGCCGAGTCGCCCCTTTCTTCTAGTCGTCCAATGCGAGCCAGCTGTCGTGATCCTTGGCTACCAGCGTCCAGATCACGATGGAAAAAATAGCCGCGAACACAAAAACGAACAGACCCACCAAAGCGGGGGTCCGCGACACGAACAGGCCCATGGGACCGAGCGCTACGAAGATGAAGGCAGCGACAAGCGTTGCGATAGTCTGGGACTTCCGCGTCTTGGCCACCAGCTCCCTCTTGAGCTGTGCCGCCCGCTCATCCAGACCGACCAGCGCGTCCAGACGATGGTTGCCATGGACGCTCGGCTTGCCTACAACGACTGGACGCCCATCGAAGTGATGGATGGTGAAGTAATGCGTTCCGTGTCCGGACCCTGATTCGGCGCCCCGGGTCTTGCTGTACTCCACTTCCAGCACCGCCGTTGCGCCGATGCGACGCGCACGCTCCTGAAGGGTTCGCATCGCCGCATCTGGCGATTCGCGCGATGAGCCACCCACGACCCAACGACTCTCCACCAGCACCTCCCAACCCTTGATGGTCGTGTGGCGCGTTGTCGGGACATCATCAGGCAAGACGTAGCCGGTCGCGCCGACCAGCTTTACCGGGCACACGCGACGTGCACGATACCCCTTGGGCGTGGCCGACTCATCGAAGGCTACCCGCTGGCCTTCGATCACCGGATGCTCTCCGACGATGTCGCTGTGATGGACGAAGTAATCGCGCCCATCGTCGCCACGCAGGAAGCCGTATCCCTTGCTGGGCAGGAAACTGTTGACGATGCCTTCCATACGCCCTCCCGATCAATGCGCCGAAGCCGGATGTGGCGCCGACGAGGTCGCCGGTACCGTGGCGGTATCATGGTGCTCCGGAGCCAGCGGACCGGCATAGATGCAGGCCACGCCACCGTTGGTGAGCGCCACGGTGTATCGCAAGTCGCAATTGACCGCCGCGAACAGGATGGGAAGCTGCTCGTTGCCCCAGCTTTCCGGCAGGAACACCACCTTCTGGCCGGCCGTGCATTTGGTCTCGGTCGCGTCCTTTTGCCACCCGTTCACTTGACAGATATGCGTCTGATCAGGGGGTTCCTGGGTCGCCGCCGTGGCAATTGCCGAGCGAACCTTTCCTTGCGGTGCGGCGCCGCTCCTGTTGCACCCCTGCAGCGACACCGGCACCAGTGCACACACCATCAGACGAACCAAAGCATGCTTCATGGCTGGATCCCCTCGTGGAAGAGCGCCCACTCGCGAGCGGGCGCCGATTGGAAAAACTTGCGTTGCACGAAGGCCGCCCGGCGTCTCTACCGGGCGGCACGACGAGGTCAGAATCGGTGCTCGGTCCCCGCGTTCGCGGTCACGTCATGGTCGCGACTACGCGCAGCCTGCGTGGCGGCGTTGAGGTACCAGCTCCAGCGGCGATTGATCTGCGTGCTGAAGCTGGCGCCAATCGCGCCGCTGTTGGGGGCCAAAACGTGGTGCCGATGCCGTTGGTGTGACCCGCGAGGCTGACGAGGGCGGCGTTCATCGTCGCGTGGCGGAACGCCGCGCCATCGTAGACGTTGCCGTAGATGTGTCCAGACCGACCAGCGCGCCGCCCATGGTTCATTTGACCGAGCCGAAGTCGGACCGTGACAGGCAATCGCCCGCAAGAGGCGGGTGTGCAGCCCATCCTGGGCAGTGGGGCGGCGATGCATGGCGCGCTCCTGATCGAAGGATGGCTGCCAGCCAACCATAGAAGTCCAATCGCGCAAGCCCGCTTCAAGGGTTGCTTGCCCAACCACCCCGGACACACCGTGGTGGCCTCGCTGTCGGCTCCTGACAGCGAGAGGCCACGTTGTCCGCTCCGGACAGGACCTGCTCCATGGGCGCGCGTCCGAGTCCTATATGGACACCGACAGTCTTCACGCCAAGCGATGCACTTTGCCGTCGCATGCCTCCCGCCGGAAGCATTGCGAAAACCGAAGGGCTGGGTAGGTTGGATACATGAACGACCCAACGCGCCGACCGTTTAAGCTCATCCAGGGCGGCCGCGAAGCCTTGGATCGCCAGCTCCTCAACTTGTGCCTTTTTGGCCCAGCCGAAGCGTTTCGCGCCGCCATCGATGCGATCAAACCACGAGGGAGGCTCACGCTGGTCAAGCCGCCGGACGCACAACCCCCTCCATCAGGCCCCACATCGGGCCCACCACACGACGGGTACTCGCGCGAGTGACCTCGCTCGGTCGAGGCTCATTGCCCATCTGAAGTGAACTTGCGCAACTCGGCTTTTGTGCTTTCGTCCTTCTACGCTCCCGCCAGCGGAAGAACCCACGATACCGAAGTGCATGGCGTCCACTTCCTCCCTGTCCATCGAGGCGAAACCCATGTCCCACGATCAGTCCTTCGAAATCAAAGGCGACAAACCTACCGTCGAACAGCGCCTGCTCATCGGCACCCCCGTCTTGGCCGCGCTCCTTCTACTGTGCGCCGAGTTCGGCTGGGTGGTCGCCGGCAAGCCACCCGAACTTTCACCGACCCGATGGCTGAGCCATTCCATCGCTCTTTTTGCGTCGATCTCCCTTGGTGTGTTCGCCGTCCTGATTGTCGTGGCCGTGCTCTGGGGGCTGGGTTCCGTGGCGGTGTTGCTCGGCGGCGCCATCATCGGGTCGTATCGGCGATGGCACTGCCGCTGACCACCCCTGCCGATCAGCATCCCCAGATCCGCTAACAGAGACCCAGACATGTCGAACAATCGTCTCACTGTTCATGCAGGTCGCGAATCGCCAACCATGCTGCGATTGATACTCGGTGCCCCGCTCCTTTGCATCCTCATCAGCCTGTTCAGCTGGATCGATTGGGCGGCTCAAGGATTTGCACCGGAGCTATCGCCACGCCATTGGCTCGACTGCCACGGCGCCCTGTTTCTAGGGATGAGCTTCGCCGGTGGTGTCATCGCGCTTCTTGCCTCAGGGTTTCTGTGGTTGCTGGGCATCATCGCCATGGCGCTCGGCGAGGAATTTCTGCGGGCGTTACGGCGGTACCGCAGGTATTGATCCTGCGTCAGTCGAAATTCAAGCGCACGACCGGAAAATCTCGCCAGCTGACGCTTCCGAGCCTGTCGGTGCGCGAGGAACCATTCGCGCCCACCGGCTCGGCTTCCTTCACTCTGAAGTATCCGATGCCACGGAGGAAGCCGTCGGCTGCTACTGAACTTCGCCAGCGACGCGCACTTCGTGGGTCGAATCTTCACGACAATCATCCGACATCCCCGCCGGGTGCAGGCACTCGCCTAGTTCGATGCCTTTTTCACTTTGTCGACATACGGCCCGTTGAATCAACGGTTTCGAGCACAACCACCTCGCAGACGGCACGGACTATATCTCGACCTCAAGTGGAGCCGCGGTGCATGTCACTCACGAACCTTATCGATGCCCTCGCCGCCCGGATCGTGTCGGATTATCTGACAACCGAATCCGCACCCAGCAACAATCCTTCGCCAGCCCGACAGAATCCCGCCCCGTTGCCTGCCGCGGCCGCCGCGGCCTAATCTCGCACCATGCTTACCGCCGCCTACGCGCGCTATTCCAGCGACCAGCAACGCGACGCCAGCCTCGACGATCAGCTGCGCAATTGCCGCGCCTATTGCGCTCGCCAGGGCTGGCCCGCGCCCGTGGAATACACCGATGCCGCCACCAGTGGCGCGCGCAACGACCGTGCCGGTTACCAGCGCCTGCTGGCCGATGCCTCACGCTACGCCGTGGTGCTTGTCGACGATCTCTCGCGCCTCAGTCGCGACAGCGCCGAATGTGCCATGGCCGTGCGGCGGCTCAAGTTCGCCGGCGTGCGACTGATCGGCGTCGGTGACGGCGTGGACACCGCGCGTAAATCGCACAAAGCGGATGTAGGGCTACGCGGCCTGATGTCAGAGCTGTACCTTGACGACCTAGCTGAGAAAACCCATCGCGGTCTCACCGGTCGCGCGCTGCAGGGCGCGAGCGCCGGAGGTCTTTCCTACGGCTACCGGGTTTCCGCCGTCGGTCAGCGCGTCGTCGATGATGCGCAAGCTGCCGTGGTGCGGCGGATCTATGCCGCCTACATCGCTGGACAGGGTCCGCGCGCGATCGCCGACGCGCTCAACCGCGAGCGCGTGCCGTCGCCGCGTGGCAGCACCTGGGCCATGTCCGTGATCTACGGCGACACCGCGCGGGGCATCGGCATCCTCGCCAACCCTATCTACGTTGGCCGCCAAGTGTGGAACCGCAGCCGCTGGATCAAGCATCCGGATACCGGCCGGCGCCTGCGCCAGAATCGGCCAGAAGCCGAGTGGATTACCACCGAGCATCCGGAGCTTGCCATCATCGATGCGGCTACGTGGAGCGCGGCCCAAGCGCGCATCCGCGATGCCAAGCCCAAGCGCAAAGGTACCCCGCACGCCGGCCCCGGTCGACCGTCCAGACACCTGCTCAGCGGGCTGCTGCGCTGTGCCTGCTGTGGCGGTGCCATGGTGGTAGTCGACCGCTACCGATACGGTTGCAGTACGCACAAGGATCGCGGCGAAAACGCATGCCCCTCGCGCCTGCGCGTTCCACGCACCGCGCTGGAAGATGCATTGCTCGCCGCCGTGCGTGAGCAGTTGCTCACCGATGCCGCCTTTCAGCGCCTGCAGCGCGCCGTGGCTGACGCCCTCAAGCGTGCGATGCCCAATACATCCACACTGCAGCGCACACTGGCCGACGCCGAGCGCGTGCGCGCCAACATCCTCGCCGCCCTGCGCGCCGGCATCATCACGCCCAGCACCCAAGCCGAGCTGCTCGCCGCCGAAGCGGCCGTCAAGCAAGCCAGCGACGCCATCACCAGCGGGCGCCACCACCAGCCAGCGCATGTTATCCCGCGCCTGCGCGAACGCTGGTACGCCATCGTCACCGATCTTGCCAACGTCACCCGCGACATCCCCGCCGCACGCAATGCCCTGCGCGATCTACTCGGCGAGCGCATCATCGTCGCACCAAACGAAAACGGCGACCTCATCGCAGAGGTCGCCGCATCAGAACCGCAGATAAACATGGTAGCGGGGGCAGGATTCGAACCTGCGACCTTCGGGTTATGAGCCCGACGAGCTGCCAGACTGCTCCACCCCGCATCAGAGTCCGAAGATTCTAGCGAGACTTGCCATTTACCGCAAGCCTTGCAGAAGGACTTTCGATCAAATCCTTCGATCAACCCAGGCCGAACGAGTGGCGGCACCAGCCCAGCAGCGGTCCCCAGTACACGCCCAGCACCAGCAACGCCAGCGCGTTGAGCGAGAGCACC